>JACKQG010004165.1_pt1 | contig 16957 bp, 10 predicted proteins | sample 8237621 | NCBI WGS metagenome assembly JACKQG01 (sample SAMN15677084, study PRJNA649215) | marine metagenome | biome: marine; feature: Black Sea; material: saline water; isolation source: suspended particulate matter (SPM) from the Black Sea western gyre | collected 2013-06-09/2013-06-10 | depth...
TATCAAAAAGCTATTACAATTGTCAACTTATAATATTATGAACGTCCCCTATTTCTCTTATTGTCAATACGCAAATGCTTCAATAGTAATTTCAGATGGTAAAACAAATTAAACCGTAATCGGAGGCTTAAGCTACCATATATGGTACTTCTATTTTCTTGACATACAAGATGATATAACCTATATATCTATCAAATCACGGCAATAAAAGAGCCCTTTCACCACAAGCAAGGAGTCTATGTGGACTTCCAAGGATTGTCTCTCTATTTTTAACACGTTGTTATAACAAAAGATTATGTTCAGGCAACTTCGAGGCGTTAGCTGCAAAGATGCCGCCGGCACGGATTAGGCCCCATGGAAGAACATTCTGCTCAATTTTTCGACAGCATCAAGACTCCGGAAAATCTTCCCTCACTTCCACAAATTCTATTCAGAGTAATCGAGCTTTGTAACAATGAAGAAACCAGGATAAAAGATATATCTGAAATCATCAATGTGGATCCTTCTTTAAGCGCCAAAGTCATGAATATGGTCAATCCTTGCTATTATGGTTCCCCTGAAAGGACGACCAGTATGGAACAGGCGCTAATGCTGTTAGGGAAAAACGCAATCAAAAGTATCGCCATTGGCGCTTCGGATATCCAAGCTTCCAGCAAAACAACAGACAGGTCTATTTTTAGATTGAAGGTTTTCTGGCGGCATTCTCTGCTGTGCGCCATATTGTCCAAGCTGATTGCCGAAAAGATATTATACTCTTTTCCCGATGAGGCCTTTTTGGCAGGGCTTCTCCACGATATAGGCAAATTGGTTTTATGGACGAATTTTCCCATAAAATACGCTGATAATTTATCGTCATCAAAATTTCAGCAGGATTTGACCTTGGCCGCCCAAGAGGGGCGTCATGGCGTCACACACTGTGAAGTCGGAGCTTGGCTGATCAGGCGCTGGAACCTTGAATCATTCATGGCGGATTCGATTCTTTATCACCATGAATCATTGGATAGAATCCAGGATGCTTTTCCTCTGGTACAGATAATCTATGTCGGGAATGCCCTCTGCCCGGAGACAAATCAGGATAAAGCGGACAAGTTTGAAATAGCCAAAAATCTTTTTGGACTTGAACTGTCCGAGTTAGAGGAAATCACCCTCCAAGCTGCGGGAGCAGTTCACGAGATAGCTCAATCTTTAGGCATAGAGATTGAGCCGCGTGAAGGTTCAGACAGCGCAATTTCCGAAAAAGATTTTAAAAAACAACAAGATTTGATCAAACAAGTAAAAGACATTGCGTTGCATCAGGGCACGCTTCAAAGTCTTTTAGAAGCCCGGGATGAAGATTCCATTCTGAAAATTGTACAGCGAGGTCTTGATGTTCTGTTTCAGGTTAAACATGTTTTATTTTTTTTATATGAATCGGAAAGAAATATTCTGTCCGGAAAAAGCGTGTTACCAAACAAACAGTATGATCTAATCAGCCAGGTAAAAATTTCTTTCCAAAAGGGAAAAAGCCTTTTGACAAACTCGCTTTGCCAGGGAAAACCCCTTGATTCTTTCAGCAATTCAATAAAAGATAAACCAACAATCATAGACGAACAGATCATCCGCTTGATTGAAAACGACGGTATCCTGTGCCTGCCAATGGCCGCATATGACCGGCATATCGGTGTCATAGTTATAGGCTTAAAAGACGTTCATTTTTCCAGTTTTGCCGCAAAGAAAAGGCATTTAATGATTTTTACGAAACAGGCGGCCTTAGCTCTTTATACGAATTATTTAAGACAAGGCCGGGCCAAAGTGGTTCAGCCTGAACGTCCTTGCATCGCATCAGCAATAGCCCACAAGGTCGCACACGAAGTGAACACCCCGTTAAGTATCATCAAGAATTATCTTGCCGTTTTGAGGAACAAGCTGCCTGAATATGAATCTTTTCAAGATGAAATCAGGATTATTAATGAGGAAATTGATCGGGTCGCTCTGATTGTACACCAATTGTCCGATTCTTCTAAACATAAAGTCGAGGCTAACGAATCCTTGGACCTGAACGCGCTGATATCAAACCTGACAGGAATTTTTCAGGAATCCCTTATGATAGGGCCCGGCATCAATGTCCATTTGAAGTTAGATCCTCATCTTCCGACGGTTTTGATAGATAAAAATCGAATGAAACAGATTCTCAGCAATCTTATCATGAATGCAGTTGAAGCTATGCCGGGAGGTGGAAATCTTAACATAGGCACCCGGTATGTCTCCAATGATATTGACGCTGAAACAACGCCGTCAATAGACAATAAACCGGGACATGTACAGATCACTATCGCCGATGATGGCCCAGGCATTGTTGATACGGTTAAGTCAAGGCTTTTTGAACCGTATGTAACCTCAAAAGGGGCAGGACATGCCGGACTGGGGCTGTCCATTGTTTATAGTAATGTCAAGGATTTAAAAGGAACCATAACTTGTGAGAGCGGCAATAAAAAAGGAACGGTCTTTAAAATATTTTTTCCGATAACCCCTAATCAATAATCATAACCTGGGAGACAAACATGCCTAATATCCCGAAAGTTCTCATAGTTGATGATGACTTAAGAATGTGTGAGAGTCTGGCGGCATTGTTAAAACATCAGAATTATGAATTGAAAACATGCAGCAGCGGCAGAAACGCTGTAGACTGTTTAAATAAGAATGTTTTTGATCTTGTCCTTTTAGACATGGTTATCCCGGATATGGATGGTTACCAGATTATGGATCATATCAACGAAAAAAAATTGAATACGCTGGTAATCGTTATCACCGGGAATGTTTCAACCGAATCAGCAATCGGGGCTTTGAGGAGAGGAGCCTATGATTATATCAGAAAACCGTTTGAGCCGGAAGAATTGCTACTGACGGTAAAAAACGGCCTTGATCACCGGAGATTGAAAAGGGAGAATGACGTTGTAAACAATAAATTGGTGCTGTCAGAAAATCGTTACAAGTTTCTGGTCCAAAATTCTCCTGACATCATTTATACGCTGGACAATCAGGGTAACTTCACGTTTGTCAGCAATGCCGTTGAGCGGCTTTTAAATTATACCATTGAACAGCTTGTTGGAAAGCACTATTCTATAATTGTTCATGAAGCTGATTTGGAAAAAGCCAGATGGTTTTTTGCCGAAAGAAGAACCGGCGACCGCGCAGCTTCAGGAATTGAATTGAGATTAAAAGTTCGTAACGGCAACGGCCGGTTTAAGCATTCCGAAGCTAAACACCTTACAATTGAATTGAAATCAAACGGCATCTATGACAGGCCGGCCACGGAAAAGGACAAAGCATTCCTTGGGACCCATGGCGTTGCCAGAGACATAACTGTTAGAAAGCAGCTTGAAAACCAGTTACATCATGCGCAAAGAATGGAAGCTTTAGGTACCTTGGCCGGCGGCATTTCCCATGACTTTAATAATTTGCTTATGGGAATACAGGGGCGGGCCTCTTTGATGTTGATGGATATTGATTCCTCCCATCCCCATTTTGAGCATCTTGTCGGAATAGAAGCTTATGTTAAGAGTGCTGCGGATCTGACAAAACAGCTCCTGGGGCTTGCCAGGGGCGGTAAATATGAAGTTAAACCGACAGATCTTAACAATTTGATCAAGAAGACTTCAAGGATGTTTGGCCGTACCAGAAAAGAAATCAGAATACGGGGAAAATATGAGCAAAATCGCTTTGTTTCAGAGGTCGATGAAGGGCAGATGGAACTGGTGCTTTTGAATCTTTTTGTCAATGCTTGGCAAGCAATGCCTGAAGGCGGGGAATTATATCTTGAAACTGAAAATGTTCTGCTTGATGACGGCTTTGTGAAGCCATATGGGCTTGAACCCGGTAAATATGCAAAAATCTCTGTTACCGATACCGGCATCGGCATGGATAAAGCCACTCGGGAAAGAATATTTGACCCGTTTTTTACGACCAAGGAGACCGGCAGGGGTACCGGATTGGGGCTTGCTTCCGCGTACGGAATCATTAAGAATCATGGCGGCATCATCAACGTTCACAGTGAAAAAGGTCAGGGCGCCACTTTTAACATATTTCTGCCGGCTTCCGAAAAGGAAGTCGCCAAAGAAAAGGAATTAACTGTAGCTATCGTCAAAGGAAAAGAAACGATTCTTTTGGTTGATGACGAGGATATCGTCATTGATGTCAGCAAAGACTTGCTGAAAAAAATGGGATATAAAGTTTTGATAGCAAAAAGCGGCCAAGCCGCTGTGGAACTATACGAAGCCAATAAGGATGAAATTGATCTGGTTATTCTTGATATGATCATGCCGGACATGGGCGGCAGCGACACTTTCGATCGACTCAAGGAAATCAACCCCAAAATAAAGGTTCTGCTTGCAAGTGGATATAGCGTTGATGGCCAGGCAACAAAGATACTGGAACGCGGTTGTAACAGTTTTATCCAGAAACCTTTCAAAATGATGGACCTGTCGAAAAAGATAAGGGAGATCTTGGACAAAGTCTAGATCGGGAACTTTAGGGCCGGATTTTCTCTGCTGTCGTTTGCTCTGTGGCTTCAGCCCCGGTTGCAAGCGGATACCCATGAACGTCCGCCCAGTTTCCGGCAGCCTCCATCAGTTTAGGGTGCCCGCTGTCAAAATAGGCTTGAGCGGTGACACCCTTGCCGTTGCTTTGCAGTATATCGATCAGCTTCGGGATCATCTTGTCTCCACCCAATTCGATAAAGCCATACACCCCATATCGGATTGAACGTTTATCACGCGAAAGCAAATCATCAGTTAGAATTTTTTGGACCTGTTCCCATTCAGCCAGCAAAAGATCTTTCTGCCCCTTGGCGATGAGATAATGGATCCGGGCGGAAGGTGTTTCGGGTTTCCAGTGAAAGCAATCAAGGGCCTGGGCGGCACTAGTGCGGATGTTCCAGTCAAACAAAGCGCCCACCAGAAAAGGGACGGCTTTCCGATCCCCTATCTTGCCTAAAATTATTGCGGCCTGATTGCGCACCCAATCCGGTTTGTCTTGCAGTTTGGCAGTCAAAGGCGCAACCGCCGGAGCGCCAATTTTAATCAGCACTTCGGCCGCTGTCTTTTGCATGTCCGGGTCTTCATCTTCCAGCATAACAGCGAGAGGTTCGGTAGCGGCAGCGCCAATCTTTTCCAGCGCCGCCGCCGCCGATCTTTTTACATCCGGGTCATCGCCGGTCAGCGCGGCTATCAGCGGTTTGACCCCGGCCTCAACTATGATCGCATTTTCATCGCCTGCCAATAAATTGATCAATTCCGGAAAAATCTTATTGCCACCCAATTCGATTAAGGCATACAGGCCGTATTCGATCGAACGTTTGTCGCCCAACAGCACATCGTCGAACAGAATTTTTTTGGTCAGCTCCCATTCTGCCGACACAAAATCGTTGTGACCTTTGGCGATGAAATAATGGATCCGATCCGAAGGGGTCTTGGGTTTCCAGTCAAAGCGATCAAGGGCCCGGGCAGCGTTGTAACGGACCTGCCAGTCAGACAAGGCGCCCACCAAAAAAGGGACGGCCTGCTCATTTCCTATCCTGCCCAGACATATTGCCGCTTGATTGCGCAACACACTCGACCCACGTTGCAGCGCGGTGATCAAGGGTTCCACTGCCGGGGCATCGATTTTGACCAGCACTTGCGCGGCCGCACGCTGCCTATCCGGGTCTTTATCTTCAAGGACGGTAATCAGGGGTTCGACTGCCGGAGGACCGATTTTTGCCAGCACTGCTGCGGCCGCAGACGGCCTGTCCGGCTTTTTATTATTCAACATCAACATCAACGGCGCAACCGCCGGCTTTCCTATTTTTACGAGTATTGCGGCTGCGAAATTTTGCAAATCCGGGTCTTGTTTTTCAAAAACAGCGATTAAAGGCTCGACGGCCGGAGCACCGATGTCCGCCAAGGCCGCAGCGGCCGCATTTTGCAAATCCGAGTCTTTTGCCGTCAGTTTGGAAATCAGCGGCTGGACGGCCCTCTCATCCGCGATCATGCCGAGTGCCGCCATCGCCGACATTTGCACCGGCGCGGGTTGGTCCTTTAACAGGGCAATCAACGGCTCGATGGCCCGTTTATCATTGATTTTACCTAAAAACTGTGCTGTTCTGCACACATTATCGGCATCTTTTTGATTGAGTTGGGCGATCAGGGCTTCGACGCCGGCAGGGCCGATGTTTACAAGCTGCGATGCTGCTGATATTCTGACCGCCTTGGAATTATCCTCGAGCCCGAGGATGAGAGCCCGGGCAGCCAGGTCACCGCTTATCTTGCCAAGCGCTTTGACGGCTTCCAGCCGTACGGCCTCCGATTTGTTGTTCAGCAACGCACCGAGAGGCTCGACCGCGCGCTGATCCTCGGTCAGGCCGAGAACGGCGGCCGCTCTCCAGACAACGTCCGAATTGTTATCTTGCAGGGCTGCAATCAGAGGTTCGATGGAATCGGGCCGGTTGATAAACAGTGCCTTGGCCGCTTCGAACTGCACAGCCTGATTTTCATCCTTTAAAACAGCAATCAGCGACGGAATCGCTTTTGGGTCACCGATCAGGCCCAAGGCGGTCGCCGCTGCCATACGGACCTCGTCTGCTTTATGCTCCAGCAAGGCCATCAAGGATTCGGCTGCCCGTTTATCACCAATTTTGCCAAGCACATTTACCGCTCGGTGCACAAAACCCGAATCTTGATCATTTAGCACGAAAATCAAAGGCTCAACAGCCGCATAACCCAGTTTTATTAATGCCTCTGCCGCTTTCTCTTGGACAAGAGGATGTTTCATCTTCAGCGCAAAGGTGAGGGCGACAGCCCGCCTGCTGTCAATTTGGGCCAATCCGTCAATGGCTCTGCTCACCACCAGCGGGTCGTTATCCTCCAGCGCAGCGATAAGCTGCTCAACGACCTGATTATCTCCCATTTCAGCCACCGTGCCGGTGGCCATGTAGCGCACCTCGGGACGCTGATCGCGCATTCTGTCAAATTCTTTTTGTAATTGGGAACGGCACCCTATAACAATGCATGAACACAGCAAAATCAGCAGGATTGCAGGTAATGTTACTGCCCGGCGAACCGACAATTGAGATTTATACAACAAGTTGCCCACCCTTTGATAGGAATTATGCTTAGGTTAACAGATGAATGAAGCCCAAGTCAAATCCTGCTATTTTATTATCCGTCAATCCTTTTGCGTCCAATCCGCATACCGATAATTCCCACTTCGAACAAAAGATACAGCGGAACGGCCATCAGCGCCAGGTTGAAAACGTCCGGGGTCGGCGTCAATATCGCTGACACGATCGTAATGACCAAGATGGCGTAGCGCCGGCAGCCGGATAGCTTTTCGACATCGACCAGGCCGAGTTTGCCCAACAGCACCATGACCACGGGCAGTTCGAAGATTAACCCGAAGCCATATGTGAAAACAAGGCAGAAGTCTATGAATTTTCGAACGGAGATGATCGCTTTGATTCGGTCGGTTTCGAAATCGAGCAGAAACCGGCTTCCATACGGCAGGGTGATGCTGAGGCAGAAGAATACGCCCAGATAAAACAGCGCCACCGAAACCAGCCAGAATCCCAGTCGCATCCGGCCTGAAAATTCCGGAAACTGTCGGGACACCATAGCCAGCATTTCATATAGGATAAACGGCAAAGCGGCGGCCAGGCCAATCGCCAGGGATACGGTGAGATAGCCGATAAAGGCGTCCGGCAGGCCGTAGGCCACTAGGTGTGCACCGGTGGCCTTTTGTAAATATCCCAGTACCCTTCCGGCCGTAAGGTAACCGCCGGCCGACAGCAGCAAGACGAGCACGCCGATGCGGATTAACTTGTGCCGCATTGTCTCCATGCTGGCCAAGATCCGCTGTAGATCGACCGCGCTACGACTCGAAGTGTTCATTTTTTCCCCACCAAAGCCCAGTGGCGGCCAACGAAAACCTTAGGCAGCGTCGGAATTGCTATCCGGTGCGCGTTGAGACTGTTTTGCGAGGCCGGCCGATTTTCTGGAGGACTTTGCGGGAGGCCGGCCAGATGTAAACAATAGGACTGGCCACGAAAATCGACGAGTAAGTTCCCACGACTACGCCCACGGTCAGGGCCAGGGCAAAATCACGAAGCAGTTCGCCCCCCAGACACAGCAGCGCCGCAAGCACCAGCAGTACCGTAACGGAAGTGATGATGGTACGGCTGAGCACTTCATTGATACTGCCGTTGATCACCGCTCCCAGGTCCTGGCGCTTTTGTTTGGCCATGTTTTCGCGGATGCGGTCAAAGACCACCACCGTGTCGGTCAAGGAGTAGCCCGCCAGAGTCAGTAATGCCGTGATAACCAGCAAGGTGATTTCCTTGTTCAACAGATAGAACAGTCCCAACACGGCCAACACGTCGTGGAAGGTGGCGACGGCGGCCGCAACGCCGTAACGGCGATCAAAACGCCAGGCCAGGTATAGGATAAACCCGACCAGTGAGATTGAAATGGCAATCAGCGCCGCACGTTTCAGATCCCGGCTGACAGATGCACCGACCGCTGCGCTGCTCTCTAAAGTAAAATGTTGTTGCGGAAAATCACTGGCAAGCACCGTCGCTATCTGATCGACCACTTTGGAAACCGTCTGATCCGGCTGTTTTACCCGCACGATCAACAGGTGTTCCTTGGGTACCTCCTGAAGTTCGCAGCCGCTTAAATTGTGACTGACCAGAGCAGCCCGTACATCCTCAAGCCGGAAGTCCTGCCGGGCCCGGAACTGCGCCATCGTTCCGCCGGACAGGTCGACCCCGAGGTTGGCGTGACCGCGCTGGATCTGGACTACCGCCAGAAGACCCAGGCCGACCAGAATTGCGGAAAAGGCGAAGGCCGCCTTGCGCCAACCGATGAAATCAATGTTCGGCTTGCCGATGAGGCGCAGGAAGCGCAACCCTTTGAGCCGTCGATTGAAGGTCAGATAACCATAGACGATCTTGGTGGCATACAGGGCGGTAAACAGGTTGAATACAATGCCCAGGCTCAGCGTAACAGCGAAACCTTTGATGGGGCCGGTGCCGAACAAGAAGAGTGCAAGGGCCGTGATCAGGGTGGTCACATGGGAGTCTACGATGGTCCACAGCGCTTTGGCATAACCGCTTTCAATCGCCGAACGGAGGGGTTGTTTTAGCGCCAGCTCCTCCCGCATTCGTTCGAAAATCAGCACGTTGGTATCTACGGCCATGCCGATGGACAGGACGATGCCGGCCAGACCCGGCAGAGTCAGAGTGGCCCGGAACAGCGACATTGCCGCTACCATGAACACCAGGTTCAGCAGCAGCGCTCCATTGGCAATGACGCCGGAGATGCGGTAGAGCGCCACCATGAAGCCGACAACCAGTGCCGTCCCCAGGATGGCCGAGTCAATGCCTTTCTGAATGGAATCCCGGCCCAGGGACGGGCCGACCGTCAGGTTCTGAACGATATCCACCGGAGCCGGCAAGGAGCCCGCGCGGAGCACGATGGCCAAGTCGCTGGCTTCCTCAGTGGTGAAGGCGCCGGTGATCTGGGCTTTGCCGCCGGAAATCGGTTCGCGGATGACCGGAGCGGACTTGACCACGTCGTCAAGAATGATGGCCAGCCGTCGTCCCACATTTTCAGTAGTGATCCGTTCAAAAAGCCGGGCGCCTCTGTCATTAAACGTCAGGCTGACATAGGGTTCGTTGAAATCACCGCTGATCTGCACCTGAGCCGTTCGAAGGGCATCGCCCGTTATCAAGGCGGCCTGATGTACCAGTATCGGTCTGGTGACTACCCGTCCTGTTTCTCGGTCCAGCCGCTTTTCCATATAAACCGTATCACCGGAAGGAAGTTGATCCTTCATGGCCTGGTTCAGCTCATGGTGGTTAAAGCCCTCCTTCAGAAGACCCGAGCGGATTGCTTCGGGGATCCATGCAGAAAGGTCTGCCGTGGCCTGGTCGTCCACAAGCTTGAATTCCAACTGGGCGGTTTTACCGATCAGTTCAAGGGCCCTTTGCGGATCTTGGAGTCCCGGCAGTTGGACGACGATTTGATCCCGGCCCTGCTGTACCAGCAGCGGCTCGGCCACGCCAAACTGATCGATCCGGTTGCGAATGATCTCCAGGCATTGTTCCACAGCGCGGGTTTCGATGCTCCGGACCTCTGAATCCATCAAGGCCAATTCCAGATCGGCGTTATTCGGTTGCTGGTTTTCGGCATGAATGAACAGGAAAGGAAAGTTTTTCCGGAGAATCGAGCGTGCCGCTTCTGCCTGGTCGGCGTCTCTAAAACCAAGGCGGATCCGGTTGGCGGCCGTGGTTGGGCGTGTCTTGACAGCTATTTGATTGGCGCGCAGGGTCCGGACGGCCTCGGCCACAGCGGCCTCCAGTTGGTGCTGTACTGCGCGCGGCAGGTTTACCTTCAACAGAAGATGCAGACCGCCCTGGAGATCCAGACCCAGGCGCAAGCCCTCACCGGGCAGGATGCCGGCTGACCGCCAGGGCACAATGGATTTCAGGCCGCCTAAGGCTAAAATTAGGGCTGCTGCCGTCACAATGGCCAGAAAAACCAAACTGTTTCGAATCGTTTTGGGTATCATGGTTTGAGTCCCGTCAGTTGAGATCAGGATCCAAGCGCTTCCAGGTGAGGAACCCTAAGAAAAAATTGCAATTTCTGCGCCACAATTATAAACACTTGATATTAAAAAGATATCTATGAGAATTGCCATTGCCACAGGAACCGGAGATTCCGATTTATTGGTTGCTGTCTTTCGCAAGGGGAGGGGCGTGATCCCGTGCCAAATTTTATTCTATTGAAATTATTTTATATTTTTGGCAGGGAACTTATGGTTCTGATTCCGGAAGAACTTCCGGAATCCCGATCTCTGAATTGACTGCTTAATCGATTAAACCCAGCTTTTCAATAGCTTCTAAAAGTTTTGATTTGTCGATGGGCTTAACAAGGTATGCATCGCACTGTTCTTTAAATGCTTTAAAAATATCGCTTTTTTCATTGCTGGCCGTTATCATCACGATCTTGACGCCTTTGGTTCCAAAGATACCCGTTTGCGCTTCCAGGGCGCGTATTTTTTTGAGAACGGAAAGTCCATCCATCTTGGGATGTTCATGATCAATATACCCCGCTGGCATTGTTTAGTTTAAACGTAACTTGAGAAATTAATAGAACAATGGGGACAGCTTGTCAATAAAGGGCGAGGAATGTCAATTTGGCTGGAAATAACCTTTAGATCGGTTCCGTTAAACTGCACACGCTTTAAGCTATGATCATCCATTGCGCTAATGAAGCAGGTTTGATAAAAAAACTCCCCGCCCCCTGAATTATTTGACCATGGCTGTCGGCTATTGTACAGTTTTACAGATGCATAAACTGAAGCTATCATAAAAAAATATTTGGAATGTTCAGCTCTGGTCAATATTCTGTTCTGCCCGAGACCTAAAATCTGCAGGCATTGAGTTTGCCGGATGTGCAAGGCAGCGAGCGTGCAGCTAATGATACTATTTTTTTTAAAGAACTGTTTATGCAGATTTTTGGTAACAAATGACTGCTACTATCTATTTCCGTCCGGTTATTCCCCTGCTTTTGGCGCTCGTCGCCGGTACTGCCCTGGGGTTCTGGTTTCCGGGGCACGCGTTCCGGGCCGGTCTTTTAACTTTCCTGTGCATCGCCGGCATTGTTTTTGCCGTTGCCAGGCAAAAAGCCGCCCGGATTTTACCGCTGGTTCTTTTCACGGCTCTGGGTTATTTGTCCATCCAGCCATGGCTGACTCCCAAGTTCCCTCCCTCGCATGTGATCCATTTTGCGGATACACATCCCTTGGAAATTGCCGGTGTTATCGACAACGATCCTGCCAAGACCGGAAATCGGGCCAAGTTTATTTTGCGGGTTGAAACCTTAAGAGCAAAGGATACATATTTTCCGGCCACCGGGAAGATCGGTGTGACCGCATCCGGCAGCATACCTGAACTTTTTAGAGGAGACCGAGTCTCTTTGGTCGGCAAAATCAGATCGATAAAGAATTTCAATAATCCAGGGGGTTTTGATTACAAAAGATACATGGCTTTCAAGGGCGTGCAGGCAACGGCCTATGTTTCGGGCGAAAAACTTGCCTTGTTCGAAAGAGACGTCAAAAAGGGTATCGGCCACCTTGTTGACCACGCCCGCAGGAGTATCTCCAATCTTATCGAAAGGACTACGCCGGCGGATTCGATGGGGGTATTAAAAGCCCTTATTATCGGCGACAAAAACTCGATTTCGCCTGATTTGCGGGAGGTTTTCAACCGGGCCGGCGTCGGCCACCTGCTGGCCATTTCCGGGCTCCACATCGGCATCGTCGCCAGTGCCGCGTTTTTCTTTTTTGTCCGGTTGCTTTCATATTGCAAGGGGCTTTTATGGCGTGCCTGGACCAAAAAGGCGGCCGTGGTCTTAGCGGCAATTCCCGTATTGGCATATGGCCTGCTGGCGGGGATGTCGCCGTCCACTCAACGGGCGGTCATCATGGTTGTTGTTTTTCTAATGGGGTTTTTATTTGAACGGGAACATGACCCGATGAACACCCTGGCATTGGCAGCCTTACTGATCCTAATAGTTGATCCGCCTTCGCTGTTTTCAATTTCATTTCAACTTTCTTTTACAGCGGTTCTGGTAATCATTTACGGCCTGTCGTGCCTGCCAAACCCTTGGAAGTCCGATCCTCTCGCGAGGCAAAAGCCAAGATTTCTTCCGGTCCAACAAAAGCTGTTTTATTTTTTGGCAGCTTCGTTTTTGGCCATCACCGGCACCATGCCCCTGAGCATGCTTTACTTCAACCAGGTTTCTTTGGTGGGGCTTGCGGCAAATGTCATCGTCGTTCCCCTGATCGGCTTTTTGGTTGTTCCTATGGGCCTTCTTGGCGTATTTTTATATCCGCTTACCGTATCCGGAGCATTTCTTTTTTTTAAGGCCGGAACGGCGGTTCTGTCACAGGCCCTCGGCCTGGTGAAGTTCTTTGCCGGACTGCCTTATGCGGCTGTTAAAACCGTAACCCCCACCTACGTTGAGATTTGTCTTTTTTATTTACTGCTTTGGGCGCTGTTAAACCTAACACGGAGCCAGTCTGCATCAAGCGACCCTCAACACATCTCGGGTGCAGGGCCCCCAGAACAAAATGTAAAACAGGGGGAAAAACCGGGCAGTATATTTTCCAGTCAAAGATGCGCCTTAATCATTGTAACGATTGTAATAATTGCCGGAAGTGCCGATGCCGTTTACTGGTTGAACCGGCGGTTTTGGCACAATGATTTGCGAGTAACGGTGATCGATGTGGGTCACGGCAGTGCCACCCTGCTGGAACTGCCGGGCGGCCATACGATGCTGATTGACGGGGGCGGCTTTTCCGATAACGCGATATTCGACATCGGCGCCCGGATTGTGGCCCCGCTGCTTTGGCGTAAAAAAATCCAAACCGTCGACACCCTGATCCTTTCTCATCCAAACAGCGATCATTTAAACGGGCTGATCTATATCGCCGAACATTTTAAGGTCAAGAATGCCTGGACGAACAACCAGGCGGCCAACACCATTGGCTACAACTTGTTTATGGCGGCGATTGAAAAAGGCAACATTCAGCATGCGGTCTTCAAAACCTTGCCCCGTTTTCATGAAATCAATGGTGTTTGTTTTGACATCCTTTACCCGCCGGTTGATTTTGCCGCCAAAAGCAAACAGGAATGGTGGCGCGATTTAAACAACAATTCTCTGGTCATCAAGGTCAGGTTCGGATCCAAATCGTTTCTGTTTCCGGGTGATATCAAGGCCCGCGCCGAAACCGAACTGGTTGCTGCTGCCGGAGAAAAGTTACAGAGCACGGTTCTTTTAGCGCCGCATCACGGCAGCAAAACATCAAATACCGAACCCTTTTTGGATAAGATCAACCCTGAAGTCGTCATCATTTCATCCGGCCAAAAAAGCAGATTCGGATTTCCCCACCAACCGGTCCTGGATCGCTACAGGAAACGGGGATTCCGCATTTTTAATACTGGCCTTCACGGTGCCGTCATCATGACGACGGACGGTCGCTCGCTTACTGTCAGACCGACGGTAATCGATTAACCCGGATTTCACATTAAGATACAGACGTTCTTATCACGAAAGCACGAAAGTGAGAAAACACGAAAAATAAAGGCAGAGCCTGTTAAAGACCCTGGCTCTGCTGTGGAGTTTATTTCCCAGTTTTATGTAGCAAATTACCCAATGTAAAAGATTTCATGTGTTTTGGACAGATTCTTGACGAGTCGAACCTGAAAAGGTAAACAATGAAAGGCCGCCTGTTTCGCGGGAAATGATCACAGGCAGAAAAGGAGAGCATCATGACCAATCTGCTGTGGGAACCTTCAGAGGAAAGAATTCGCAATACAAACATGTACCGCTTCATGAACTTTATCAACGCAAGGTACGGTCAACGTTTAACCGAATACAGCGCTCTTTATCAGTGGTCCATTGATCATATTCCCGATTTCTGGGCGGCAATGTGGGACTTTGCAGAAATTATCGCTTCAAAGCCCTATGACCAGGTCGTAGACGATCTCGGCAAAATGCCCGGCGCCAGGTGGTTTTCGGGAGCCCGGCTCAATTTCGCCGAAAACCTTTTGCGATACCGGGACGATCGGACCGCTCTGATTTTCAAGGGTGAAGATCAGGATGTCACCCGAACGACGTATGCCGAGCTGTACGATGAGGTGGCGCGTTGCGCCCAATCACTAAAGGCAGCCGGTGTCCGGGCCGGTGACCGGGTGGTCGGATTTGTGCCGAATATGCCGGAGAGCATTATCGCCATGCTGGCCGCCGTCAGTCTGGGCGCAACCTGGTCTTCCTGCTCCCCCGATTTCGGGATCAAGGGCGTGCTTGATCGCTTCGGCCAGATCAAGCCCAAAGTTCTGTTTACGGCCGACGGTTATTTTTTCAAGGGCAAACGCCTTGATAGTCTTGAGCGCATTGCCGACATCCTGAAAGAACTGCCTTCCATTGAAAAAGTGGTCGTGGTGCCGTATACCGAAAAAGATCCGGATATCAGCAAGATACCCCATGCCGTCCTTTTTAAGGATTTTAAATCTTCGGAATCTGATCCTGAGATTGAATTCGAGCAGCTGCCCTTTGATCATCCACTTTATATCATGTATTCGTCCGGAACTACCGGGCTTCCGAAATGCATGGTGCAAAGCGCCGGAGGGATCCTGATCCATCATTTGAAAGAACTTGTGCTGCATACCGACTTAAAACGCGAGGATACGATTTTTTACTTTACCACCTGCGGGTGGATGATGTGGAACTGGCTGACCAGTTCTCTGGCAGTGGGCGCAACCCTTGTGCTTTACGACGGCAATGCCTTTTATCCCAATCAGGGAGTACTCTGGGATCTGGCGCAAAACGAAAAAATTACGATTTTCGGGACCAGCGCCGGCTATATTGCCGCCCTTCAGGCTGCCGGTGTAAAACCCGGCAGCACGTACAACCTTTCCGCGCTCAAAGCGGTACTGTCCACCGGGTCGCCGCTTTCAATGGAAGGTTTTGAATATATTTACAGGGAAGTCAAAGCGGATCTTCAACTAGCCTCTATTTCCGGGGGCACGGACCTCAACGGTTGCTTTGCCCTGGGCAATCCCATGGGGCCGGTATATTCCGGTGAACTGCAGTGTCGGGGTCTGGCCATGAAAGTGATGGCATTTGACGAGGAGGGAAAGCCGGTCGTCAATCAGCAGGGAGAACTGGTATGCACGGCTCCCTTTCCTTCCATGCCGATTTACTTCTGGAATGATCCGAACCATACGAAATACCACGAGGCCTATTTTAACGTGTATCCCAATGTCTGGCGGCATGGAGACTATATCGTCGTTACCGAGCGGGGCGGTGTGATCATCTACGGACGCTCGGATGCCACCCTGAACCCCGGCGGCGTGCGGATTGGAACCGCCGAGATCTATCGCCAGATGGACCGCCTAAAGGAAGTCGCGGACTGCCTTGTTGTCGGGCAGAACCGGAAAAACGATATCCGTGTTATTCTCTTTGTGCAAATGGCCGCAGGGTATGAGCTGACCGAAGATCTTATCGCAAAGATCAAACATACCATTCGCGTCAATGCTTCCCCCAGACATGTGCCCGCCAAGATCCTGGCCGTGCCGGATATACCGTATACGCTCAATATGAAAAAGGTCGAGCTGGCGGTCAAGAAAGTTATTCACAACCAGCCGGTGTTAAACAAGGATGCGCTCAGGAATCCGACAGCACTTAACTATTTTGTGAATATTAAAGAACTCCAGGAAGACTAACTCCCAAAATTTCGTGAACAATGCTGAGAGAAGGTGAGATGATGCCGAAGATTGCAGCGATCTATGGAAGTCCCCGGCGAAAAGGGAACACCGCGATGTTATTGAAGCAGGCTGTTCAGGGCGCCAAGGATGCCGGCGCCCAGGTTGCAGAAATCGTTTTGCGGGATTTAAAAATGTCGCCCTGTCTTGAAATCTACGGGTGCAAGGAGAACGGCCGGTGTGTCATCCAGGATGATTTTCACAAGGTCATTGACCTGCTGCTGGCCTCCCAGGGGGTCATGCTGGCCTCCCCGATCTTTTTTTACACCGTCAGTGCCCACACCAAAATCCTGATGGACCGCTGCCAGTCTCTATGGGTCAAAAAGTACTGGATCGATAAAGTTCCGTTCGGTCAAAAAGAAGCCAAACGAAAGGGGCTTTTCATTTCCGTAGGTGCCACCAAAGGGAAAAAACTGTTTGACGGCACCCTTCTTACCATCAAGTACTTTTTTGATGTTCTCGATATGGAACTCTGGCGGTCATTGCTGTATCGAAGCCTTGATTTTGAAGGCGACATTTTAAAGCATCCCCAACATCTTGAGGAAGCCTATCAAGCCGGTCAAGCGCTGGCCAAGGCCATTTAACCCGAAATTCTAATTTCCACTTAAGTTTTTA
>JACKQG010004166.1_pt1 | contig 16956 bp, 14 predicted proteins | sample 8237621 | NCBI WGS metagenome assembly JACKQG01 (sample SAMN15677084, study PRJNA649215) | marine metagenome | biome: marine; feature: Black Sea; material: saline water; isolation source: suspended particulate matter (SPM) from the Black Sea western gyre | collected 2013-06-09/2013-06-10 | depth...
TTTAATAGCTGTCTTTGTGGTAATTAATTTTACTTTCTCTTTTAAAGTCATTTTTTGCTCCTTCTATGCTAAAATGTTTAACTTACTAAACGATTAGTAAGTTACTTAACAATATACTTGATTTATAAATAAGTCAAGGAGTATTAATGTTCTATCCCCTACAGGCCTAGTATTTCTGATATCACAGATTTCATTTGCTCTTGTTTGCAAACTGTATTGTGAAGTATTTTCCTTCTGCCAATATCCTTTATACCTTTTGGGATAGTTTTATTTGTAATTTCTGCCATTCTTTCAATAAGTGCAAACTTATCAGAAACTCTAAATTTGCTGTCAATGGCTCCTATTATGCTTTCTGGAAATTTAAAAGCACTGGCAGTTGAAGCTATTACAGTTTTTGTTTTATCGCTAGCAGCCTTTATATATTTTTTATAAACATCATAGCCAACAGCTGTATGAGTATCTATTAAATAATTAAAATCTTTAAAAACTTCCCTGATTGTTTCAATAGTTTCACTATCAGTAGTAAATTCACCATAAAAATCTCCAAGCTTATTCTTCATCCTGGAATTTATTTCATACCTGCCAGACTTGTTTAACTCCCCAATCAAACCATTTACCATATCAACATCATTATCACATAAATCATAAAGAAGCCTTTCCAGATTACTTGAGATTAATATATCCATAGATGGTGAGCTGGTTACTTTTAATTCCCTTTGCTTATCATAAATTCCTGTATTAATAAAATCATAGAGCACATTATTTTCATTTGACGCGCATATAAATTTATTGATGGGAAGCCCCATCTTTTTAGCATAATAGGAAGACAAGATATTACCAAAATTGCCTGTGGGAACAACCACATTTATTTTTTCACCGCTGCTAATTTCTCCTAACTTTAAAAGTTTTATATAAGCATAAATATAATATACAATTTGTGGGATTAGTCTTCCAATATTAATGGAATTTGCAGATGAAAACATATAACCATTATCATTTAAAATCCTGTTAAATTCCTTGTCATTAAAAATTCTCTTTACTCCAGTCTGAGCATCATCAAAATTGCCCTCTATAGCAATTACATAAGTATTATTTCCTTCCTGGGTTGTCATTTGCCTTTCCTGGATCTGGCTTACACCTTCTTTTGGATAAAATACTATTATTTTTGTTCCATCAACATTAGCAAAACCTTCCAGTGCTGCTTTCCCTGTATCACCTGAAGTAGCTGTCAGTATAACAATATCTTTACCTATATTAAGTTTTGAAACAGAAACTTTTAAAATATGCGGCAGTATCGATAATGCCATATCTTTAAATGCCAGTGTAAGACCATGGTAAAGTTCTAGAAAAAAAACTTCTCCTACCTTTATCAGCGGAGCTATCAAAGGACTATCAAACTTTGCATCATATGCACTATCAATACAGCTCTTTAGTTCCTCACCATCAAAATCAGTAAGATATTTTTTTATTATATAAAAAGCCAGCTGCCTGTAGTCCATTTCCTTTAACTGCAGAAAAGGCTTGTCTATCTTTGGAAATGAAGATGGAATATATAGACCCCCGTCACAGGCAATACCATTAACTATTGCCTGCGAAGACAAGATCTTTTCTTTATTACTGCGGGTGCTTTTATAATACAAGTCATTCATAAAATACTCTTTGTGTAAAAATATAATTATTATTTATTTACCAAATCTTCAACTCTTATTATATTTAAAATATCTTCTACAACATTGAGTTTTTTAATCTCAACAATTGATTCATACATATTCTTATTTAAAACATCGTGAGTGATAAATATAAGTCTTGCAGTATCTTTTACATCCCGCTGTTTCTGTATCATTGATTGTATTGAAACAGAATTATCTCCAAAGACTTTAGCTATTTTAGCCAGAACTCCAGGTTTGTCTGCAACATCCATGAGAATATAAAACTTGTTTATAGTATCATTTATATGTTTAATTGGTTTTGAATCAAAACAGCTGCAGCCATAAATAACTCTTTTATTATTCCTATCATAATTTCTGGCAATATTTATAATATCTCCTACAACTGAACTGGCAGTTGGCTTATCACCTGCTCCCTTCCCAAAACTCATAACTTGACCAACATAATTGCCATAAAAATATACAGCATTATTTGCATCTTTAATAGACGCAAGTATGTGCTTTTTTGGTATAAGAGCTGGATGAACTCTAACATTTACCTTGCCGTCTTCATCAGTTCCAATTGCAAGCAGCTTAATAGTATATCCAAGATCATTTGCATATATGATATCCTCTTTAGTTATTTTCCCAATCCCTTCCCTGTAAACATCATCAAAGAGCACGCGGCTGTTAAACGAAATTGAAGCAAGTATTGCAAGCTTATTGGCTGCATCAATTCCTTCAATATCAGAATCAGGATTTACTCTTTCAGCATAACCTAAATCCTGAGCCCTTTTTAAAGACTGCTCAAAACTTAAATTATCATCTTCCATTCTGGTTAGTATATAATTTGTAGTACCATTAACTATCCCTACAATTTTGCTTATATTATTTGACGCAAGCGAAGATTTCAATGGCCCTATTATTGGTATCCCCCCGCCTACGCTTGCTTCAAATAAAATATCAACATTATTCTTTTCTGCAGCTTCAAATATTTCTTTACCTTTTCTTGCCATTAAATCTTTATTTGCAGTTACTACATACTTTCCTTTATTTAAGGCAGCTACCACATAATCACATGCAGGTGAAATACCGCCAATAAGCTCAACTACTATGTCAATACTCTCGTCTTCTATAACTTCATTTGCATCTGTTGTCCAATATATATTTCTATATTTTTTTGTTATTTCCTTTTTAGTTTTTAAATCTTTTTCCGCTACTGCAGTAATATTTAGATTTTTACCTATTTTTTTTGAAATATAATCTCTCTGGTTCTGGATTAGCGAAAAAACCTGACTTGCAATATAGCCAAAACCTATTATTCCAATATTTATTTTTTCCAGTTCCGTATTTTTCTTACTTATATTATTATTCATAAAGCTTCCTATCTTTAATTATTAAGTCCTTATAAATCTGCCTTTCAATCCATATCCAGCTCTTACCATTCTCTACTGCAATTACAGCGCTTTTAGGCTGCCCATTATAATTACTTGCCATCGAATAACAGTATGCACCAGTTGCACTAACAGCAATTAAATCACCAGTTTTAACTTCTGGAAGAATTATGTCCTCTATAATAACATCACCACTTTCACAGTGTTTCCCAACTATTGAATATCTTTTTAAAAGATTACTATCTCCTTTATTATTGCTGCTGGTATCATAAGAATTCATTCTACTGGCAATATAAGCATAATATTTTGCCTGGTAAAGAATAGGTCTTATATTATCTGACATCCCGCCATCTACGCATATATAATTTTTTATTTTAGGAATTTCTTTAACTACCCCAACCTCGTACAAAGTTAATCCAGCATTTCCAACAATAGATCTTCCAGGTTCAATATATAATTTATCAAGTCTCATATTATATTTTTTTTCATTATCTTTAACTGCCCTATATACAACTTTTGATAGGCCGTCAATACTGGAAGGCTTATCTTCTGGAATATATTTTATTCCCAGTCCGCCTCCTATGTTTAATTGATTGATATTTAAATTTAATTTATCCTTTAATTCTTTTAAGAACCCAAACATTATATTTATCAGTTTCCCATAGCACGATAAATTAAATATTTGTGAACCTATATGAGAGTGGAGCCCAACAAGTTCCAGGTTGTCCATACTATTTACTTTTTTTACTGCATCAAATGCAATATCTCCATACATGCTAAAACCAAATTTAGAATTGATACTTCCAGTCTCAATATATTTATGAGTATAAGCTTTTATGCCCGGCGTAATTCTTAACATAATTTTTTGTCTTATATCCTTTTCAGCACATAATTTCTCAAGAATTTCCAATTCATAAAAATTATCCACAATAAAGCAGCCGACTTTTTCTTTAAGTCCATAATTAATTTCATCAACTGTCTTATTATTTCCATGAAAATAGATCTTCTCAGGCAGAAATCCGCTCTTAACTGCAGTATACAATTCGCCGCCACTGGACACATCAATACTTAAACCCTCTTTTTTTATCAATTGGCATAAGGCTATTGACGCAAAGGCTTTTGATGCATAAATCATTTCAGTTTTAGTATCAGGAAAATTAAAACTTTCCTTATACGACCTGCATTGATTTTTAATAGTTTTAATATCTAAAATATACAGCGGCGTGCCATATTTTTTTCCTAAATCACAAACATCACAACCGCCTATAATTAAGTGCCCATCACTATTAACTTCTTTTGTAATTGGAAGCAACATTTTTACTTACCCTTTTTCCCTTCCTTTATCAATTATTATCTTTTAAAGTTACTGTCCCCATTATTACATTTTCTCGGGAGCATCTATCCCCAGCAAATACAATGCATTTTTTAATACCACTTTAACCAATAATACCAGTATAAATCTATCCAGATCCAGTTCATTTTCTTTTATAATTCTATAATTATTATAGAAATAATGAAACTGGGATGCCAGCCTGTATACATATTGAGTTATAAAATATGGTTCATTATTTCTGCAGCTATCATATACAACATCAGGATAAAGGACCAGTATCTTTGCAAGCTCTGATTCGTTCTCATTTTGAAATTCAAGCTTTGAAATATCAACATCACTTAAATCAAAGTCTCTAATTTTATCAGCTGCAGTTCTGCTGCTGCTTGCCTTTTTAATAATGCTTTCAATCCTTGCATGTGCATACTGAACATAATAAACAGGGTTCTTATTTGACTTCTGTTTTGCCAGATCAACATCAAAATCCATTGGAGTATCAAAGGAATTCATACAAAAAAAATATCTTATTGGATCTTTTCCTACCTCTGATATTAAATCCCCCAGTGTATAAACCTTTCCTTTCCTCTTTGACATCTTTAGGATCTTCCCACCTTTAATTAATCTCACCAGCTGGCCAATGATTACCTTCAATCCTTCCTTACTCAGACCTGCAGCTTTCCCAATAGCCTCCAGCCTCTTAACATATCCATGATGATCTGCTCCAAGTATATATATCAGTAAATCATAACCTCTATCTATCTTATCTAACACGTAAAGAATATCTGAAGCAAAATACGTGGGATTATTATCACTCCTTACTACAACCCTGTCTTTATCATCACCAAAAAAAGAAGATCTAAACCATAGCGCTCCATCACTTTCAAAAATTATTTTTTTATTTTTTAAACCTTTAATAACATTTTCAAAATTAGAATCCCTATATAAAGAGCTTTCATAAAACCACTTATCAAATTTTACTCCCATGGAAGACAGTGTATTTCTTATATGGGAAACCATAATTCTAATGCCTTCTTCCTCAAGGGATTGTAAATTTACATCTATTTCTCCATTTTTTTTAACAATATATTTATCGCCGCTTGTCTCAATAATTTCGGCAGTTACTTTTCCAACTACATTCTCTGGATACCCTTCCTCAGGATAAGGTACTTTCTTTTTAAAATGCTTTAAGTACAAACATCTTATGCAGTCAGCAAAATTTTTAACCTGTGAGCCATAATCATTTACATAATATTCCCTGAAAGCATTATAGCCATTAGCAGTATAAATGTTCGAAAGGCTATCCCCAAGAGCTGCCCACCTTCCATGGCCTAAATGCAAGTGGCCTGTAGGATTAGAACTTACATATTCCAGCTGTACATTTATACCCTTACCGCTCTTATTACACCCATAATTTTCGCCCTCTGTAATTATTTTGCCCAGACTTTCTTTAATAAAAATTTTCTTTAAATTAAAGTTAATAAAACCGGGCTTTATAACTTTTATATTATCAATCTCATTCCATTTCGAGATTAAATCTTCTATAAGTTTATTGGCAATACTTAAGGGATCTTTTCCTAAAACAGGGGCCAGTACCATGGAAGCATTAATTGAAAGGTCGCCAAAATCCTTATTCTTTGGTTCCTGAATTGCAATATTCTCTAAATTAAAGTCACTCCCCAATAATTTATCCAAATACCTGTATAGTCTCTGTTTTAAATTATTTATAATCAAGGTTATCCTCTCAATGGAGCCGACGACCGGATTTGAACCGGTAACCTGCTCATTACGAATGAGCTGCTCTACCATTTGAGCTACATCGGCCTACTTTTTTTATTTATCATCATTTTTCCCGATGTTTTCATTTTCGCTGCCTTCAATAATTTCAATTTCTGAAAGCGTAACTGAAACCTTACTTTCATTAGCAAGTTCCACTATAACCAATTCTTTTAGCGGCTCATAATTAAAGACACTGCCGCTTCCGTAATGACATTTGACTTTAGTTCCTCTCTCAGGTGCTTTTTCTATAAATTCCTTATATTCCTCATATTCATATTTTAGGCAGCACATAAGCCTTCCACATATACCTGATATTTTTAGAGGATTTAGAGGAAGATTCTGATCTTTTGCCATCTTTATGGAAATAGATTCAAAATCAGTCAAAAAACTCTTGCAGCATAGATTCAACCCGCACGGACCAAGACCACCAATTATTTTAGCTTCGTCTCTTACACCGATCTGGCGAAGCTCTATTCTAATTTTAAAATATGACGCTAGTTCCTTCACCATTTCCCTAAAATCTACTCTTTTATCTGAAGTAAAATAAAATACCATCTTGCTTTTATCAAACATTACATGCACATCAATAAGTTTCATTACAAGATCATGACCTCTAGCTAACTCCTCAAACTTCTTAAATCCTTCTTCTTCCTTCTTTCTATTTATTTCTTCTACGGATAAATCATAATAAGTAGCTTTACGAATAATTTTATTTAAAGGAGTTATAATTTCATTCTCACTTATTTCCACTGGATTTGAAACAATCTCTCCTATTTCCACTCCACTATCAATATGACAAACAACTTTATCACCTATTGCAACAGAAATATTGCTAGGATTATAATAATGAATATTGTCATTTTCATTAAATATTACTCCAATAATTAATGGCATATATCTTCACCTCTAATTAACTAAGATTTTGAAATTGTAAAAAAATATTATCTAACGATAACTCTTTATAAATAGAATATTTTAAATAAATTCTATTTTTTTCTACTGTTTCCAGCAACTTAAAAATTTTATCTATTTTTACATTGTTTGTATTTTCCGTAATAAAAAAATAATTTTTGCTATAATTTAATCCATCCTCACTGGCACCTGCTTTTACTGCCATAATATCTTCAAGCCAGGCTGATATTATATCAAAAACCTTGTTCATACCCAAATTTAAAAATTTATTTAACTTTCTCTTACAACTGGATTCTAATATTTTCTTGTACTTTTTAATATCACTGCCAGCTGCGCCGCTGTCTTTAATTTTATTCAGTTCTCCATTCTGCCATATTTTAATCTTTTCAGCCATTTTATTTAATCTATCAATCAAATCTACCGATAAATTTAAGGACAGGGAGTTTCCAGCACCTTTACTGCTTTTAGATTTTATTATGCTTTTAATACCTTTGTTTAGAATATCATCAAGCTGCCTGTTATCAAATTTTAAATCTTCGTCTTTTCCCAGATTAAAATCCCACTTAAAAACCATGCATCTTGAGACAATGGTGGAAAGAATAACAGATATATCTTCTGTCAGTAAAATAAATACACAATCTTCATCAGGTGGCTCCTCTAATGTTTTTAAAAGTCTATTTGAAGCCTCATCATTCATAAGTTCAACTTCTTTAATAACACATATCTTTTTACCAGGCACATATGAACTTACATTCATAAATCTCTGAAGCTCAAACACTTCTTCTATTCTTAAAGTACTACCCATTGCTTCAACTACTAAAACATTTGAGTAAATACCTTTCAAAGTATTACTGCATACACCACATGTACCACACCCAGAATTATTACAATTAATAGATGCAGAATAAAATAATGCCAGTTTGCTAAGTAGATTCATGCTATTGCCATAAAAAAGATTTGCATGTGAAATATTACCACCCTCCACAGCCTGTTTCAGTATCTTAATATTTATATTGTTCCTTTTTTCATCTGTAAGAAAGTCTATATTATCCAAAATACTCATAGTAATACTTTCTACTGGTAATCCTTTTCCAATAATTCTTTCCCTACTAATATGTTAAGTACTTTACTTCCTATTTTTTTAGAAAGACTTAACCTGTCCTGTCCACCATCAAGAATAATAAACCTATTCCTATTTAGCCGGGCAATTTTTAAGTAACCCCTGTAAATTTTTTCCTTAAAATAATCTTTTTCCATTTCTATTCTATCTTTTTGCTTGCTTGTAGCCTGCATTCTCTCTTCGCACGTATCAGCTTTTATTGAAAGAAGAAAGGTAAGGTCAGGAACAATATCAGCTGTAGCCCATAAACTCATTTCCAAAATTCTATCTTCTCCAAGTTCTCTTGCTATACCCTGGTAAACTACAGTAGAATCAAAAAATCTATCACAGATCACTATTTTCCCTTCCCTAAGCGCCGGACTTATTACCTTCGAAACAAGCTCTGCCCTTGAAGCTAAGAAAAGGAGAGTTTCTGTTCTGGAAGACATGCCCTTATTCTTTTTATTTAAAAGAATATTCCTTATTTTAGCACCAATCTCAGTACCGCCAGGCTCCCGAGTTAAAACTACGTCTAAACCTTTCTCTTTTAAAAAATCATACAAAATCCTAATCTGTGTAGTTTTTCCTGACCCATCAAGTCCCTCAAAAGTTATAAATAAACCTTTCATGCCAGTATTTACCCTTTATAACAATTTATAATTTCCTTAAATTCTATAATACTTTTTAATATTATTATATTTTAGCATGAATATATATATAATTTTAACTATTCTTATTATAAAAATATATCTATTATGTTAAAATTAAGTATATATATTTTAAATTGAAGATGGATAAAATAAATTTTTTTAAAATTATTATAACTTTAATCTTATCCCTCTTTGTAATCCTATTTCTCCCTGCATGCGACCAGTCTATTTTAGATATCTATACTGAGGTAAATTCAAACTATTCTGGCACCAGAGTAATCGATATTTCAGTAAAAAAAGAATATATACAAAAGGGCGGAGTTGTCTTAAGCGACAGCCAATCACTTTACGATAAAATACTTGATATTCTTCCTGAAGGAGAAATTGAAACTTATGATAGAGAAGATTATTCACATTTTAAATCCACAATTACTTTTAATGATATAAATTTTCTGCAGCACATCTCAATTGACAATTTTTCAGAAACTCCACCTGAGAGATTTTATGCCAAAATGGAAAAAGAAGATTATTTCTTTCAAACCGAATACTTCTTTTATGACTATGTAGATATGAAAATAGACGATATGCTGCTTTCTGCAACTGATAAAAATGATGACTTTGTAAGATTTGATAACTTATATAAAACTGACAGCAATATCATCAGCATTACATATCAAGTAAAATTCCCGGTAGAAATAATGAAAACGAATGCTGATATTTTGGGAGAGAATAATATTGCGATATGGATTATGAAATGCGGAGAACAAAAAGACATATACATAGAAGGTAAAAAGACCAAATTCCTGTCTTATTTTTTACTGGCTATATTAGGATTAATAGGGCTCTTTGCTATGTTTTTAATTTTTGTACTTCTTTTTAGTTCAAGAAGACGTAAAAAAGGTAGCAGTACTATTGAACCTATCTCCAGTTATGACAATTATTTCAAGAAAGATAAATATTTCAATAACATAGATGATGATTAGGGCAGAATTATTACAAATTATAAATAATTAGCAGCTATGGATAATAATAAGCCAATTAAATTAAGGACACCCTTAGATGAAGAAAAAATTGCCAGTCTTAAAGCAGGCGATATGATTCTCCTAAGCGGTAAAATTATTGGAGCAAGAGATATGGCTCACAGGAGAATTCAAGAGTGGCAGAAAAATCGCAAAAAATTACCAGTAGATCTTACAAATGAGACTATATTTTATGTTGGCCCATCACCTACGCCTCCTGGTAAAAATAGCGGAAGCGTTGGACCAACCACAAGCGCAAGAATGGATAATATATCCGAGCCATTACTAAAAGCAGGAGTTAAAGCAATGATAGGAAAAGGGAAACGAAGTAATCATTTGAAAAGCCTTCTCAGAAAATACAGAGCTGTTTATCTTGTAGCAGTTGGCGGCGTATCTGCATTTTTATCTACAAAAGTTAAAAAAATAGAAAAAGTAGCCTTTAAAGATTTAGGCCCTGAAGCTATTTTTAGTATAGATATATTTGAATTTCCTTTATTTGTTGCCTATGATATTTATGGTGGAGATATTTTTGAAGATGCCCGGCGGGTTGAATGACATCCCATAAAAACACTCAAAGGCAATGTTGCCATATGACAGGGAGCAAATTCTATATTACATGCTAACGCAGTTATGCTGCCTCCAAGCCCCTGAGGTCCAATTCCCGTCTTATTTACCGCTTTTAAAATTTTTTCCTCAAGGCTTGAATACCGGCTGTCACTACTTCTAATTTTTAAATTTCTAAAAGCTGCTCTTCTGGCAAGTTCTGTAACTTTTGATGCAGTTGAGCCAATACCAATCCCTATCACGCCTGGCGGACAGCATCTTGTTACATTCTTTTTAACAATATCTAAAACTATTCCAACAATTTCATCTTCAGATGCAGAAGGATTAAGCATATAAAGGTAGGAGCAATTTTCACTTCCTCCACCCTTTAAATTGACTTCTACTCCAATGCCTGCATCAGAAGTAAAATCTATGCTGATAATTGCAGGAGTATTATCACCAGTGTTTTTTCTATCAAATACAGGATCATTTACAATCGAATTTCTTAGATAGTTTTTCCTGTAAACATCTGCTACTGCCCTGTTTAACTCATGCTTTATATTTTCACTATCTTCAATATATATATCAGAGCCAATTCCTATATTAATATATACTACACCGCAATCCTGGCAGAGAGGGAGCTTCCCGTTCCTTGCAATCTTTTCATTCTGCAGTATGTAATAAAGTACTTTTTTTGCATTAGAATCAGTTTCTATCTTGCATGCGTTTTTTATTGCTTCAACTATGTCCTGAGGTAAATTAAAACTTGCTTCTAGAAGCAGTCTGCTAACTTCGCTTCTTATTGTTTTGGTTTTTATACTTTTCATCTTTTTCCGGACAATTATTGTTTATACATAAATTCCAGGGTCTTTTCCCTTTTCTTATAACCTTAATAATCGGGTAACCGCAGTGTTTGCATATGTCTTTAGTAGTAATAATCATCCCCCACTGGGGAAGTGGCAATGTTTTATTGCAATTTGGATAAGCGCTGCAGCCGATAAATCTCTTTTTTGTTTTCCTGGAAGTTCTTATTATTAAATTTCCATCACAATTTTCATTAGTACATTTCCCCACTATAAAATCTTCTTTAATTGCTTTCTTTATTTCCTGTGAAATCTCATCCCTTTTATCATTTAAATTAATCATTATCTCTTTTAGCAGCTCCCTTGATTTATCTACTACTTCCTCTTTTGTTTCATCACCTCTTGCAATACCATCCATATACATTTCCAATTCCGATGTCATATCAGGAGAAGATATTTTCTCAGCATGCATCTTTAGCATCTTTACTACTGCTATAGCTTTTTCAGAAGGAATAAGTGGATTGCCAATTACATAACCCCTGTTCATAAGTGTTTGGATAATAGTATGACGGGTTGCTTTTGTTCCCAGCCCGAGTTCCTCCATTTTTTCAACCAGTTTTCCCTGTGTATACCTTGCAGGAGGATTTGTTTTCTTATTTAATATATTTTTGTCTACCACACTTAAGCATTGCTTTTGCTTAAGATCAGGAATGAATATATCTTTAGGCCTATAATATGGATAAAACTTTATCCAGTTTGCCTTTAAGACATTAGAACCCCTTGCAATAAACAATTCTCCATTTATATCTATCTTTACACTTACACTTTTAATCACTGCAGGAGGAAGAAGCGAACAAATAAACCTCCTGACAACCAATTCATATAATTTCCACCCTTCACTATTTAAATCTTCCTTTTTAGCTGCAGAGGTTGGATAAATTGGCGGATGATCAGTTGATCTTTTTTTCCCTCTGCTTGCAATTATTTTCTCCTGGGAGAGGACTTCTTCGCTCATTTCCTTAAATACTGGGGACTTTCCTAATTCTTCAGCAACCTTCCTTAAATTTATGGAGGATGGGTAGACAGTATTATCAGTTCTTGGATAGCTAATATATCCATTCATATATAAATTTTCCGCAATATTGATAGTTCTTGGTGCTGTAAATCCAATTGCATTAGCACTAACAATAAGAGACGTGGTATTAAAAGGCGGCGGAGGATTTGAGTCTCTGATTGTTTCTTTTGCCTCTGATACAATTCCCTCTTCACCTAATATGCTATAAACCTTTTCAGCATCTTCCTTATCAAGAAATCTTTTCTTTCTGTGAAAAGCTTCAAACTCTTCACCTGATTCTGTTTTTAGCTTTACGCTAATTACCCAGTATGGTATGGAGATAAAAGATTTTATCTCCATCTCTCTATCAACTATAATTGCCAGAGTAGGAGTTTGCACCCTTCCTACAGATAGGAAATTTTCTTTAATTTGAAACGCAGCAAGTGATATAAATCGGGTAAGGACTGCTCCCCATATTAAATCTATATCCTGCCTTGCTCTTCCAGCAAAAGCTAAGTTTGAATCTACCTTACTTAATTTAGAAAATGCTTTATTTATATCACTAATAGTAATTGCCGAAAATTTTGCTCTCCTTGCTGTTACAAGTCTATTTTTTTCTTTAATAACCTGTAAGGCATCGTAACCTATAAGCTCGCCTTCTCTATCATAATCAGTTGCTATTATTATTTCAGTAGTTTCATCAGCTATCTTTTTTAATGCCTGTATTATCTTTTTCTGTATTGGCACTTTCTCTATTTTAGCAGTTATTAAATCTGCAGGAGCTACCTTAAACCAGTTAGCGTATTCCCTTGGAAAATCCACTTTTAAAATATGGCCCTTTAGGCCTATGATTTTATACTCTTCATCACCAAGCTTAAGATTGTGAACAGGGACACCATAAACTTTATTCTCACTAACACCATCTCCGGATAGTATTTTCGCTATTCTCCTGGCTGCTATCTCTTTTTCACTTATTACAAGCTTCAATATTTACCTCTTTGCTCTTGCATTTTTTAATTTAACAATACTTAAATTCTATAGAAATGAAATAATATCATTAATAAAAAAATAAATAAATCACGTTAAGAATGTTTTGTAAATATTCAATACTTTTTTTACAGGACATTTATAAATTGTTCTGATATGATAATAATCTATTTATTTTCATTTTAGCAGTGATGGTTTAAAATAATTAGGTAATAATTAAATATTAAACAAAATGCACTATGAAAAGTAATATAAAGCTAGCTGATGCTATAGTAAAACTTAAATCAAAAAAAAACGCTGTAATACTTGCCCACAATTACCAGATAGGGGAAATTCAGGATATAGCTGATTTTGTTGGTGATTCACTTCAATTAAGCATAGAAGCATCAAAAACCAAATGTAATATTATAGTGTTCTGCGGTGTTCGTTTCATGGCTGAAACCGCTAAAATAGTATCTCCAGAAAAAAAAGTAATACTGCCAGATAAAGATAGCGGCTGCCCTATGGTAGATATGATAAATGAATCACAGCTCAAGCAGTTAAAAAGTGAAAACCAAAATGCTACCGTCGTATGTTATGTAAATTCAACTGCAGCAGTAAAAGCTATAAGTGATATATGCTGTACTTCTTCAAACGCAATAAAGGTGATTAATTCCATCCCTAAAAATAAAAAAATAATTTTTATACCTGATAAATACTTAGGAAAATATGTTCAGGATCAAACTGGTAGAGAACTAATACTTACCAATGGGTATTGCCCAACACATGTTATGATTAATAATAAGAACATTATTGCTTTAAAAAGAGAACATCTGGATGCTTTTGTTATAGTTCATCCTGAATGTACACCTAATGTAATAGAAATGGCAGATAAAGTTGCAAGTACAGGTGGTATTATAAACTTTGTGAAAAAATCAAGAAGAAAAAAATTTATAATTGGAACAGAAATTGGTATTATACACAGACTCAAAAAAGAAAATCCTGATAAAACTTTTTTTTCTGCTTCAAAACAGGCTATATGCCCCAATATGAAACTTATAAATTTAGAAAAATTGCTATGGGCTCTTGAAGAGGAAAGACCGGAAATAACGCTTTCTGAGGAAATAATTCAAAAAGCAAAGTCTGCAATCGATAGAATGATTGCAATAAAATAAATATGATATCACCAAGATACGTAATTAACCCTTTTTTTTGTAAAAAAATTCATAAATACTTTGACTGTATAGTTATAGGCAGTGGAATTGCCGGGCTTTCAACTGCAATAAGAATATCAAAACATATGAAAGTTAAAGTGCTTACAAAAAGCATGCTCTCAGATTCTACAACGTGGTTTGCACAGGGAGGAATTGCAGCAGCTATTAAGAAACCAGACAAATGGGAAAACCACTACGATGATACTATAAAAGCAGGGCAGGGGCTTTGTGATAGGAAAGCAGTAAAAAATCTTGTCAAAAACGCACCCAAGATGATAGAAGACTTAATTGAATTTGGTATTAATTTTGATATATCAGAAGGTGAAATAAGTTTAACAACAGAAGGCGGGCACAGCTATCCAAGGGTTCTCCATGCAGGCGGTGATGCTACAGGAGAAGAAATTGAAAAGAAGTTAGTTAATTGTACTAAAAATGAATTTAAAATAAATTTTTCTTCTGAATATTTTGTCCTGGATATATTAACTGATAATAAAAATAATTGCATAGGCGTAATTGGATTAAATACAGCTTCTAAAAGTATTGAAATTTATCCAGCCTCAAATGTCATTATTGCAAGTGGAGGGATCGGGCATCTTTATGAACTTACTACAAATCCTTCTATTTCAACTGGTGATGGAATTGCAATGGCGTACAGAGCAGGAGCATCTATTAAGGATATAGAATTTATACAGTTTCACCCTACTGTATTTAAAACAAATGAAGGCAAATTATTTTTAATAACCGAAGCCCTCAGAGGTGAGGGAGCTTTTCTGAGAGATAAAACTGGAAAAAGATTTATGCTTGGCAAACACCCAAGAGCCGAACTTGCACCAAGAGATATCGTAGTAAAAGAAATGGTAAAAGTTATGCAAAAAAATAATACTGAATATGTTTTCTTAGATGCCACTCATCTGCCTTTAAGTATGTTAAAAATACGTTTTCCAAACATCATCTCCAAATTAAGGGAAAACGGATTGGATTTAAAAAACGATCTAATAAAAGTATTCCCCGCTGCTCATTACTTAAATGGAGGCATTAAGACAAATCAGAAGGGACAGACTGAAAATATTAAAGGTCTGTATGCCTGTGGAGAGGTAGCAGCAACTGGAGCCCACGGTGCAAATAGGCTTGCAAGCAATTCTTTAATTGAAGGACTGGTTTATGGGTGTAAAATTTACAATGATGTTATCAATAAAAAAAGTGACTCTGCCAGTGATAAAAATACTATAGAAGCAGTTAAAAAATTAATTTCATGCAGAACTGATAATACTAATGATAAATACAAGGAATCCAGTAAACAAGAATCTGAAATAGAAAATCTAATAGATGAGTTCAGGCGCATAATGAGTAAAAAAGTTGGAATATTGCGAGATAAAAAAAGCTTAAAGGATGCCCAGGATTTTATAGATTTACATTTGCATAATAAGAATTTCTATAATAATAAAGATAAAAATATAGTAGAATTTGTAAATATGCTAACTGTGGCTGGCTTAATAATTAAATCTGCCAGTTTAAGAGAGGAGAGTAGAGGCACACATCAAAGAAATGATTTTCCAAAAATGGATAATAAACATTGGAAAAAACATATAATACTAAAAAAAGATAAATTCCATTTCGAACCAGTAGGATAAATTGATAGCTATACTTAACTATCAATTTATAAAAATTTAAGTAATTTTTTTCACCAATAATTAGCTGCTTTTTAAGTTCTTATAGTGAAATTCTAGTTAATAATTAATAACACTTGATAAATAATAACATGTATGTTATTATTTAAAAATGGATTTAAAAGAATTTAAAAAAGAAATGTTTAAAGAAAATCCAAAGATTAAAGAAGAATACGACAAACTGGAGATGGAATATAAAATAAAGTTACAGCTGATTGATTTAAGAAGAAAAAATAATCTAACACAGAAACAATTGGCGGATCTACTTAAAACGAAGCAATCAAACATAGCAAGAATTGAAAGCGGAAGTTTTTATCCATCATTAAGATTGTTGGAAAAAATTGCGGATGCTTTAAATACTAAACTGGATATAAGATTTATTCCAAAAGCCAGCTAATTTTTAAAAAAAACCACACCTAATTTCTTGATTTGTCTTAAATAATATGATGAAAAATGGAGAACAAGTGTCAATGATTCATTTTGGGATTCGACAATCATTTGATAAGATCGAATAGGTTGAAGATAGATACGCAAATCTGAGTACGCCTGTAGAATTAGCTCTGCCCTAATATTCTTATTCGTTTCTAAATAAATTGAGAGCAAACAGAAAGTGTAACTGATGGCAAGAACTCAATATCCAGGCGGTGGTATCTTCGGAAAGTCCTCATGAAGAGAATAGTATCTTTTTATAAAATCTCCTGGAGTCAAAATAATACAATCAAAATTGGCCATTTTAAGGTTTGGAGTCATAAAATGCTTTCTATCTAAGGTTAAAAGGAAATCACTTTTTCCAGTAATAGCAGACGCCAATACATGGGCATCCTTTTTATTTATAAGAATTTGCTTATGGATCACCAAAATATCAAGCATAAATAATAGACAT
>JACKQG010004167.1_pt1 | contig 16955 bp, 8 predicted proteins | sample 8237621 | NCBI WGS metagenome assembly JACKQG01 (sample SAMN15677084, study PRJNA649215) | marine metagenome | biome: marine; feature: Black Sea; material: saline water; isolation source: suspended particulate matter (SPM) from the Black Sea western gyre | collected 2013-06-09/2013-06-10 | depth...
AATAATTCTTCCCGCTGTCTTCCATTTTTTCTAAAATTATTGATGAAGGTGTTAATGCGGCTTCTTCCAATTTTTGTACTTGTCTTTGTAAAATTTGGGCGTAAGTTTTATCTTTATCCCCCTGGTCAAGAGCCTTTACAAGTGGTTTCATTTCATCCAAAATAATTTCCCCCCACTCATTTAGGGTGATTTTTCCCCTGTTTTTAATTAACAAGCAGCCTTCTTTTCTCCCCCAAAGAGCAACCTTATTTTTATTTTTAATTATTTCGTCCTGATTTTTTTGATCAAATATCGGGCTTTCTTTACAAAGGCAATACAGAATAAATAAATGAGTAAACCGTAACTGTTCTTCATCAATTCCTATTGAATTCAACGGATCAACATCGATTGACCGTATTTCCAGGTAACCAACGCCCCTTTGCGCTAATGCTTGGGTCAACTTTTCGTCTGGTGACTGCAAAACTTGCCTGGGACGAATCGATGCATAATATTCATTTTCTATTTGTAGAATATTTCCATTTATTTGGGAACGTTGCCCTTCTTCGAATATCCCTAAATTCATAAAATCCTTATAAGCCGTGTTTGTCGCTTTTTTTAAATCAGTAATGAATGAAGAAAGATTATTTCTGGAAATATCATACCTGCATCGCTCGTGATTTGAATAGCCTATCTCGCTCATCCGTAAGCTGGTGGCATATTCACCATAAAAACATTTTCCATCCAAATTTATTAATTCATCCGGTTTGTTTTTAAAAAAACTTTTGTGAATAACCGGAGACGCACCGAATAAATAAATAAGCAACCATTGGTAACGAATAAAGTTACGTAGTATGGCAAAGTATGCCCGGTTTATAAAATCCTTTTTTGTTTGATTGTTTTCAAATTCCCGGAATAAGAAATCCCAGAATTCATCAGGAAATGAAAAATTATAATGAACGCCGGAAATCGCTTGCATTTTTGAACTATATCGTTTGCCCAATCCTTGTCGGTATAGCGTTTTATACTTACCGATATTTGAAGAACCATATTGTGCGATCGGAATTTCATTATTTTCACAAAGCCGGCATGGCATACTCATTGGCCAAAGAAATTCATCATCAATATTTTCATAGACAAAATGATGGATGTCAAAAAGTTGAGCAAGCGTTTTTTTAACATCAGCGAAAGGATTAGTAACAAGTTCAAGTTGACCCTCAGCATAATCCGTTGTAATAAAAGGGTGTGAAAGCTTTGAACCCAAAGAATGGGGATGGAATACTTGAGACAAATCACCTTTTTCATTTACCCTCAAGCATTCCCGTTCAATCCCGTGTAATGAGTTTTTAAGAAGCGCTGTTATATCTGTTTCCGAAAGAGCTGTAATAATCTCTGAATATTTCCACATAGACCAGTTTTGGATACCTTTTATTACCTGAATTTCTAAAATGAAACTTTAGAATTCGGTATTAGTTAATTTCAACATCAGGAATAAGAATATTTTTCTCGGATTCCAGGTTTTTCAATAATTCTTCCTTTTGAAAAAAAGTTGATTTAAATTTCGATTTGGAAAATAGTTTTTCAGCCTGATCAATGAAGTGAGGAGAATCCGGATCATCGCTTTCTCCCCAGGGCAAAATACTGAAGGACTGGATCGGATCGGAGAGTTCAACAACCATGCAGCATGATTGGCCTCTATTAACTGTTGTTACACCTGTGTCTTCGGACAATCTTCCACCAGCCGCACGCAAAACACTAATTCCATTTCCAAAAGTTCCGCCGCTAACAGGCCAGGTTTTTTCTTCCCGTTTTAAGCGAACCGTTGTTCCCCAGGGAACCTGGTATGAGCCAAATTTTGAAGTCAAATATGATTTTGCTCTTTGTAAAGCGATTAACATTTTCTCTTGATTTTGTTCTGAAATTTCTTTTATTTCTCCGTTCTTATTTCTTGAAATAAAAACGCCCTGTTTACTGCATTCCCGTCTCCAGAATCTGAATAGCGGAGCTGAAAGATTATCCGCATCAAGGCGACCATTCCATTCTCTAATCAATTCAACGGCTTCTTGTAAATCTTTATTCGATTGTGCATTCAATTCATAAATATTTATTAGCGCCGTCTGCCAAATTTCAAATCCATCAACCGATGTATCAAGCGCGATCTGTTTTGCCCGCTCAACGGTCAAATTCTCCTCCGCACTTAAAAGCCGGATAGCAGACCTGCCCCGAGTGTTGCTGCGGTTCTGTGAATCATTGTAAATATATTCGGGATATTTATCCTCAGTAAATGGGCTATTTGGCATCATGGTTCCCGGAGAGATGTTACAGTTCTGCATAAAGCCGCATTCAGGATTCGTGATTTGCAGTAGTTCATCGTGAGGGTGAATTCCCTGCCACTCGCTGTTACTTGTATTCCCGGGAACAGGATAATCCCAATCAAAGCCATCGGGTCGGATGGGGACACGCCCGGTACGGGCATAATAAATGTCCCCATTCACACAGGCGAACATCGTATTTTGCGGCATCATTTGACACATTGATAGCGCCTTTTTAAAATCTTTAAGATTTTTTGCTTTATTGATTTTGAGAAATTGTTCAGCCAAACCTATTTCGTTCTCATAAGCACATTTAATGGCAAAAGCCTTGTTGCCGCGTCTTTCTGCAATCGGTCCATAATGACAACGTTCCACAGTTTTTTTGACCTCCGAGAATCCATCATCTTTTTTAACACGAATGATAATTTCTTCGGATGTTATATCCCTCCATTCGCCGTCATATTTGTATTGCAAAGAATTATTTGGATTGATCTCCAATTCATAAACATCAGCGCAGTCAGGACCGCCCGTCGTTGCTGCCCAGGAGATATGTTCATTATGTCCCAAACCAACAAAAGGTGTTCCCACTACACACATGCCGCAAACCTGCATGTCCCCTGAATGTAACCGGGCTTCGCAAAAGTGTCCGGTAGTCTCAAAACTCAGATGCGGATCGATCAATGCAATCGGAACGCCGGTTGCTGTCCTATCTGCTGCAACAACCCACTGGTTTGAGTGATGCGGTTCTTCAATTTTTCTCAGACCACGGCGCAAATCTCTCATTGCCTGTCCCAACGGCCAATCCCAGATAAACGCACGTGACCAGGCAACCGGGTGCCAGTTCTGTATTTCCGGCGCCCATTCCGGTATTTTTCCAGGATGTTCTTTCATGTACTGTTTAATACCAGCTACAAAGTATTTGGTGATTTCCTGCACATGTTTTGATAATGTGGAAAATTTTTCCTGACTGATTTCTTTGTGCTTCCAGGCACGCTGAATATAATCAATCTCTACATAATCTTCCCCGAATGCCTCAGCCATAGTTCCTTCAGCATAACGATAGAATTTTAACATTTGATCCAACCTGTCTTCTGCCTGGGCATAGCCAAAAGCAAAAGCTAAATCTGTCTCTGAATCGGCATAAATGTGGGGAATGCCCCAGGTGTCGCGGTAGATGGTGGTTCGTTTTGTTTTGGTGCAGGTTAATAAAAAAAATGATGTTAATAAAAAAGATAAAATTAAAATCTGTTTTTGGATGATATTTCTTTTTCTAATCATGTTTTCTCTGTTTTAATATGTCACTATCAAACAGCTATAATTCACCTTCATAAGTTGAAGACCAGCCAAATAATTTTTTGTAATAGTTCACAATAAAAAGATTGATTTACGAACAAGGATTAACGATTTTTGATTTATGAAAGGATACAGTGTGGAAAATTTAAATCATAAAATTAAAATACTTCTAAAATCGTAAATCGTTAATCTTTATTCTGAAATCAAAAGAAGGATTTGATAGGCGGTGAACTATTACAATTTTTTAAGTTTTTGACCGGGATTAAATTTGAAAGCCCATGTTCGTCCCCTCGGGCTAACATAAAAGCCACCGAATCCGGGTAAACGCTGCGTTTCAATCGCGCAAAGTGAAACTGCAGCCAACCCTTATACTTGCATAATTTAATAAAAACGCACCGAAATCTAAATTGAATCACAGCCCTTTACGTCCACTTAAAACGCTTTGCTATCAATGTCAGGGAAAGCAAATTAACAGTAACCGATCACAGGGAAAAAAATATAAAGTATAAGCAATTCGAGTTGCTCGATATAATTTTTAAGGTCATTTATTACTTCTTGTTGGTATTGTTTAAGTTACATATTATTTTTTTAATTTTTTATTTCCTGGTGGGTTTATTGCTTTTGCATTTTGCTTTGTTATTACTTTTTTACCAGTCGTTTTTTCTAATTGTACACGAGCCGCTTTAGCTACCTTGCCTCCCTTTTTTGCCACTTGTTTGTTTTCTTCAAAATTTTTTGGATTCTTTTCTTTTGATATTTCGGTAGTTGATGCTTCTGCCAGCATATTAAAAACCAATTCTAAATTGGTCATATTGTCTCTTAAATTCTCTTTCTTCAAATTTTTGAAAGCTTTGTATTTTTTAATTGAAAAGCCACTCCACGCTTTAGTTATTTCGTTAGTCAGAATAGAATATTCCAAACCTTCCTTTACGCCTCGTTCGTCCCATTCATCAGTAAGTTCTTTGCGGATTTCTATACTTTTTAAGCGTTGATTTATCCAATCTTTGCTGTATCCTTTTTTAAGATAAGTTTCCATTGCGCGTTCAAAAGCTAATTCGGGGTCTTCTATTTCATCTATTCGTTCCGTGCCTACTTTTGCCAGCCATTGTTTATAAGGTTCTGCTTTTGGGGAAGGAACAGACTGTATTAGCCTCAATAACTGCTCTGTATCTGCAACATCTGTTAATCGCATTTTACCATCGGCTGCAAGCATTTTCAAACGGTTACAATTTGTAACCGTTTCGTTTCCTTCTTTTAATAGCCTGTTTTTTAATACTTTCCAATAGTTTCTTGCTCCTTGATAAGTGGCCTGATCACTTAATATGGCAATAACATCAACAATGGAAAAATACCATTTTTCGTTATCTTCGTTCCATTGTGTACGAATTTGTTTTTGTTCAAAAAGTTTTATGGCAGTTTCTTTATTCATAATCTAAAATTTCTTTATCAATTAAATATTTTATTGTAGATTTATTTTACCTGTTATTTTTTCTTATTCTTATTGCCTTTGGTTTTACGTCTAACAGATTTTTTACTAATTGGCTCAGCTTCTTCATCTATATCTATTCCAAACATTTTAGAAACATCAGAGTCATCAATTACTCGTGAAGTTTTAGTTTTGGCTTTTGAAAGCATACTTTTTGATTTGTCCTTAGCCACTTCTGATACCAGGTCATCTATTTTCACTTTACGAAGGATGAAAAACAATGATGGATTTTCATCGAGCCTGCTGCCAATACCATATAAAGCAGCAGCTACATGTTTGCACATACTTGCCCAATCAGGGCAACTACAGTCAAAATTAATTTCGCTGGGTTTTGGGAATAAGCCGCTTCCTTTTTCAGTAAATATTTCCTGTAATTCTTTAGGAAACTTTCCGTCAATTAATTTTGCTACTGAAGCTAATTTTCCCTGACAGGCTTTTTTGATTTTATTCCATTTCGTTTTTGGAATTGATTCAATATCTATTTCAACTGAGTAAGGTCTGCTTTCAGTTCCCTGCACCAGGGCAGTAACTTTTCCGGCTTGTATTTTTAAATCTAACACAGCCCCATGGCGGACATAACTTCTTCCCCTGCCGATACGGTTGGAGTAATCAGCGTATGCTTCAAGATTCTTATTCCAGGCTTTCCCCCACCAGGTATTGGTAAGTTTTGATCCGTTTAAAACAATAGGATTTATATCTTTGTTTTTCTTTTTAAGCTGCGCAAGCTTTTTTGCAGCCTTAGCCTTTTTTTCGCCAACCGACACGTATCTGGGAAATCCATAATCATAATATGACATGAAATAACTCCTTAAATCCAACCTGGATGAACCAGAATAGATGTTTACGTAATAATTTTCTCAACAATAATTTAATTTTGATAATGTTACAAGGTAAAGGCAGAGGTAAAGGTAAAGAAAAATAGACAGCTTTAGCTCTACCTTTACCTTTACCTGTACCTTTTTAGATACTATAAAGAAAAAGTAAACATTTTTAATAATTCATCATTCTTCATTTCAGTTATCCAATTCTCTCCTGTACTCTGGATGATTTCAGATGACATCTTATTTTTTTCTTCAAGCATATCGTCTATCTTCTCTTCGATAGTTCCTTTGGTGATAAATTTATGTACAATAACATTTTTCTTCTGTCCAATTCTAAAAACCCTGTCTGTAGCCTGATTTTCAACCGCAGGATTCCACCAGCGATCAAAATGAATGACATGGTTTGCGGCAGTCAGATTTAATCCCACACCGCCGGCTTTTAACGATAAGACCATAAATGGAATATACTCATGTCCCTGGAAAATATCAACCAGATTTTTTCTTTTTTTAACAGCTGTACTGCCGGTTAAAACAAGTCCTTCTTTATTAAAAATGGAAGATAGATATTCTTTAAGCGGTTCTGTAATTTCCCTGAATTGTGTAAAAACTAAAAGCCGTTCCCTTTTTTCAAGTATTACCTCACATATTTCCTTCAGGCGCAAAAATTTGCCGCTGTCCTTTTCATTGTAATTACCAGACCCAAGATAATGGTCACTGTGGTTGCATAGCTGTTTGAACTTCATAATAGAACCTAAAATAAGTCCTTTCCGTTTAATTCCCTCCGTTTGCTGTTCGAGTCTTACTGTAAGCTCATTTACAAACTGTTTATAAAGCACAACCTGCTTTTTGCTTAACTGCGCATAAGTTTTCATCTCAACTTTATCAGGGAGATCAGAGATTACGTTTCTGTCTGTTTTTAGTCTGCGAAGAATATACGGGCTTACTACATTTCTGAGCTTACCATACCCATGAATATTATCCTTTAATTTATTAGTAAATGACGTAAATTCTTTTGCTGTTCCAAGAAGACCGGGATTTAGAAAATCAAAAAGAGACCAAAGGTCTGCCAATTTATTTTCAATTGGCGTCCCGGTCATAATAATTCGGTTTGCTGCATTTATTTTTTTAATTTGTTTTGTCTGTCTCGTACCAGGATTTTTAATAGCCTGCGCTTCATCGAGAATGATATAATTCCAGTCATATTCTTTCAGCCATTTATATCTTCCGGCTAATGAGTACGTTGTTATTACGAGGTCATATTTGTTAATTTCAGTAAGGGAATTTTCATCTATTGTAATAGAGTCTTTTTGCCTGAGAGTTGAATGAGCGATATAATAGTTTAAGGAAGGTAAAAACTTTTCGATTTCTTTAATCCAGTTGTCAACGAGAGAAGCTGGCAGGATTAACAGGTTAGAACTTTTCTGTGTTTTTTTGATATTGCATAAATGAGCAAGCATCTGAACAGTTTTTCCAAGCCCCATATCATCTGCAAGGCACGCCCCGATTTTCAAAGAATCAAGAAAGGAAAGCCAATTCAGTCCCTTTTGCTGATACTCTCTTAAATTCGCTTTTAAATCTTTCTCCGGATTGACATTAGTTATAAGGTCAGGATTTTTAAGTTTTTCAATAATTGATTTCAGCCAGGAACCGTTTGAAATATTTGAGGAGATATCTTCAGCATCTGTTTTCAGCTTATCTTTAATATCAAGCTGAAAACGCATTGCATCGCGCAAACTTAAATTTTCATTACCCATTAACTGCTTGGCTTTTTCAAAAGCTTCCAGAGTTTTCTTAAGTTTTGCATGATCAACTTCCACCCATTTGCCTTTTATGAAAGCAAGACCATCAGTCTCTTTTAAAAGGGCGCGTATCTCACGCTCGGAAATCTTCATATCTCCGATAAAAAGTTCAGCCTTAAAGTCAAGGATGGAATCCATTCCCAGGTATGAGGGTTGTTTATTGCCAATATTGATATTAAGAGATAGACCGGCTGATTTGCTTTTCCACCAATCAGGTATTCTGCATAATATGCCGGCGTCTTCATAGACAGGAATTTCTTTTAAAAAAGTAAAGGCGTCATTGGACTGCCAGGCAATGGGATGAAATATTTCACCGGATTCAAGAAGTACTGAAATCAACGAGCTATTTCCCGAAGCGATTTGAACGGTCGATAAAAGTTCAAGCAGTTTTTTGCTGTTTGAGCCGTATTTTGATAAAGCGTGTTTTAAGGGAACATGCTTTGATTTTCCGTCATTTGAAATATCCGTTGAATATGTTGCAAGGAAAGCAAACGGATACTCATCTTTTTTACTTTCTACCAAATGAAAATATACCCGACCAACAAGATGCACGTCCGGGCTGTACTGTTTTATAAATTTATCAACTGTCCCTTTGAAATTTCTGATATCATCCTGATATTTACTATTTAAAATGAACCATAGATTTTCTATAAAACTGTTTTTTATATGCTCTGAACCGGTAATGTATGGGATTTCATTTAATAAAAAAAGCGTATCATCATCTGATAAAAAAACTTCAGCTTTTTCCCGCAGAGATTCAATATTCGATGTTTGTATTAATTTACGTGTGAAAAGCTTGCAGATTGTCCTTAAAAAATCAAGGCTTAAAGATAGATGAACTTTTTTATCACAAAAACCAAGATAAAGCAAAAACTCTTCAAAACTTATTTCCATTCTTTTGAATAATTCAATTTGTAATTGATGTGTTTGCGTGCTGATGTTTTCTTCAATTTCAATCCATTCAAGATTGATTGAATTATCGGAATTTATAACAGCGATTAGTTCCCGGTTCATACTTTCTCCGTTAAGAATCTGAAATTTGTTTTTTCATTATCATCAATTGAAATAAAAATAGCACCATCATCTGCTAAAAGTTTATGTAATAATTTTAAGCGTGGATACATCTATAGACATTTGATAATTAAAAAATAGATTGTTACTATTCAGCTATTAGTTGATTTAATTTAATGTCATTCTGAACGAGGGAAAGGATTGGGGAGGTTGGGAAGTGAAGAATCTCGTCATATTTTTAATAAAGTGCGGATATTGGAGAGATTCTTCGGTCGCAAGCTCCCTCAGAATGACTTCTTTTGGCAACGCTGATATATTTGAACAGCGAAAATCGTTACAAACAGAGCAAGTTTTCGCCCACAGAAAAAAGGGCATAAATTTTTTATTCCGTGGGAGAATATTTCTTGTCGGTTTGAGGCGGAGCTTCGCTATATAGTTACTAAAAAAATTTGATAATTCCAGAAATCTCAAAACTACTTTGCGATGAGTATAATAATTTTTAATTCAGCACAATCTCCTTGCTATCCTTTCCTCCCTTCAAACAATCCAACTTAACTGTAACTTTCCCTTTTCCTTCAACAAGAAAATTATATTCAACCTCTGCCTTTCCGGGAATGCCGCTGGTCAGTCTTAAATTCTTCAAATCCTTTTGATCGATGTAATTTACGTCGCTGTCATAAACACGCAGGTAATAACGGCGGTAGCGCCCCGGTACGCCGGATAAATTTGAACTTTTGTTTTTGCCTGCTGCCAAAACTTTAACGTTTCCTTCAATTGATAATATGTCAGGGCGCTGTATTTTATTTTCAATTGCCGATGCAGACATGGTTGGCATCAGTTTTTCATTATAAATGGTGACCTTTAATTTCTTCAAACCAGAAGCTACTTTTTCCACAGTAACATTTTTGATTTTTGGCTTTGGCATGTTATGGGCATGATACAAACAAAACGCCATGTTTCGATGACACAATTCCTCAAGCAACCAGGATGGGGGCACCCTGCCGCTCAATTTTGTCTTGTCCCGATCTATGGTAACTTTGCCCAAAGCCGGGTGGTCTATCTCATGCATCGGTACATAAGTATTGTCCATATCAATGTATTTATTAAAAAACTCACGCTCTTCATCAGTTGTTTTTTTATCTCTGTCCAAATCAGACCGTGAAGTCCACAACTCATTTGAGAAAGAGTAAATACCGAGCAGATCATGCGTAAAATCAAAAAAACCGCCCCAGATTGTATAGAGTCCGCTCCAGATGACAATGTAGCGGTAGCCCTCAATTATTTTTTCTCCGTCCCTGCCGATGGCATCATAAACTGACAGATCCGCTTGTTTATACTCGCCGTGCAACTTAACGCCGGGACCGCGCAGGAGCATACCACCGGAATTATGAAATGCCTGCGCCCCGGCAATATTCGGATGGTTGTACAGAAAATCTTTTGTATGACGGGACTCAATCCAGCTAAAAGGATAGTCGCCTGCGCCTCGCTGGACATTTTTCGGTTGCCAGTACGCGCCCCAATCACGGTTGGGATCATAACCGCCGCCGCCGTCTTCATTAATTCTTCCGTCACCATCGTTATCAATTCCTTCACTGCCAACATATTTGTAGTCACCAAACTCATCAGGTTTGCCTTTGATGTTCTTTTTTATCATCACTAGGGAATCGCCTGTATCAGCTAAACGGTGAGTACCCTCACCTGCCTTCACTTTGAGATACATTGAACCAACTTCACCATCGCCGTCCAAATCTTCCGGGCCGTCTTCATCGAAAAGACCGTCATTATCACTGTCATAAGGAAACTGACCGGATCGGGCTGAAGCGCCTTTGTGGAGCCACAAATCACGACCATCCGGATTAACGGAAGGGAAAAGATAAAACACTCTTTCGTCAACTAATTTTTTAATGTAGTTGTTATAGTTGTAATTTTCCATCAAATACCAGGTGGTGTAAAGACAAACTTCGCCCCCCTGGACTTCGTTGCCATGAATGTTGGCATCTATATACATGGCAGCTTTATTCATCTCTGCGCCGGTTTCCGGGTTGTTGATGGTCATGTACCACATTTCCCTGCCTTGAAATGATTTTCCGATGGAGCGAAGTTTCAGGAATTTGGGATAGGCTTTTTCCAGTTTCCTAAGCGCGTCTTCCATTTGCTGCCAATCGTAATACCTGTTGAATGAGAGATCGACTTTTCTCGTTTTCCAGGTTCGCGGGAGATAGTCCTGGGCAAAAAGCAGAGAAGCAGAGAAAAGAAAAACGAGTGCTAAAATAACTATTTTTTTGAATCTATTTAATTTCGAATATTTCATAATTATTTATCCTCCAGTTTATCAGTAGGACAAGTTGGCAACTTGTTCTACAAATTTATTTCAAAACAACTTTCTCTTTTGTGGTACCGCCGCCATTTCTCGCCCAGAGTTTAACATTTATCTTTTTCCCGGGTGGAGATATGATTACCCATTCGTATTCTTTTTCCGCGCCAGGATATAGCGAAGGCAAATCCATTCGTTTAGAGCCGCCAAATAATTTCATTTTTTCATCGTCTTCAAATTTCAGTTGCAGGACGATGGGACTGATATTCCTGCTTTTCTCACCCATTGCTGTGGCGTAAGGAAATTTGCCTTTGTTGTGAACTTTTATTTTCAAGCGATATAAACTTGACGACATTTTTTCAACAACCGGTCTGTCCATTTTAATTTCAGCAAATTGAGATGCCAAATAAAGTGCAAATTTTGCATGGTTTATTGATAAGGAATCAATTTGATCCGCGGATGGATTAACGCGCAAATAAGGAAAAAAACCGCCAATTTCCACTTCACCCAACTGCTTATGCTGATATTTTTCCCAATTCACAAATCCCTTTCCACCATTTTGTTCATCGATCCATTTTAGCCATTTTTTTTCGTTGTTGCCAGACTTTTTTGAGCCTTCACTTTTTGCCCCGCCTTTTCCTGAAAATCGTTGTTTCATCATTGCTTGGCGATCCGGCTTTCCAGGTTTTTCTTTAACATCCTTCTTTTCTTTTTTTGAAGTTGAATCGGGCGTTTCTTTTTTCTCTTTTCTCAGTGACCAAAGATTGGCAGAGAAACTCGGCACACCATATTGAAAATAAGCCCACTCCAACATCGAGCCAACCGGTTTTTCAGAAACAGCAAAATCGATACCGGTGATCTTTTTATATTTATCACTAACCTTTTTAAACAGGTTCTCATCCTTTTTATCGGTTTTCTTTGCTTGCGGATCTTTTGCAGGTCTTTGAAAAGTTTCTCTCCCTGGTCGGCGGCGAGCAAAACGGAAAGATCTTTGTGTTACTTGTTCTTCTTTTTTCTTAACATCAGGAAAGGTCGCTTCACCACTTTCAATACCTGTTCCTGCTGCAAGGTTATCGTATTTTGAAAAGATCAAAACACCACAAATATTTTTATGAGGTGCTGTTTTTCTTTTTGGATCAAAACGATTCATAAAATCAATCAGTGCTCTTGTTTCATTCTCAGACGCAGGATAAACCTGGTAACCTTTAATTTTATTCCCAAAATTGTGGGGAAAATTCCGGTTAATATTAAATCCACCCGCACCATCTTCATTGTAAAGTTCATCTTCATCATCATCGATTCCTTCGGGATAAATTTGATAAAGACTGTCTTTCGGACTATCGCTCTCTTTATTGTGCATCAACCGATTATCGTTTTTGTCGATGATCCAATCTCCCTCTTTGTCCTTCTTTCGCATCAGGGTAATCAATCCGTCTCCGTTCAAATCATCGGAAGCGTCTTCATTTACTTGCCAATCGTAATCATCATCTCTCGGATTTAAATTTCCCGGGTGCTCCTGCAGAACTCGGTTAAAAAATAATTCCGCGCCATCAGGATTTAAACGAGGAATAATGTAAAATGTGCGTTTGTCCAAAATGTTTGTTACCTCGGTGTCTTTTCCGTAATTATTTATGAGATATTCAGCAATACCAAGCGCTACCTCACTGCCGATAACGTGATCTGCTTCAAGATTTCCACAAATTAAAAGCGCTTGTTTTTCTTGAGGAGATTTATCTTTGAGACCAGAAATTTGAAGCGCCCAAATATCGCGTTTCTTTATCGTTTGCCCGATTGAAATTAGTTTTGTAAGCTTTTTGTTATTGGCAGCAACTTCTTTAAGCGCTTTTGTAAGAGCAGAATAGTTGTGATAGCCTTTGGATGGATTGTATTTTTCTGCTGTCCAACAGGGTGCCATAAACAGGATAATTAACATGAGAGTAATTATTGTTTTATGGGTTGTCATGATTTTTTCCTCCATATAAATTTTATAAAATTAAAAAAATATTTTTTTAACTCACGGTTATCCAGTTTGCCCCGAAGGTTTATATTTTATGTTTCCATTATTTAATTAGAAGAAGGAATTTAGACGTCTGCCTTTTATTTTTACCCCCCTCCAATAAAATCCTCACACACCCTACGGGCACAGGGATTAATTCCTTTTGCGCAGCTAAATGGATAACCGTATTTTTAGCTCGGCAAATTTACAATTATTTTATAAGCTGACAAAGTGGTAATAGATGTCTATTATTTCGACATGATTACTTTTTTCTCAACAAACAAATCCTCTGTCCTGATTGATAGCAGACAATGATTTTCAAGACAAGTCCAATTTTCCTGGCGGTAATGCGGCAGTATTTCTGATGAGATAATTATTGAATTTCCTTGTTGAAGCATTTTCATGGTGTAATACAAAGGATTTAATGAAAACCAATCGGCAAGAAAAGACATCTTCCCATCGGTGAGCACAAAGTTGGCGCCTGAAAAATCTTTTAAATTGATTATTTTTTTCTGAATTAAATTTAAATCAATTTCGGCAAGCTTTCCGCTTAATAAATAATAAAAATATTTTTCGGAATCAGTACTTCCATTTGTTTGAAATTTGGAATCAAATTCCAATTCATCCCAAATTGTTCCGTTATGAAAAAACAGGAAATTATTTTCACCATTCTTGTTTTCAAAAGGATGAATGTTGTTAATTTCCGCATCTCCTGTTGTGCCATGACGTGCGTGTAAAACAATTAAACGTGTGTTTATTTTCCTGAACTGCTCGATCTGCGGATCATCGTAAATTGGTTTAGTAGAACGGAAGGTTTTCAGATTGTTTCCATCAAGATAGGTCAATCCCCAACCGTCAGGATGCTTAAATTCAACATTTGTGTTTTCTTCGTGCTTTTCATTATTATCAGAAGCCATTTGAATAATATCATCGATTAACCAATTCATGTCAAACTTACCAACGGCAAAAATCATTCGGCACATGAGAAAATCCTTATTTCCGCAGTAGCATTTTTTTAGTTTGAATAAAATCTCCGGCTTTAAATTTGTACAGGTATATTCCGCTAACTGCTTTTGTTCCGACACCAGTTTTTCCATCCCAGACTTTCTGATAAATTCCAGGATTCAATTTATCTTGAACAAGCGTTCTTATTTTTTGCCCCTGAATATTGTAAATGTCCAGCAAAACCTCTGTTTCGGTTGGCAACTCGAAAAAAATGGTTGTTGTGGGATTGAAAGGATTGGGATAATTTTGAAAGAGCTTAAAATTGTGCGGTAGTTCGACGCGTTCCTTTACCACACCGGTTAGCATTCCCGATCCTGGTGATTCAAGTTTTTTGTCGGTATAAATAAAAAACTCCCCGGGATTTAGTTGAATGTTTTCATTTGTGTTTACGACATCAATACTGTCAGCAAAAAAATAATTGTACCACATTCCTGTATGCTGAAATTTTGGATCAATGGAGGAAGTTGTAACACCAAAATTTCCGATTATGGAAACATTCAAACTGTCATGGGAAATATTTATTCTTTTAATTGCGCCTGATACGGATAAGGAAACAATTGAACTATTGCTGGTAAAAGCTTCATTTTCATTTCGGAGTTTTAACAATGCAGAAAATGTTCTGTAAAGATTTTTCCTGTTTTGCTTTTCATAATAATCCCAGCGAATAGGCTTGTTACCAACACGGCCATTGTAATCAATTGAATAATCATACCCCAATTCGCCAAACTGCCAGATCATTTTTGGACCGGGCAAAGTCAGGAAAAATGAAGCCGCCAGCTTGATTCGATCCAAAGCAGTTGACAGATATTTTATGCTGTAATCCCCTGAGCTATTTCCATATTTTAGATTTTTATTCATCAAGCGTTCTTCATCATGACTTTCCATATAAGTTACCAAATGGGGATTAGACCAGCCACGCTTTTTGTAAAATCCCCAGGAAAAGTCCGATTTGCCATTTTCATTCCAACCCATTGTGGCTTCATTATAATTGTCATTGGAATTGCCCCAAAGCATCATGCCGTGATTTGATAATTCAATTTCTTCGGTATTGTCAGCAAAATGTTCTAAAATCACATAAGCAGTGGGATGATTCAACCAAATTTGATCTGCCATTCGTTTGAGCAACCGAATACGATCTGCATCATATTTTCCACCCCAGGGATCCGAATACTTGTTTTTAACATTATTGCCAATTCCTTTGGTGAAATCAAACCGGAAGCCATCAAACAGGAATTCAGTCAGCCAGTAATCATTCACGCGATCGACGAATCTTTGGGTTGCGGTACTTTCATGGTCAAAATCATATCCCCATTGTGCATCCGGATTTTGAAAATTATTATCTACATTGTACCACGGATTTGATGAAGATGGTTTGCCATTTTCGAAAAATAAACGCACCAAAGGCGATTGACCGTATGAATGATTTAAAACCAGGTCGCCTAAAACCGCGATCCCACGTTTATGACATTCATCAACAAACATTTTCAGATCATTTTTATGCCCGTAATATTTATCAAGTGCAAAATAAAAGGAAGGATTGTATCCCCAACTCTCATTCCCTTCGAATTCATTCACCGGCATTAATTCGATGGCGTTAATTCCTAATCGCTCGAAATAGTCTAATGTGTCAGTTAGAGTTTTATAATCATGCGCAGCAATAAAATCCCGCACCAGCAATTCGTAGATCACTAATTTTTCTTTTGGCGGGCGTTCAAAATCGGTTACCTGCCATTGGTATTCTTCCTGGTTAATTTGAAATGATGAAACGATTTCACTGGTCAGACCTTCCGGATAGGGAATCAGGTTAGGATAAGTACTGTTGCTGATATAGCGATCATTCCACGGATCGAGTATCTTTTCCGCATATGGATCAGCAATTCGGATTTCGCCATCCACAAAATATTGAAACCGGTATTCCGTGTTTGCATCGAGCCCCGATAACGTTAGCCAATATCGCTGTCGATCAGGTGTCTGTTTCATAAAATAATTTTGATCCACCTGCCAGTTGTTAAAATCGCCGATCACATAAACGAACTTCTTATAATATGGTGCATGCAAAACCAGGGTAACGGTTGAATCATCCACATAATTGATGCCATCGATAACACCCTCCGGCAGATCAGCAATTTCCGGCGCTGCTCCCTGGTAGGTGAAATTGATTGAATCAGAAACCGATTCCCCATTTTTAGTGAGAATATTCAGGACTAAAAAATGATTTCCGTTTGCCAGATCAGGAAGTGTGTATTTCAATAAAGACAATTCGGGAATTAAATTGTTAGCAAATGTGGATAAAAATTCTCCATCAAGCGAGATGGTTGATTGATTTAAAAGTATGGAATCATTTTCCGTCGTAAAAACACCGGCAGCGATCTCTGGTTGCTGCTCGCTAATAATATTTCCGTCCCTGGGAAGGACTTGAAACAGCATTACTTTTTTTATTGTAATTATGGAATTATTATTATCATCGTAGTTTACGTCCGGATTCAACGGATCGGTAAACCATTGCCAGTCAGAGCCGCTATCATTATAGTGCTCGTGTAATTTGTAATTGTGAGTGGAACCGACTCGCAAGCGGATTTTCTTTTTCCAGAGCCCTGGCGAATCCACATAGTCCATTTGTGAAACTGCACCTTGTGCGATCACGCCACTGTTATTCGGTCCCCACCCATTAAAACTACCGGGAATAAAGGCGCGGACAACGTTTGTGTTTGTGGCATAATGTCTGAATGTCACGTTTACGTAATCTTGTGCGTTTAAAGATGAGACTAATGCAAAAAATAAAATCACGATTATTGAATTTTTTTTCATAATTAAATATAACTCCAAAAGTTAGGTCTGCCATTAATTTTAAACTCAACTTTATTATGACCCATAACGCACTAAAGTGCAGGCGAAGGCGAAGGAAAAAAAAGAATATCCTTAATCCTTGAATCTTATACCTT
>JACKQG010004168.1_pt1 | contig 16954 bp, 10 predicted proteins | sample 8237621 | NCBI WGS metagenome assembly JACKQG01 (sample SAMN15677084, study PRJNA649215) | marine metagenome | biome: marine; feature: Black Sea; material: saline water; isolation source: suspended particulate matter (SPM) from the Black Sea western gyre | collected 2013-06-09/2013-06-10 | depth...
GTGTGGACCGTCCATCCTGCTTCCCGCCATCGCCTCCGGCTTCGGGTTAAACGAGCGGTGCGGACATGTTCGGTGCTACCGAACGCTGCCGGCCTTCGGTTTTTCGACGGCGGCAGTCTCGACTCTTGGACGCCGCACCGACACTCTCGTGGCGCCAAGTGCGAACCCGTCCGGCCCGTCGACGAAGGCTCGAACGTAGCACGTGCCGCGTGCTTCTGGAGGTACGGCCAACTCGGTCTGGAACTCACCGCCGTCGATTGTGAGGATCTGCGAGGCCCAGCGACGGTCGTTTGCTTGCCGATACGCCTCCTGGAAGGATCGTAGAAACTCGTCGGTGGGAATGAAGTTGGCTCGAGCCGGCGGTGGCGTCTTTGTGCGATCGCGACGGCAAACCAATTCGATCACGGCGCGCCCGGCGAACGTGCATCGTCCCGAGACGGTCAGACGCTCGCCCGCCGTGATGCTGGATTCGCATTGCAGGTCGATTTCCTTGGGATGGCGAATCACCAGCATCGGGTCGCCGATCAGGTTGAACAGCGACAGGTGTTCGATCCGTTCTTCGCGCAATTGGTCCGCCGACGGACTGACGGCCGAGGCAATGGCGTCCAGCAACTGGCGATTCGCGGTGCCTTGATCATCAGAGACCATCCGGCGTTTGGCGTGCAACTGCACTTCGCCCAGTGTGTTGCGCTTTTGCTGAAAGAGTTCGTCCATCATGGCGTCGCTCATAACCGCCATCCCGTATGGCATGGTCACGCGTGATCCGCAGATCACTGCCACCGGTCCACCCGGCGCGCGGAGCATTTCCTCGGCCAGACAGTCCGACGGCTGGTCGAAGGCGCCCGCGTAACATGCCAGCAGCAAAGCGATAGGCGAGCCACGGGCCGATCGAAGCTCGCGTGCGTCGTCGATATCCATAATGGGAAACGCTCCGCCGGGGACTCGGACGTGATCCAGGTAGCGTCGGTGGCCGTGCCCCATGTAAACCCAGAACAGGCAACCTTCGTTCAGCCTCCCGAGTGTCATGTCGCGGAAGCGTCGCGGATCGGGGCAATACGGACTTTGCCAACTTGCGTGTGTCATCGATGTGTTGTAAGCGGGAGGAATCCCGTCGGTGAGAAATTTCTTGGTCGCCATTTGCAGGATCGCGTCCACCAAGACGCCGAAGCCGCCCACCCCGGCAACGAAGTTGATCTGGCGACGCCAGTTTCCGTAATCCGGCACCGTCTCGTAAGCCAGGATTCTGCGCACTATTCGCGCTAACTCGTCGGGGTCGTCTGCCGTGATCCGGCCGATTGCCACGTCCGGGATTTGATCGTCGTCCAGGTCTGCATACCAGTTGTCCGTGGCAATTACCGGTTCCGAACCCCAGTGGATGTTGACCTTTGCTTGGATCCGATGCGTAGGCGTCGAACGAGCACGGACGTGTATATCATGCTCCGTCGGCTCTGCATCGCCCACCAGCACGACGTACTTCAACGCTCCTGACTGTGCCGTCTCCCGGATCACGGCACGGATGCCTTCGGCCGACAATTCACTGGACACAAGCATCAAACGGTGCCCTTGGGTCTGACGATGAACGATCCACGGTTGAAGCTGTGCTACCAGAGAACGCGGACAGACAATGACCGTATCAGCGGGCTCGGGCGGAACTGCGCATACGGCCAGCAGGACGAGAACGATGTGCATTGTGCGACCTCCTTGTCGCGGTCCGTTATCTCGTTTAACCCGAAGCCGGAGGCGATGGCGGGCGATGCGTGTGGACCGTCCATTCCTCTTCCCGCCATCGCCTCCGGCTTCGGGTTAAACGAAGTGTGCGGACATTTCGAACGCCCCGGCATGGGTTCGCCAAAACGCAGTGAACCTGCCTGGATGGCCTTTTACTGTCCAAGCAGGACCAAGAGCAAGAGAAGAACGAGCCAAACCACGAAAAGCACAATGCTGGCTGCTAGCAATAGTCGGTTTGGTTTCCGAGGATTTGGCGGAAACGAGGGGTCTGGCACCACCGGTTCAGCATTTCTCGCCAGCTTTCCATCCCGGTCAGCGGACTTGCGGCGAGCCGGCCTTTTCGACTGACCTCTTGTCATCTCATTTCGGAAGCTGGATGTCGAACTGCCGGACAAAAGCCTCTTCGAAGTCGTACACGTCGTCGAAATCTTCGCGGCGGTCACTGTCCGACTTTCGCATCTCGTTGATGTCGATCAGATTGTAGACAATCTCACCAAAGTCGCCTGTTGCATGCACGCCCCAATTGTTCAACACGGTCATGGCCAGGTAGCCGAACTGACTAACGGCGAACTGGCGAATCGCCTCGCAGAGTTGCTGGCCAGTCAAATGTGCTTCGGGCGGGGGCTCCTGGCCCGCCGGGACCGGCTGACTGCTGCCCATGCCGAGCGCGCGGTGTGCGTAGTCCAACGCCTCGCGAACAAACTGATACGCTTCCAGCTTGTACCGGCGATCCCTATTCAGCAGTTCCATGATTGGATGAATGGGCGTCGACATGGACTCTATTCGTTCCCTTTTCCTTTCGTGACTCGCTTGATCACCGACAATATTTCACTCCCGTCGATCATCAGCCGACGGGCGTCCTCCATCTCCACAAAAACCTGTTGCGCGAGGATTTCGTGACTCAGCACTCGAGCTTTCCCGTTGCGGGTGGTCACCTCCGATCCGATCGGAGGCAAATCCTTCCTCATTTCCTGGTATGCTCCGTATTCGTACCGCAAGCAGCATTTCAGGCGTCCACAACGGCCGGAGATCTTGGTGGGGTCCAGCGTGGCCTTCTGCAGCTTGGCCATCTTCATAGACACGGGCGGCATCTCGCTTAGATGCGTGTTGCAGCACACCGACTTGCCACAGTCGCCGAAGTCGGCCAGTAGCTTCGCCTCGTCGCGCACCCCGATCTGCCGCATTTCGATCCGCGTTTGAAACTCGGAGGCAAGACGCTTGACCAACTCGCGGAAGTCGACTCGACCTTCCGCGAGGTAGTAGATGATCACTCGCTCGCCCCCAAACAGGTGCTCTACCTCGACCAACTGCATGTCGAGCCGCAGATCCTTCACGTGACGCACGCAAATCAGGAATTCGTCTTTCGCCGATGCTTGTATGTGGGCAAGTTCGTTCGCGTCGTCTGCCGTCATTTCGCGCAAGATCTGACCGTGAGAAGGCTTGTCCCGCTCGGTCTCGTTATCCAGATCGCATAGCACTCGGCCTGCTTCAAGCCCACGGTTCGTGCGAGCGATGACGTCGGAGCCTCGCGCGTATCGAGCACCGCCGCGCGTTGTCATCACGCCCAGCAATCGCATCGAGCCGTATCGAATCATGTATTTCGGCATGAGGTCAACCCGACGCTGGAACAAGGCGCCAGGGGAATGGCAAAAGGGTAGTTCAGGCATCTACGGGAGAGTCATTCGACCGCTCCCGGTGACTTTCGGAGGAGCCGAGCCAAGTGGCCCCAGCCACCCAAACACCCGACATCCTTCATTCTGGGGCAGCCCTTAAGTATAACGCAGTGCCCGTATCAAGCAACGGCGAACTGCCAATCTCAGTTTACGGCTGGAATCCCGCCCGTTGGAGGAATTTGTCGAGAGGGATGATTCGGACCCCCAGACGCGAAGCCTGTTCCGTGATTTCGGTGTTGCCACCCCGAAAAGGCTCGCTGGAATCCTCTGTCGGTTCGACGCCCATGATCAGATAATGGGTCGCAAGCGTCATTTTTCCGGCGATCGTTCCGTCGTCCAGCAGTTCGGCGTCGACGATGCCCCCGACCGTGGCAATAATGCTCTTCAGCTTCGTTCGATCGCTCGTACCGTTACCGTCGATGTCAAGCAGGCCGGCCAGGGCGAACCGGAGCTTGTAGCCCTTTTGCCAAGCTGGCGAGTAGATCTTGTCGCCCGGAAGGATAGGGTCCGTCGGGTCATCTTCGAGAATACGGGTTTCCGCCATATGTTCTTCCTCGATGCGCGTGACCTCGATTCTTCCCTTGATCGTTTCATCGGTCGCGCCGGCGGCATGCTTATCGACCACGCTGAATGTCGTTTGTCGTCTGAGGCCGTCGCCCGATCCGAGGTTGATTTTTGCGGTCCCCGTACGAGCGTTGACCCAGACGATTTTTCCGTCCGCTTCGTTGTCATTTAGAGGCGCGCCTTTCGTCGTCTCGATTTCATCTATCGCAGCTTGGTACAGCAGTTCGATTCGTCTCAGGCGGTCCCTCAACTCCACAACATCTGCCTCGTAGGTTGCCGTCAGATCGGCCATCGTCTTAGCGCGACGGGCCAACTCTTTGGCCAACTCGTTCTTCTCTGCTTGCAGCCGGGCACGGTCCTTGCTGTGCTTCTCACGCTCAGCCTTCTGATCGGCCAGCGCTTCATGAAGTGCCTGAGTTACCTCGGCCAGTCGTCGCCCCTCGTCCTCGCGAACGCGATCCCTCTCGTCGACGAGTCGGACCTCGCGCACGGCCGCGTCGGATAGTAAGGCATTGCGATCGTGAACCGTCGTGTCCAGATCGTGCAGCATCCCGCGGTAGTGCAACGACTCGCTCGAAAGGCCCTTGCCGTGGGACTCCGCATCCTCGCGAAAGACATCTTCGATTTCCTGCAGGTTTGCGCCCGGCGGAAAGTCGTTCCGGACCACCGCCAACTCGGCGTCGCTCAGCCGCTTCTCGCCGACCAGATGCCTCAACACTTGGACGCGAGCATTCTCTGCGTTGAAGGCTCCAGTTGCCTCGCTCCTTGCCTTGAGGGCAACTACCAGTTCATTCGTCCTCTCGTGCGACTGTCGAAAGTAGACATACGTTGCGATCGCCAACACAACCGTGGCCATCACAAACAGTATCAGAGCGGCCTGAAGTCCCCGATCATTGCGAGATTTCATGAGCGTGTCTCCTCGTTCCGGAAAACCGCGACAGCATGACGAACGAAGGCACACTGTCAGCGGCCAACTCCGATTGACGGCGAAGAAAGATGACGCAATACAAGATGCACAATTCAGATTCGCTGATCGGGCCGCCGGTTATTCCAAGCGGACCCCGCTGGAGTTCACGCTTTAGCGTGCTGCGTCTTTTCGAGGTTCCGAAGAGGCACGCTGAAGCGTGAACTCCAACGAAAACGAACGCCACAGACATTGGGCGTTTCTGTGTTGAGGTTCGGGAACGTACGAAAAAAGCCGCCAAGCGAGAACTTGACGGCTCTATCTGTTCGGCGACGACCGGCGGATCAATAAGCACTCGGTCTTCGTTTTCGGAACTGCTCGCTGGCGGCGCCGCCTCCCGGACCTCCTCGCTGCAGGTCAATCACGCGGGTATCGTCATGATATCCCATGCGATCCAGCAACTCCTGTAGCGACATGGTCTCGAGGCCCTTTCGAGTCGCTTCTTCCTGCATATTGTTCCAACCGTTGATCATCCGTTCGTCCGTCTTGTCCGTGGGTGCCTCGCCCCTGACCAGGAATCGCGTCTCGACCGACATCTTTCCGGCGATGCTGCCATCGGGCAAGAGTTCCGCATCAACCACGCCGCCATTGGTCGTGATGATGCTCTTCACCTTCGTCTGATCGCTCTTGCCGTCGCCGTCGATGTCCATAAAGCCCGCCAAAGCAAATCGCGTCTTATGGCCTTTGCGGAAAGTGGGCGAGTATATCTTGTCCCCCTTCATGATCACGTCCAAATCGTCGCTTTCCACGATCCGTGCCTCGGCCAGATGTGCTTCCTTGATGGCCGTGACTTGGATCTTCGCTTTGACCTCCGCGTTGGTCGCACCGATCTGGTTCTTGTCGTAGACGCTGAAGTTCATCTGCCGCTGCAGGCCGTCCGCTGAACCAAGGTCGATCCAGACTACATTAGCTCGCTGATTGACGTAAATGATCTCGCCGTCAGGACGCTCGAACTCTTGCGGTTTCAGCGCGTCTGCAAGCTTAATCTTCGTGAATGCGAACGTCTCCTGCAGACTCAACAACGCTTGGTCGCGAGTCTCGATTTCCGTTCTCATCTTGTTATCGAGCTGGTTGATCTTGGCCTGCAGTTGTGGCTGTATGGCCTCGATCTTTTTCGTCGCCGCGATGAATTCGGTACGGTCCGTGGCGAATCTCGTTTTCTCGGCCACCAAATCCTGTTGAGCCTTGGCTTGTGCCGCTTCCGCCGCAAGCGTTCGTTGTTTCTCGGCCGCCTCAACGCTGTCCCTTTCAGCCTGCAGGCTCTTGGCCTTTGCGTCCGCGGCAACGAGTTTTTGGTTTCGATCACCGATCTGTTCGATCAGGTACGCCGGCAATTTTTGATAGCTCAAGGTCTGTCCGGGGAAACCCGCGCCGTACATGGCCATGTCCTGCTCGAACTGCGTCAGAACCTTTTCGATATCCTTGTTCGCGCCAAGCCCCTGCTTGATGGCATCCAATTCCGCCTGCGTCTTCGATTCAACGCCAATAACGTGTTTCAATACCTGGTTCTCGAAAGCGAGCTGCTTTGCGGCATTGTCGAACTGCTTCGCTTCGACCCGAGCCGCGGCGGCCTCCTTGGTCTTTTCCTCCGCTTTCCGGAAGTAAAGGTAGGTGGTCAGGGCCAAAACTATGGCGACCATTACAAAGAGAATCAGTGCGATTTGAAGTCCCTGGCTCTCGCGGGATGCCATGATCGGTTCTCCTGAGAAACGAGGGGATTGCTTGTTCGGCAATGCCCTAAAAGAATAACACAGACACCATCGTTTTCGGCTTATTCGCAGCCGAGTGTCCCGATTATTTCCTGCCGCCGCTTCTTTCCGACCGTGGGGGCGACTGGGCACTGAGACAAAGTCCAGCGCGCAAAACTACCTAAGTCGAGTTTACGTCGGGCATTACGGTGTGTCAATCAGTTTTCGCGGGGCGAAATGCGGGGCGGTCGGGTCTTCGCGACCAGCGGTTTACGGTGGCCAATAGGGCGTCGCGAGTAATCGGCTTGCCCAGATAGCCGTCACATCCCGCTTTCAGGCACTTTACCTCGTCCCCCTTCATGGTGTGCGCCGTCAATGCCACGATTGGGCCATCGTATCCAGAATCGCGAAGTCGCCGCGTTGCCGCATATCCATCCATTTCCGGCATCTGCATATCCATGAGAATCAAATCATACCGACGGCCTTCGCGACCGGCCCGCAGGCCCCGGTCCAGAGCATGTCGGCCATTCTCGACGGATATCACTTCGGCACCAGCCTGCTCCAACAAGGATGAAATCAGCCTCTGGTTGTCCGGCCCGTCTTCGGCCAGCAGGATGCGGCATGGGAGGTCCAGTCGCCGCGTTTCCGGGGCGATCGGAAGTTCAGGCGTCGGAGCAAGCATTTCTTTGCATTGATCGGATGCCATGTCCTGTTCCGCTACACCGACAGGAACCGTCAGGGTGAAAACGCTGCCGGCATCCGGGACGCTCGCCACGGCAATATGGCCCCCTAGCATCTCCGCCAGGCGTTTACTGATGGCCAGCCCTAATCCCGTGCCGCCGAATCGGCGACTGCACGAGGTGTCGGCCTGGGTAAACGGTTCGAACAGCCCGGACATCTGTTCGCTCGTCATGCCAAGGCCCGTATCGATGATCCGAAACTCCAATTCCCGTTCATCGCAATCCTGACTGATTTCTCTCGTCACCACGCGCACGGAACCAACTTCCGTGAACTTGATGGCGTTGCCGATCAAGTTGATCAACACCTGACGCAGATGGGTCGGGTCCGAGTGAATGGTACTGGGGATTTCACCTTCGCATTCGGCGAACAGTCTTAGACCCTTTTCGCGAGTTCGAACCTGCAGCAACTCGACGACATCATTCACGATCTCGCGCGGCGAACAGGGTATTCGATCCATCTGGAGCTTGCCGGCTTCTATCTTCGAAAGGTCGAGCAGGTTGTCGATCAACCGAAGTAGATACTCACCGTTTCGCCTGATTGTCGCCACAATTTCCTTTTGCTCTGGCCGCTGAAGGTTGTCGCCGAGTACCTCGGAAAACCCGAGTACGGCCGTCATCGGCGTGCGCAGCTCGTGGCTCATATTGGTCAGTAGCTGGCTTTTTGCGTGGCTGGCAGCCTCCGCCTCTTCCTTTGCCTGAGCAAGGATCAGCGTTTGTTCCGAAGCAGCGCGGAAGAGCTTGAATATCTCGCGCCCATGAAGTTCGATTTGCGAGTTTCTCTCGGTCAACTCCTCGTTCACCGCGTTCAAGTCGGCGATACGCTCGGCAAGCGTTTCTTGGGCACGACGGTGCCTCGCTTCGATGACGGTCCTATGATGTGCGACGCGTCGAAGATACCGCCGATTCTGTTGTGCGGTCGCGAATAATGCCCCAACGGCAGTTGTGGCTACGAAACCCAGGTATACACAGACCGCAAGTCCGTTGTGATGCCCAATCGCGAAGCCTACAGCGGCGAACGCAACGACGGCGAGCCACGCGGCGATCTGAAGGCCGATCAGCCATCGGATTACACGCTGACGGCGGGTCCGCTGGTAATTACGCAGCAGGGACTCCGTTCGCTGGAGCAGTTCGCGTTTCCGAGGGTGTCGGGGATCGGGCATTAGGTGGGACGCTTCAAATAATCAGGCGGAGAACTCCGAAGTCGTCTAAAAACCATAGGTTACGGCAACATAGTGTGCTCCGCCGCATCCATGGCGAACGAGCTGTTTGCCGAGACGGTTACGGCAATTATGCGGGTGGTCGGCGTTCGCCGGCCTCATAACGGTGACGTTGCCAAATGTGAACACTTCGAGAAGAATGACGCTATGTCCAGCACCTTCAACGACAAGGAAGCTCCATTGCAGCCAGCCAGGAACCCAACAAGAGCGGTCCGAATCGGTTCGATTACGATAGGCGACGGTCATCCGATCGCTGTACAGAGCATGACTGCCACACGCACCGGGGACATCGACGCCACCGTCGGGCAGGTGGACGCACTGGCGTCAGCCGGCGCGGATGTGGTACGGATCGCCGTGGACAGCAAGAAGGACGCTGATGCGCTGAAAGAAATCCGACAGCGTACTTCGGCGAATCTCTCTGTGGACCTTCAAGAGAACTACCGTTTGGCAGAACTGGTTGCCCCTCACGTTGACAAGATCCGCTACAACCCAGGGCATTTGTATCATCACGAGCGCGAGAAGCCCTGGCAGGACAAGGTGCGATATCTTGTGAGCGTGGCCCAAGACAACGACTGCGCCATGCGCGTCGGCGTGAACTGCGGCAGTGTCGATCCATCCCAGAAGGACCGATTCGCGCCGGACGATTCTCTGGCACCAATGCTCCAGAGCGCGCTGGATCATTGTGCCCTGCTCGATTCGATCGGCTTCACGCGTTATTGCGTTTCCCTGAAGGACTCCGATCCGGCAAATGTGATCGAGGTAAATCGACGTTTTGCCGAACGGCGTCCGGACGTGCCGCTGCATTTAGGGGTGACAGAAGCCGGCATGCCGCCGGAGGGCGTCATCAAGACGAGAATCGCGTTCGAGCAGTTGATTGGCCGCGGCATCGGCGACACCATCCGCGTGTCGCTGACGGTGCCGAACTCTCGAAAAGCGGAGGAGATCGAAGCCGGACGACAGATCCTGGCAGACATCGCTGCCGGTCGCGTTAGGACGGTTGTGAACGTGAATCAGAACGCCCTGAACATCATTTCCTGTCCGAGTTGTTCGCGAGTGGAGAATGAGGCTTTTGTGGAACTGGCCCAGCAGGTCAGGGAAATGACGCAGTACGCCGCCGACTGTGCCATCACGATCGCTGTCATGGGCTGTCGAGTAAACGGCCCGGGTGAGACGGATGACGCGGATTTGGGACTGTGGTGCGGCCCTAAATACGTGAACTTGAAACGCCGGGGCGAGACGCTGGGAGCCTATGCATACGACGAAGTGCTCGAACGGCTGAAAGCCGAACTTGACGCACTGATCGACGCCCGTTCCCGATGAGCGTCAAATCGCGTTTGAGAGGTAGTTGCGTAGGCCCGTCATGTTCATCCCCGACGCGGTACTATTCGAAACTACCACATTCAAGGCATTTCCGGTAGCCAGAGATCGGCGATTCGCCCCGGCCATGACCATTCCCGCGAATTGACGGCATCCCAGGCGATGCGACCCGTCTGCCTTATTGTGTACATGGGGGGCGTCGATTACGTTTGATGATTAGCGACGGGCATGATGCCGATAGACCTGACTATGCTGCCCGCGCGCGGTACGTCCGTACGTTTTCCGCTCAATGCCAATGACCAAAGTGGCTGTTACGCGATAAGCCATCGCGGTGGAACCACATGCCATCCCACTGCGACATCCATCCTGCTTCCGAATCGCAAAATACCCCCCTAGACAACGGGGCGTCTTGCGGCGTGCAGATATGGCTTATTTGGCTTGACCGCGAATCGCCGCAGACGAACCAGCTTGTCCGGTGGCTTTCCGCCGACGAGCAGGCGCGGAGCGAGCGATTCCGCTTTCCAAAGGATCGCGAACGTTTCGTAATCTGTCGTGCGGCATTACGGAGTATCCTGGGTGCGCGTTTAGGTGTCAGTCCGGCCGATATTTGCTTTGACTATGGCGAATACGGTAGACCGACGTTGAGAGGAAAAACGGGCGACAGTGGCCCGTATTTCAACGTCGCCCACTGCCGCGGCCTGGGATGCATCGCGGTTACGTCGGGCCATGATGTTGGTGTCGACGTGGAAGCGGTTCGCGGGTTGAATGACTTGGACCTCATGATTCGTAAGACGCTCGCCCCGAGCGAACAACGTCATATGGCGGGGCTTCCCGCGGACGATCGGCTGAGAACGTTTTTCCGGTATTGGACGCTGAAGGAAGCGCTGCTAAAAGTGGTTGGCGTGGGATTGCAGTGGCCGCTGCGAGAAATCGAACTCGATCTGAGCATCGAGGAACGAATCGTCAGATTGCCAGACAACCTGCCAACGGGTGGTCGATTACTGCTTCGGGAATTGGACCTCGAAGGCGACTACTGCGGCGCTCTGGCAACGGAGGCGACCGAGCCGCCGCAGATCGAATACAAGAACTGGCCAAGTTGACGTGGAGAACTCGAATGAGCAACGAATCCGAGAATAAGCCGGCCGTGCCGGAGAGAACAGTGGAAGAAATCCAGGAATGGATGGTGAACTATCTGGCCAACGTGCTGGAGATGTCAACGGACAAGATCGATGTGACAGTGCCGTTTGACGACTTCGCGTTGGATTCCGCCACGGCCATCGGCATGACCGGGGAATTGGAGGACTGGCTCGGCAAGCCGGTCGATCCGACGCTGGTCTACGACTATCCAACAATTGAACAGTTTTCCAAGTGCCTTGCTGGAGACATTTAGTCTGACATGTCCGCGAAGATCATCAGAAAGACAAACGAGCCGATCGCGATTGTCGGCATTGGCTGCCGGTTTCCTGGCGCGACTGGTCCCGACGAGTTCTGGAAACTACTAGGCGGCGGCGTAGACGCCATCGGTGAAGTCCCGAAGGACCGTTGGGATGTCGACGCGTTGTACGATCCGGAGCCCGCCACGCCGGAGAAGATGAACACGCGCTGGGGCGGTTTTGTAGATCGAGTCGACCAGTTCGATCCCGGCTTCTTCGGCATCTCCGTGCGCGAAGCCGAGAGAATGGACCCGCAGCAACGCCTGCTATTGGAGGTCGCGTGGGAGTCGCTAGAAAACGGCGGCATCGCGCCGGACGACTTGTCCGGAACCGCGACGGGCGTGTTCATCGGAATCAGCAACAGCGACTACCGGCTGCTGTACAAAGGTCTGTCGAAGATCGATGCCTATTCGGCCACGGGGACGTGTCTGTGCATCGCCGCTAATCGGCTGTCGTACTTCCTGAATCTACGCGGTCCCAGCATGGCGATCGACACCGCGTGTTCTTCGTCATTGGCAGCCGCACATCTGGCGTGCCAGAGCCTGAGGCAAGGTGAATCGAATCTGTGCATCGCCGGCGGCGTGAATTTGGTCCTCACGCCGGAAGGCACGATTACGTTGTCGCAAGCACGCATGATGGCATCGGACGGGCGCTGCAAGACCTTCGACGCCGGCGCCGATGGATACGTACGCGGCGAAGGCTGCGGCGTGATGGTGCTCAAGCGGCTGTCGGACGCCGTGGCCGACCGCGACAACATCTGGGCCGTGATTCCCGGTTCGGCCGTCACGCAAGATGGCTTGACCAACGGTCTGACGGCACCGAACGGCCCGTCGCAACAGGCTGTCATCCAGCAAGCGATGGCCGACGCCGGTTGCCACCCGCACGACATCAGCTTCATCGAAACGCACGGCACGGGCACGTCGCTGGGCGATCCGATCGAAGTCCGCTCGTTGCGAAACGTCTTGATGAAAGACCGCCCGGCGGATCGCCCCTGTTGGCTGGGCGCCGTCAAGACGAACATTGGTCACCTGGAGGCGGCGGCCGGAATTGCGGGACTGCTGAAGCTGGTTCTGTCGCTCCATCACAAGCAGATCCCGCCGAACCTGCACTTCAAGAAGTTGAATCCGTACATCTCGCTCGACGGGACCACGTTCGAACTGCCCAATGAATGCACAGACTGGTCATGCGGATCGAACAAGAGAATCGCCGGGATCAGTTCCTTTGGTTTTGGCGGCACGAATTGCCATCTGATCGTTGAAGAGGCGCCGAAAGCGGAATCCGCGCCGGAGACGCCCGAACGCCCGTCCCATTTGCTGGTACTGACCGCGAAAAGCAAGGACGCGCTGCGGGGTATGGCGGGCCGCTACGATGCGTACCTTGACGACCAGGAAGACGGATCGTTGGGCGGCATTTGCCATACGGCTGCCACCGGGCGGTCTGAATTCGACTATCGGGCCGCGTTCGTCGGCCGCGACCGCGAGGAACTCGGCAGGCAGTTGAAGTCATTCGCCACGGACGGGTCGGCGGAACCCATCCAGCGCAGCCAGGGCAGGAAGAAGAAGCAGAAGATCGCTTTCCTGTTTACGGGGCAAGGATCGCAATTTGTGAACATGGGACGCAGCTTGTACGAGACACAGCCGCTGTTCCGGGATGAGTTGGACCGCTGCGACGAGCTGTTGCGACCGCATTTGGAGACCCCTTTGCTGTCCGCGATCTACCCGCCGCAGGGTCAGGAGTCTCCGTTGGACGAAACTGCCTACACGCAACCGGCATTGTTTGCAGTCGAATATGCGCTGGCCCGATTGTGGCAGTCGTGGGGCGTCGAACCATCGATGGCCATGGGACACAGCGTCGGCGAGTACGTTGCTTGCTGCCTGGCGGAGGTATTCAGCCTGGAAGCAGCCCTCGAGCTGGTGGCCGTCCGCGCGCGACTGATGCAAGCGCTGCCCGAAGGCGGCCAGATGGTCGCCGTGTTTGCCGATGAGGCGAGCGTGGCTGAAGCGATCGCCGGGCGCGAAGCCGACGTGGCGATTGCCGCCGTGAACGCGCCAAGCCAAACCGTGATTTCCGGTCGCGGCGAGGCCGTGGACGAATTGGTTGAGCGGTTTCGCCAGCAGGGTGTCAAGACGAGCCGGCTAACGGTCTCGCACGCGTTTCATTCGCCGTTAATGGAGCCGATGCTGGACGAGTTCAAGGAAATAGCCGGCCAGGTATCGTTTGCGTCGCCTCGGTTCGCCATCATTTCGAATGTGACGGGAACGATCGCCGGCGACGAGATCCTCTCGCCCGACTACTGGTGTCGCCATGTCCGGCAGGCCGTGAGATTCGCGGATTCGTTGAAAACGCTTGCCGATCTGGAACCGGACGTGTTCCTCGAAGTCGGGCCGAAGCCGGTACTCACTTCTCTGGGCCGTACGTGTTTGCCTGGGACCAAACACCCGTGGTTGCCCAGCCTGCGCGGCCGCGGTGACGACTGGAAGACCATGTTGACGTCGCTGGGCAAGCTGTTCGAACGCGGCGCCGACGTGGACTGGAAGCAGTTCGATGCGGACTATCACTGTCCGAAGGTCGCATTGCCCACCTACCCATTCGAGCATCAACGATGCTGGAACGACTTTGATTCGGATATCGGCCAATGGACGGCAGACGCTGCCGGTGGAGCCGCGCCGGACATGGCCGCCCATCCGCTTCTGGGCCACCGGCTGGACGTGGCCGGCAAGGAGATCGTTTTCCAAACGGCGTTGCGCGGCGACTCGCCCGCATACCTGGCCGATCACTGCGTTTTTGACAACGTTGTCGTACCCGCGGCGGCTCTGGCCGAGATGGCGCTGGCCGCTGGCGTGGAAGCCTTCGAGGACGACGACGTCGCTGTCGACGACATGTTCATACAGCAGGCGTTGGTGCTGCCCGCAGGCGAATCCCGCAACGTGCAGGTGGTCCTGACGGACGAAGACGGTCCCTCGTTCGCATTTCAAATCTACAGCTTGAACCAGCAGGAAGATTCCGACGATCGCGTCTGGACCCTGCACGCCTCGGGGAAAGTCGTCATCCCGGACTCACCCGGCGATACCGAGTCGCAAGACATCGACGAACTTCGTTCGACCCTGGCCGAGACGCTGGACGTGGGAAGCTTCTACGACGAGTGCCGCGGACGTGGGCTTGATTATGGGCCCATGTTCCAGTCGATTCGAAGCCTTGCCGCCGGCTCCGCAGAGGCCCTCGGAGAGATTCGCCTGAGCGATGGGTTGGACGATCAGGCCGGGAGTTACCGACTGCACCCGTCGCTGCTGGACGCCTGCTTCCAGACGCTTGGCGGCGGACTGCCGGCACCGGACGACGATGAAATCTTGTTGCCGGTCGGGATAGGCAGCCTGCGGGTCCACCGCCCCGGCCCCGGCCGCGTCTGGAGTCACGTGCGAATTACATCCGACGCGGCTGCGAAGAAGATGGTGACCGCGGACATCACAGTGCTCGCGCCCGATGGCGAAGTGGTCGCCGAGGTTGGGGGACTTAAGCTTCGTCAAGTCAGTCGCACACTGCTCATGCGGCAAATGCAGCGTGACATTGAAGATTGGCTCTACCGAGTCGACTGGCAACCGAAGGATCGCAGCGGCGCCGCCCCTGCCACGGAAGCGGAGACCGGCAATTGGCTAGTTTTGGCCGACCGCGGCGGCGCGGGCGCTGCGCTTGCCTCGGCATTGCGAGACGGAGGCCATCGGTGCGTCGTTGCCGAGGCCGGTGAGGAGTATGAGCCGATTTCGGACCAGGAGTACCGCGTCTGTCCCAGCCGTGTCGAGGACTTCAGCCAATTGTTGGGGGACGCATTCGGGGACGACGATGCGACAATCGACGGCGTCATTCATTTGTGGAGCCTCGACGCAGCGCTGGTGGACAAGGCGGACACGAAGTCGCTGAGTGACGCCCAAATGTTGGGTTGTGGAAGCACGATGCATCTGATCCAAGCCCTGGCCAAGAATGTCGGGCAGTCGATGCCGCGTTTGTGGCTGGTGACGCGCGGTGCGCAGCGTGTCGGGACGGAAGACTCTGGCGTCCAGGTCCTTCAGTCGCCTTTGTGGGGCATGGCACGGGTGATCGCGTGGGAGCATCCCCAACTGCATTGCGTGAGAATGGACTTGGATCCAGCCGCGCCGGAAGACGAACAGCGTTTGCTGTTCGACGAGGTGACCACGCCAGACAGCGAGAATCAAATCGCCTATCGCCAATCCGTGCGGTACGTGCAGCGACTGGTGAAGAAATCCGATCCCCGCTCCGGAATGCTGAACGTGCCGGACGGTCAACCGTTTGCCCTGAGACTGACCAAGTACGGTGTGCTGGACAACTTGACGGTCAAGCCGATCGAACGCAAATCGCCGGTATCGAGCGAAGTGGAGATCGCCGTCCTGGCTGCCGGCTTGAATTTCCGTGATGTTCTGCGAGCACTGGGCATGCTGCAGGAGTACGAGAAAGAAATCGGCATCGAGTCGGAGGAAGACGTCACTTTCGGATTCGAGTGCGCCGGCAAAGTCGTGGCCGTCGGACCAGACGTCGAAGGCTTGGCCGTTGGCGACGATGTCGTCGCGTTGTCGCTCGGCAGCTTGGCCAGCCACGTCACCGTCGATACGAAATACGTGGTACGTAAACCCGAAGCGATGACTTTCGAGCAAGCGGCAACGATTCCACTGGCATACCTAACGGCCCATTACGGGCTGAATCGTCTGGCTGAGATGAAGAGCGGCGAACGAGTGCTGATCCACGCGGCGGCGGGTGGAGTCGGCCAGGCGGCTGTCGCGCTGGCGCAAAGTGTCGGTGCGGAACTCTACGCGACGGCCAGTCCCGGCAAATGGGACTTTCTGCGGTCGCTGGGCATCGAGCATATCATGAATTCCAGAACGCTCGACTTCGCCGATCAGGTAGCGGACACTACCGGCGGTCAGGGCGTGGACGTCGTGTTGAACAGCCTGAACGGCGAATTCATTCCGAAGACCTTGTCCACGGTGGCCGAAAACGGACGCTTCGTCGAAATCGGCAAAATCGACATTTGGACCGACGATCAAATGTCGGCCGAACGGGACGATGTCAATTACTTCCCGTTCGATCTGGGCGAGGAGGAGCAGAAGCAACCCGGCCTGATTCAGTCGATGCTCGACGAATTGTTCGTACACTTCGAATCCGGCGAACTTTCGCCGTTGCCGCACAAAGTGTTTGCCGTGGATGACGTGATCAGCGCGTTTCGTCACATGGCCCAAGGCAAACATCTGGGCAAAGTCGTCATTTCGCTCGCCGATCATCAACAGGTCGATTCGGTGCCGGTGCGCGAGCAGGCCAGCTATCTAATCACCGGCGGTGTTGGCGGACTTGGTTTGAAGGTCGCGGATTGGCTCATCGAACAAGGCGCGAAGAACCTCGTATTGGCAAGCATCGAGGAGAAACCATCCGACGCAGCTCAGGAAGCCATTCGGCAGATGGAGGAGAAAGGCGCAGCGATTGCGGTCCTCCAAGGCGACGTAGCCAACTGCGACGATGTTCGCCGGACGATGGAGCACATCTCCGAACACTTGCCGCCGTTGCGCGGTATCGTCCATGCAGCGGGACTCCTGGACGACGGCGTCTTGATGCAACAGGAGTGGTCG
>JACKQG010004169.1_pt1 | contig 16953 bp, 23 predicted proteins | sample 8237621 | NCBI WGS metagenome assembly JACKQG01 (sample SAMN15677084, study PRJNA649215) | marine metagenome | biome: marine; feature: Black Sea; material: saline water; isolation source: suspended particulate matter (SPM) from the Black Sea western gyre | collected 2013-06-09/2013-06-10 | depth...
GGGGTTTGAAAATTCACCCAGTGTCAGGCTTGCCACGGACCCCACCGGCATTAAGGATATTTTTCGAATCCGTGATTTACCGGAGGGAAGGGACCGCCGAGACGCGCTCCTAACTTGGGTCACCGATCATTGGCGGCAATACCGCGAAGATCCTGACATAGAATTGTATGTGCGGCGTCACCTACGGGGGACAATCAGGTTTAGCTGGTGGGGGATGGAGTGTGAAATTCTACCCGCGCCGTTTGATGTTGAACAGCGCGATAAATTAATCGCGGAGCGTGAGGCAATGCGGCTCGCTGGTGTAGATAGGAGGGTGGCGTGATGGTTTTTGGAGAATGGAACAAATTTAGTTTGTGGGACAAGGTTCGGTTTGTGTGGGGGGTTAGGTTGGTTAGTTTTGGAATCCTTCACATTCTCCCAATTTCGTCATGCAGGAATGAGATGCGGATTAAGCTCATACCGATCCTCAAGCACGCACTTTCCACGATGAGGGAGGGTGCGTGATGGGACAAGCCCAACCCATTGGCAGCCAGTCCCAGAACCGATGGCCTTCATACCATCGCCAACCTCGAATGTCCGGGGCAGTACCGGCGCTCTCCACCACCTTCAAACGATCATCAACGAGCGAAAGGCAAACGGCGATGTATCAAAAATTGAAGCGAAAAGTTCGCTCTGTCTTTTTCCGTTGGCTTGGTCGTCGTTGGAACGGAAACATATTCATTAATCGGTACATCGTGATTATGCCTCGCAGCTACTACAACGAAATGATGCTCGATTAGGGGGGAATTTACAGATGGACTGGATGCCCTTACCAGAACCCCCGGAGGAAGGTGGATGATGAAAAAAAAGCGCGCCGTCTCTGACAACCTTGGCCCAACGCCGGAAACGGCGGCGAAACTTCGGTATGACGTGATCGACACCCTACACCGAGCAGGGGAGTTGAAACTTCACCATGTAAACGCTGCCCATGAGATTGAGCGGGTATATCTCGCCCTGTGCCGGGGCATGTTCCCCGCGTCCAGGCCGGACCAGAACAACGGAAGCCGCCGAATAACCGACATATTTGACAGACTGACGGACGCCGAGGAAAGTTTGTGGTTACGTCGCTATAAGCCGTGGGCCAATAAGGTGGGGCGGGCGGCGCAGATCGTCTTTGATGCCAAGGTCAACAACCTTATGCAGCCCAGGGAACTGCACGAGCCGCTACGGGCCGCTCTCCAGGTTTACGCGGAGATAGCGGGTTATTCGTCAAAGCGCGCCGCGTGATGTTCTAAATTAATTCCCGTTTTGTGCATTTTTTGTTTGACGCCCCAAATTTGACATGGTATTTATAATAGCGCAATGCGTACGGAATACAGGTGGCCGGTGTGCCGCCTTTTTTATTGCAAGGATTATGGAACACGACGAAGCGGTAGCCGAATACATCGAATCGGGCGGAACGATAACCATATGCCCGTCGCCGCTTGTCTCATCTCCAACGTTTCAGACCATCCCGAATGGCGTCCAGATGTTTGACGAGTTCGGGGAAATGTTCGGGTGCTTTTGGGTTCAAGGTGCCTATACAGGTTAATTCGCGCCGCGCAGGGCGGGGCCGAAACCCCGCCCAACCTTTCTTAGTGGATCGCGTTACGAAAGGATAGTTTCTTAGTGCGCAGATACACAAGCCACGCACCACGGATAATCGTTGAAGACGATACTGAATGGTACGAACAGAGCGGCGCGGGGTCGGTAACTGTACACGAATCCGAACGAGTAACCATTGATACGGGCCTAGTAGACGCGACCGGCGCACCCGTGTGGGTGGTTGATGGACCGGAGCCGGTGGGTTTTCACTTGAACCAATGGAAGCGCGATGATCGACAGAATAACAGTTCCCGAAAACCTTGTTGAAGAGTTTGAACGCATCAAAGCCGAATGCGCGAAACTCGGCCTTAATGGCGCGGGCGTGGAAGCGATGATCCTAATTATCCTGGTGGCAAAATGAAAACGCTTCGGGTGTTGGCAGGCGGCAGGGCGCACGGTGCCGGGTTCTTTAAGGACAAAGATGGTTACTGGTCGATTAGCATGGACCCGAACGAGGTCCGCGACATCACCATTGATTGGACCGGCTGGCTTGAGGGGGACACGGTTTCAACTTCTGCCTTTGCGCCAACATCCCTGACCGAGAACAGTGAGAGCAACACAACGACGTCCTCAACTTGTTGGGTGACTTCCCCGGCTGATCCTTACGGTTATACAAAATGCACCATCGTCACGGCTTCGGGGCGCACCAAGAAGCTGACAATCCGGGTTTATTACGAGGTGATGTGAGTGGATGTTAAGCAGATACCCGTCACCGAACTAATCCCATACAGCAACAACAGCCGCACCCACTCCGACGTACAGGTTGCTCAGATTGCAGCGAGCATCAAGGAGTTCGGATTCAACAACCCGATCCTGCTGGATGGCGCAAAGGGCATTATCGCGGGCCACGGTCGATTACTCGCCGCTCGCAAGTTGGGCATGGACGACGTTCCCTGCATCGAACTGGCGCACCTTAGCGACACGCAGCGCAAAGCGTATATCCTGGCCGACAACAAGCTGGCGTTAAATGCCGGATGGGATATTGAACTGCTATCGCTCGAAATGGGCGACTTGCGGGATGGTGGATTTGATTTATCAATAGTCGGTTTCGGACCCGATGAATTGGAAATGATTTTCCCCACCCCGATAGATGAATACCCAGATTTACCGGATGGTGATCGGCAACCATACCAACAAATGACCTTTACGCTACATGATGAGCAGGTGGATTATGTGCAGGCGGCAATTGATGCGGCGAAGGGGATGGGTGAATTTGTCAACAGCCCAAACGAAAACAGTAATGGAAACGCCATAGCTAGGGTATGCGAAATGTTTGTGGGGTCGCATGGTAACGGCTAAGGACATCCATGTAGCACCCATTAAAGCACAGGATGCGAACCGCCTGATAAAAAGGCTGCACTATAGCGGAAAGGTGGTTAATAACAGCCAATTGCATTTAGGCGTATTCCTTGACGGTAGGCTTGATGGCGCAATGCAATTTGGCCCGTCATTGGATAAACGGAAGATGCAGGGGCTTGTTGCCGATACGCCTTGGAATGGATTTATTGAATTAAACCGAATGGCGTTTAGTGAGGCGTTGCCGCGCAATAGCGAAAGCCGCGCAATAGCTATTGCTATAAAGATAATCCGTAAGAACTATCCTCACATTCAATGGGTGGTCTCATTCGCGGACGGCACCCAATGCGGCGACGGCACAATATACCGGGCCAGTGGGTTTACCCTAACTGGGATAAATAAATCAATGAATCTTGTTCGCCGCTGTGATGGTGGGGTAATTCACAAGATGACACTGGAAAGCAACCCGACATCCCCGCGTGACGAATTGGATGGTAAATCGTATTATGATATTACGGCGGGGAAATACGATTTACAGGCCTATGTGCGGGCTGTGGACGGCGTGGTTATCCCCGGCTATCAGTTGCGCTATATGTATTTCATAGACCCCACGGCCCGCGAACGGCTAACCGTGCCAATCCTGCCGTTTAGCAAAATAGATGAAATGGGCGCGGGTATGTATTTGGGTGTTAAGCGTGAAAAGCAAGCGATGGCCGGTCCACCGGCACAGCGACGGGGTAGCGCCGATCTTCACGCTCCAAATTCCCCATTAGTAAAAGGGGGCGCAGATGCCACGGTCTAAACCGCCCATCAAACAGCCGTTCAAACCCACCGACGAGGAACGCCAACTCGTAACCCAAATGTGCGCGGTCGGCATTCCCCAGGAATCCATCTGCCTCGTTGTGCGTGATGGCATTGACGATAAGACGCTCCGTAAGCATTTCCGCAGGGAACTAGACACCGCGAAGATAAAGGCGAACGCAAAGGTCGGCGGCACGTTGTTCAACAAGGCTATGGCTGGCGATACCACGGCGGCGATCTTCTGGGCCAAGACGCAAATGGGCTGGAAGGAAACCAACGCGACGGAAATCACCGGCAAGGATGGCAAAGACCTCTGGGAATCGTTGTGGGGAAAATAGGTCTGGCGTCAGACGTATTCGACGCGTTCAAGGAGCCATCGAGATATAAGGCGTTATACGGTGGGCGAGGGTCTGCAAAGTCACACTTCTTTGCTGAGGCTATGGTGGGGAATGCTGCCTCACTCAAGGGATTCCGCGCTGTTTGCGTCCGTGAGGTCCAGCGCAGCTTGAGGGAAAGCGCAAAGCGGCTGATTGAGGATAAAATCGCGGACCTTGGCGTTGAAACCATGTTCACGATCCTAAATGACCGGATTGTGACGCCTGGGGGCGGTGCCATCCTTTTTCAGGGGATGCAAGACCACACGGCGGATTCAATCAAGTCCCTGGAAGGTTGCCGGGTGGCTTGGGTCGAGGAAGCACAGACCCTTTCGTCAAGGTCGCTTGAACTGTTGCGCCCCACAATCCGGTCGCCGGGTTCTGAATTGTGGTTTAGCTGGAACCCAAGGAACGCAAGCGACCCTGTAGATGAGTTTTTCCGGGGTGAATCGCCGCCCGAAAACGCGGTTATCGCCCGCATTAACTACGACCAGAACCGATTTTTCCCCGCTGAGTTAGAGGAAGAACGGATTCACGACCGCGAACACAACCCGCAGCGTTACGCGCATATCTGGCTTGGTGAATACGAACCGCAAGCCATTGGCGCAATTTGGGACCGGCAAACGATCCACGAAAACAGGTGGAAGCTGCCGGCGGATGAATTGCCCACGATGGAACGCATCGTTGTTGGTGTGGATCCCGCAGTTTCAAGCGAGACGGGATCTAATGAACATGGAATTGTTGTTTGCGGCGCTGGTGATGATGGGCGCGGCTACGTTCTGGATGATGTTTCCACGGTAGGAAGCCCGAAGAAGTGGGCGACGAGAACAATTGCCGCTTTTGACAAACACGAAGCCGACGCTGTTGTGATCGAGATCAACCAGGGCGGTTATATGGTCAAGCACACCCTGCAAAGCATACGCGAAGATTTACCGATCATCGAAGTGAGGGCCACCCGAGGAAAGCACGTTCGGGCGGAACCGATTTCCGCGTTGTATTCGTTGGGCCGGGTTTCGCATGTGGGGTCATTCCCCGAGTTGGAAGCCCAGATGTGCCAGATGACGGCGGCGGGATATGAGGGCGAAGGTTCGCCGGATCATGTGGACGCGATGGTGTGGGCGTTTACCGAGTTGTTCCCGAGCATGACGGAACGGCCCGCAGAACAGACGGAACGATATAGGCCACCTCGCAGCGTATCAGGATGGATGGGCGCATGACGGACAGGAACACACTTTATGGGGGGCGGGTGCGTAACGCACTTTCGGTGTGGGAAGACCCCAGAACATCACCGGCTGGAAACGACTTCGAAGAGTCAATGTTTCAGTACGGCGTGAGGCAAACACCGTGGTGGCAAGAGTTTATAGAAGAATACGGGGAAGACCCCGATCTTAATACAAGTGACTACGATTACCGCGCCGCATGGCGAGACGGGGAGCGACCCAAACGCGACCCTTACGATGGTGGGCGTTTCCACTGGTCCGGTGACTACAAGTCGCGTGACCACAAAACGGCGTGGAAGGGGATTTTTATGGAGAAGACGGGGATAAACCCCGATGAATTGGGGCTGCGTGATGGAACAGAGGCGGCGCGGTGGATGTTGGGGGTGCGCTGATGACAAAGTTACAGGACATATATGGCGAGGTTGACGAAGACGAGTTCATGCGGGCCTTGCGTGAGCGGCACCACCTTGCGATTGACGCCGAGCGCACCAACCGAGAGCAGGCGCTTGAGGACCTGGAGTTCAAGGCCGGTGAGCAATGGCCCGACGATATTAGGTCCGAGCGCGAGGCTGATGGGCGTCCTTGTCTGACCATCAACCGTATGCCGCAGTTTATTCGACAGGTTACGGGCGATATTCGCATCAACAAGCCCGCCATTAAGGTGCGCCCGGTTGACGACAAGGCCGACCCCGAGTTGGCCGAGGTATTCACGGGCATCACAAGGCACATTGAGCAGGCGAGCAAAGCCCGCGTTGCCTACGTGACGGCAGGGGATAACGCTGCATCGTCCGGCATGGGGCACTTCCGCATTGTCACTGAATACGCCGACGATGACGTATTCGACCAGGATATTCGTATCAAGCGGATGCCCAACCCGTTTAATGTGGTATGGGACCCATCCAGCATCGAGATTACACGAGAAGACGCGCGCTATTGCTTCGTCACCGACAAGGTGAGTAAGGACGAGTTTAAACGCCGCTGGCCCGATAAGAGCCTGTCCGAGTTTGAACACCTGGAAGACCTGGACCACCTTGCGGAATGGGCCGAAGACGAAGATATTCGGTACGCCGAATACTGGCTGAAGGTTCCGGCAAAAAAGACCATCTACCAACTAATTAACGGACAGGTAGTTGATGAGCTTCCCCTTGGTATGGAAGCCGTCAAAACCCGTGAGGTTGATACCTATTCGGTCGTTCAGTACATCGTTTCGGGTGTTGAGGTTTTAGAGGGCCCCAATGAGTGGGCCGGCAAACACATCCCCATCATTCCGGTGATCGGCGAAGAGATTAACGTCGGCGAGCGCATTGTGCGGCATGGCGTTATCCGGTTCGCCAAAGACCCGCAGCGGCTCTACAACTATTGGCGATCCACGACAGCCGAAACCATCGCACTATCACCGAAGGCCCCATATATCGGCACGGACACGATGTTCAAGGGGCACGAGCAGGAATGGGCGCGGGCCAATCGTCACAACGTGCCGTATTTGGCCTTTAAGTCTGATTCCAAGATGCCTGGGGAGCGTCCACAACGCGAAGCCCCGCCGATGATGTCTTCCGCCCTGGTCCAGGAGACGGGCGTTGCGGCGGACGACATGAAGGCCGTGACGGGCATTTATGACGCTGGCCTGGGTGCGCGCTCGAACGAGACATCCGGCAAGGCGATTATGGCCCGCCAGATGGAAGGCGATGTCGGCTCCTACGTCTACATGGATAACCTTTCCATTGCGATAGGGTACGCCGGCGAACAGCTGGTTGACCTGATTCCGAAGATTTACGACACGGAACGGGTTGTGCGGTTGTTGAATGAAGACGACTCCGAGGCCTATGCGCGGGTTAATCAACAGGCGGTGGACCCCGAAACGGGCGAAATGGTTATCATCAACGACCTTTCGGCGGGCAGGTATGACGTGGTTGTAAATACCGGGCCGTCGTATTCCACCAAGCGCATGGAAGCCGCCGATACCATGATGCAGTTCATCCAGACCGCGCCGCAGACTGCCGGGCTGGTCATGGACCTGATGGTTAAGAACATGGATTGGCCGGGCGCGGACGAGATTGCAGAACGTCTCAAGAAGACGCTGCCCCCTGGAATGATTGACGACCCCGAAAACCCGCAGCCTCAAGAGCCGCCCCCGCCAGATCCGAAGATGATGGCGGACATGGCGAAGTCGCAGGCCGACGTTGCCAAAGCCGAAGCGGACATTGCCAAGGCGCAAGTGGAAACCGAGGGCAAGCAACTCGACAACGAAACGAAGAAGCTGGAGCTTGCCGCGCAGTTGGGGGAAATACAAGGCATGGTCGCCCAGACGGTTGAGGCCACGCTAACCCGATTGCTTAGTCCGCAACCAGTTTACGAAGAACAACCCGCACAAGACGCGGGTTTTTTCATGGAATAACACGAAATGCCCGCATGGGATTCGCGGGCAGACACGCGCTGATATAGCGCCGCATCCCTTAGGAGAGTAAGATGGACGACGAAACCCTTGTGACGGACGAACCGTTGCCGGATGAGGTAGCCGCACCTGAAATTGAAGACGGCAAAGAGGCTGAAAAGCCGGAAGACACGGAAGCCAACTCCGAGGATCAGGAAAAAGAGCCAAAAGAAGGCGATGATTCCGAGAAATCCGAAGATGGCGACGAGGACGAGAAGCCGAAGCGAAAAAGACGGCCTTCCCGTTCACAAAGAAAGGTTTCACGGCTTGAGGAAGAGGTTGCCGAGCTAAGACGGACGATTTCAGAAGCCACAAAGGTGGCAGAAAACCCGTCAGAGCCCCCGAAACCCGAGGATTTCGCAGATTATGACGCCTATCAACAGGCGTTAATTGCCCACAAGGTCAGGGAAACACTCGAAGTCGAACGCACCGCCGCCGCAGAACGTGAGGCGAAGGTGAGGCAAGAAACGGCGCAAAGGTCTACCGTTGAAAAGCGGGACACCATGTTCGATGCCGGAACTTCCAAATATGACGACTTCGAAGAGGTTTTCCATGATGACGTTCCGGTTTCCCCGGTCATGGCCGAGGTTATCCTGGAAAGCGAAAGTGGTGCTGATCTGGCTTATTACCTTGGGCAGCATTCGGACGAGGCCGCAAAGATAGCTCGCATGAACCCCCTCGCAGCCGCAAGGGAACTAACGCGGATTGAGTTTCGACTAGCCGCGAAGGCTCCCAGGAAAGTCACCGGCGCACCTGCTCCGGTTAAAACCGTTGGTGGCGGCGGCGCGCCCGAAAAGGACGTGTCGAAGATGACCACCGAGGAATACCGGGCCGCGAGAGCAAGCGGAAAGATCAAGTAGCGCCTTAACTCACAAGCCTAGCGTCGTGATGACGCCAGAGCCCTTAGATGGAGGCCAACATGGCCAATGCTACAATCACTCCGACTATCATTGCCAAAGAGGCTTTGATGCAGTTGGAGAACAACCTCGTGATGGGCAATAATGTCCACCGCGAGTACAAGAAAGAGTTCGTCAAGGTCGGTTCGAGCGTGAACATTCGCAAGCCGGTCAAGTTCTCCGTGACGGACGGTGCCCTCCTCACTAAGCAGGATGTCGAAGAGGCCAATTCCTCGATTACTGTTGACCAGCGCAAGCACGTTGGTTGGGGTTTCTCGACCCAGGATCTTACCTTGAGCATCGACGAATACTCCGAGCGGTACATCAAGCCCGCCTGTATTGCCCTTGCCAACAAGGTCGATCTGGATATGTGCGGCCTTTATGATGACGTGTGGAACTGGGCGGGTACGCCGGGCCAAACCGTCAATTCGTTTACCGACTTCGCCAAGGCACCGCAGCGCCTTGATGAAATGGCCGTTCCCGTTGACCAGCGGAAAGCTGTTTTCAGCCCCGCCGACCATTGGGGACTGCTCGGCAACCAGACTGGTCTGTTTATGCAGGACGTTGCCAAGGGTGCCTATCGCAAGGGTAGCCTGGGCATGATCGGTGGTGTCGATACGTTCATGGACCAGAACGTCCGCACCCACACGGTTGGTGCTCATGCGGGTACGCCGTTGGTTGACGGTGCCTCGCAGGCAACCACCTATGCGCTTTCGAAGACCACCAACACCCAGACGTTCACTATCGACGGCGTGACGGGTGCGGGGACTCTGAAGGCCGGTGACGTGTTCACCATTGCCGACGTTTACGCGGTGAACCCGGTTTCGAAGGAATCGACGGGAACCCTGGCGCAATTCGTGATTACCACGGACGTTGCCACGGTTAGCTCCTCGCTTGACGTTGACATGACGATTGCCCCGGCGATCATCACTTCTGGTCCGCACCAGAACGTCAACTCGGCACCCGCCGACGACGCGGCGATTACCTTCCTGGGTACGGCATCCACGGCATACAAGCAGAATCTCGTATACCACAAAAATGCTTTCGCATTGGTGGTCTGCCCGCTTGAAATGCCGGACGGTTGCTCGTTTAAGGCCCGCGAGACGCACAACGGCCTGAGTATTCGCGTTGTGAAGGACTACGACATCACCACGGACGAAGAAATCATCCGGATGGACATCCTTTACGGCAAAAAGGCGATCTATCCCGACCTTGCCACCCGCCTCAGTGGCACGGCCTAACCCTAGCCAAAGGAGTTTAAAATGGCTGGCGAAAAGTATGTAGGCGACAACCGCCCCGATGGCATGATTGTCGGACAGAGCGCGGCGTCGTATGTCGGCTTCTTTGGCACGGACCCGGTGGTTCAACCCTCCGGTTCAGGTCAGGATGCCTTAACCACGAGTTCCAGTGATTCAACGGCACTCGGCGAGCTAATTACCCTTGTGACCAAGATTCGCACCGATTTGGTGGCTCTTGGCCTTATCAAGGGAAGTTCCTAAACTGGCGGGGGGCTTCGGCCCCCCTTTTTTTATGAATATAGCAATTATCGGCAATCATTTCCTGACGATGGGGGAAGCCCCGTTCGAGGATCCAGACTGGCAAATTTGGTGCCAGGGGTCCACGGTTTCCCATCTCCCAAGGTGGGATCGGTGTATTGAGATTCACGACATCGACGGACTTCGGGAGCTTTACAAAGGCAACCCGGACGCCGATCCGGTCTTTAAAAAGTGGTTGGCGCATTTAAAAATCGCATCTGCCGGCAAGACTATTTTTATGGCGAAACGGTATGATGATATACCAAACTCGATCCCGTATCCCACGGCGGATATGGTTAAGATGTTTGGGGCGCGAATCTTCTGGACAGGGCCTATTTTGAACGGCCAAAGAACGGTTCCCGTAAGGGTTCGTCCTGCCCCGTTTGCCGCCACGGTCTGTTATTCGCTCGCTATGGCGATTTGTGAGCTTGCCCCCCTGGTTAAGAGGGGGGAAGAATGCTTTCTCGGCCTGTGGGGCGTGGACATGGAAACCGAGGGTGAATACCGGGATCAACGGGCGGGTGTTTGGTATTTTTTGGGTGTTGCCGCTGGAATGGGGATTAATATTGTCATGCCGACGATGAGTGAAAGCCTAAAGTGTGCTGGTCTGTACGGTATGAACGAAGAGGGTGAAGCCAAGGCAATGGCGGCGCGGATCAGACTTTACCGGGAAGATATGGCCGAGACGCTTGAAAAGGATATTGCGGACGGCGCGGCACCCGAACTAATCGAGCGGCGCAAGGGCGCGCTGCAGGCGTTCAAGTTTATGGAAAGGGAAATGGCATGAGGTGGGGATACAGAAAAGGCCCGCGCGGTCGATTTGAGGGTGCTATTTTCGAGGGTGATTTGCCGAGGGGATGGGTGGATACACCGGCAAAACTTGTCGGGTGGAATCCGGGATCGGAAATCAAAAAGGTTGTCGTGAAGGCGGAACCCGTGAAGGTGGATTATGACGACGGCAAATGACGTTGTAACCGGCGCGGCCAAAAAGATCAACGTTATCGCGGCGGGGGAAACCCTGTCCGGGCAAGATGCCGCCGATGGTCTGCAGAACCTCAACGACATGCTTCACGCCTTCGAGCTACAGGGGATTTTCCTGGGGCATACTGATCTGGCCTTGGCAGGCACTATCAATCTTCCAGATTCCCATATCGAGGGCCTGAAAGCCATCCTTGCGGTGAGAATGGCCCCGGAGTACGAGAAAGAGGCGTCCATGAGCGTCCAAATGCTGGCATCTGACACCGAGTCACTGTTTATTACCCATTACGCGGAAATCCCGGTGATGAGCATTGATTCCGGCCTTACCCGGATGCCGTCGCAGTACATGGGGAGGCGGCGCTAATGTATGATCGCAATTCACTTTCCCCCAGAGGGTCTGTCTTGGACAGCCTACGGCCCCAACTTGACGCGGCGGCGAACACGGGCGTCCAGAACGCTCTTTATGCCACCGAGCCTTATAGGTTGCCGGTCTACGCAGGCACAATTAACATGGACGACGGAAACGGTGGCTCTGAGGAATATAACGAGAACAACCCGTACAGAGAGCCGCAAGACCCGACCTATACCGATATGGACTCCCCGGAAATGAAGGGGATTAAGGCGTTCCAATACGCGGCTCCGTTTCCGTTCAACTTACCCGCAGCGGGGGCGAGGGCGGGGGCGAGGTACGGCAACACCAAAGTAAATGACGTGATACGAAATAGCCTGAAAATAGACCCCCTGACGGGTATTCAGCGGTTCGGGGCCACTCTAGGCATGAACGACTACGGCGGCGGATACATAGGGCAGAGGAATATCGGCGGCACCAACTACCACGTTCAACGTGGTGGCGGAATGTATAACCCCGGATTGTTCAGCGGGCAGTTTGATCCGTTCGGACCCGGCATCACGACCCTGACGCCCAACGAGGCACAGCAGCGGAACGACATCTACAACACCATTGATGATATTGAAGCCCGAAAGCATCAACTGGCGCTCGACGCAATTCGCAACTTGACTCCAGCACCCCAACACAGCGGGGACGGTGGGAATCGAGGCGGCGGATTTGAAGGTGGTGCCAAAGCCGCCGCTGATTACGAGAGCGGTGCCAACTGGGGGCTGTGATGTTTGGGGTTTTTAATCGGTAGGGCAGATGATGTCCCCGGTTTCCGTCGTGCGGCATTCGCGGGGGTTAACCGCCGGATTGTTGTTGTGGTCCTGCTGGGACTGGTTCCACATTTGACCTAGTGATTTAAGGGGTTCCCATGGCGTGAGAATAGCTCCAGGCAAATAACACCCGCCCAACATCACAACTGCAGTCATCATCAATATCGTTTTCATACCTTAGAGTAATAAAAAACACCGGAAATATCAATTAGAATTGTGGGGTTGAATTTTAATGCGCGTTCCCTTCGCAACGAACAGCTATCAGGCCAGGGCATTGCCGTTGAGCGCACAGCGTTGCGTAAACCTGTACGCCGAAGCCGCGCCGCCCGATGCAAAATCGCCGCTGGTGCTGTTCGGAACGCCGGGATTGACCACCTTCGCCACCTGTGGGGATGGACCGATCCGGGGCGTGCATAACTTCAATGGCGTTCTGTGTGTTGTTTCCGGGACCAACCTTTACACCGTGGATTCTGCCGGTACGGTGACAGACCGGGGAAGTGTTGGCGCGACCGCCGACGTGTCGATGGATCACAACCTCACGCAATTGCTGATTATCACCGGGACAGGGATCACCGACGCTTGGATATGGAACGGCACCACGCTAACCCAGATGGCCGATGCCGACTTCCCAGGGGCGCACAATACCACTTTCATTGACGGGTATCACATCGTCACCAAGCCCAACACGGACGAGTTCTATATCTCTGATTCCCGCGATTGCACATCATGGGATGCTTTGCAATTCGCCACGGCGGAAGGCAAGACGGATTATCTGGTTGCCTGTATGGCCGATCACAGGGAATTGTGGCTTTTTGGCTCCGAGACGACCGAGGTTTGGTATAACTCCGGCGATACGGTCCCATTTGACCGTATTTCCGGCGCGTATCTGGAAAGGGGTTGTCTTTCCAAGGGGTCTATCGCAAAAGCCGATAACTCCATGTTCTGGCTTGGGGATGATAAGATCATTTATCGGGCGGACGGGTACACCCCCCTGAGAATTTCCACCCACGCCATTGAATACGCCCTGGCCAGTGCGGCGGACCTAACCACGTCGAGGGCCTGGACGTATACCCAGGAGGGCCATACGTTCTACGTTATCACGATTGATGGCGTGGGAACGTTCGTTTATGACGCTTCAATCGGGCTTTGGCATGAGCGGGATAGCCGGGATTCGCTTGGTCGGACAATTGACCGTTGGCGCATTGATACCGGGGTTAAGTGTTACGACAAGATTCTCGGCGGGGATTATACCAACGGTATTATCTACGAGTTAGATTTGGACGTATATACCGAGAATGGGATTTATCTCCAACGGCTTGCAACGTCCGCGCCGATTCATGGTGAAGGACAATTTATTTCCATGTCTAAGCTGGAAATCGAGGTTGAGTCCGGGGCCGGTCTGACGACGGGGCAGGGGTCCGATCCCCAGGCCATGCTAAGATGGTCCGATGATGGCGGGAAAACGTGGTCGAATGAGCTTTGGTCAACGATGGGGGCTTTGGGTGACTACTCAAGGCGGATTATTTTTAACCGCCTGGGGAGGTTCCGCTCGCGGATTTACGAATTGACTATTTCCGATCCTATTAAGGTGGCCATCATAGCGGCCAACGCGGCGGTATCGTGAGCGTCCCTGAAATTCCCCGCGCGCCGATGGTGGATGCGCGGTCGGGCAAATTGGCCCTGAATGGATACGGTGGTTTCAAGACCTTGCCAAGTACCTGACCGGGCTGGTTGTGGGCGTGTCGTCCACATTTGGGCGCACAGGGGCCGTTGTGGCGGCGGCGAGCGATTATGATGCGTCGCAGGTAGATAACGACTCGGGGGTTGCTGGATCAACCGTGGCGGATGCCCTGGACGCTCTGGACACGGGATTGGCCTCATCGTCGGAAGCGGGCAACGTTTACATGGCGGTTGCGGTGGCGGATTTAAGCCAGACCATTTCAGACCCGCCGACACAAACCGAGGTTCAGGATATTTCAACAAAGATTGACGACTTGCTCGCAAAATTAAGAACTGCGGGCAGTTTATCGTCATAGGGCACCGTTGGGAAACGGCGCGGCCTTTAATGGAGGGTTACAATGGATTGGCTTCTTCCGGCACTCGGAATCGGCGCGGGGGTAGTTACCTCACTTTATGGCTCAAGTAAGGCTGCGGATGCGGTGAGCGATTCGGCGGCGCAGGCCTCCGAAACCCAGAAATATATGTATAACCAATCCCGGTCGGACTCCGCGCCGTATCGGGATGTTGGGGCGAACGCCCTATATGGATTGGCTGCGGGGTCAGGCGTCGAGTACGAGGGCGCACCGGGAACCATTGAGGACCGTTATGCAACGGCGTTTGACAGGTTTCAGGCGTCCCCGGATTACAATTTCCGCATGACCGAGGGCATTAACGCCATCGACCGTTCTGCCTCCGCGCGCGGCAAGCAATTATCCGGTCAGAACCAGAAAGCCCTTATGGGTTATGGTCAAAATCTGGCCTCCGGCGAGTGGGGGAATTACCTCAACCGTCAAGCCAACCTTGCCGGGATTGGTCAGACGGCAACGCAGGGCATGATGAACGCAGGGTCAAATGCAGCCGCGAATATGGGCAACGCGCAGTTGGCCGGCGGCAACGCACGGGCTTCAGCCTACACGGGCGGCGCGTCTGGGATAAATCAGGGTATTAACAATGCCCTGTATTGGTACGGGAGGGAAAAGTAGGATGAACCCGATCACGCCGGTTAATATTCGGCATATGTACCAGGGGCGGGACGACAGGGTAGCTAATTCCCTTCGCAAGCTGCAATTTGGGGAAATGAAGGGGCAGATTGATCGTCGGGAGAAGCTGCGTCCCGTGATGAGCCGCTTTGCTGGCGCAGATAGGGCTGGACAACAGGCCATGCTTCCCGAAATTGGGGCAATTGACCCCGACAAAATGCTGGCATTGCGGGAAGATTTAAGAAAGAACACCCCCGACAAGTTTAAAGAACTTTCGCAATGGGCTGGAATTTTCAAGAGTGTGAAAGACCCCGATTCCTACTATCAGGCGCTCTCCGTTGCCAATCAGATGGGGCTAAAACCTTCCGAATGGATGATGCGATATAATCCGCAGATGGTTGAGGCGATTGTTCAAATGGGTGGGGGTGCCGAGGAATACGGGCAACCCGTGGCGGGTGTTGATCCCACCACCGGAAAACCGGCTTTCATGCGCTTTGGAAAGAGTGGCGGCGGGCGCGCCGTAGAGGGGTTTGCTCCCCCGAAAGCAAAGTCAGAACGCCGCATTGTTAAGGGCGCAGATGGTTATAATTATTATGCTGATACTGGTGAACGTGTCCTTTCTGGTTTGGTTTCCGCCGACGATGCGTTCTTAAAATCACTTGAGCCGCCAATGTCGGGCGGTTCGGGTGACACCCCCTATGGCGGCGCGGGCAATGACACACTGTCGGGCGGTTCGGGTGACACCCCCTATGGCGGCGCGGGCAATGACACACTGTCGGGCGGTTCGGGTGACACCCCCTATGGCGGCGCGGGCAATGACACACTGTTAGTCCCCCCAGGGACAGCGGGCATTTCCACGCGCGATATTTTCAACTCCCTGCCGCCACAGGTCCAAACTGCAATCAAGATGTCAAAAAGCCCAAGGGCCGCATTTTCTGCCTATCTCCTGCGGGAGAAGGGGCTTGAAATTACCTTTGGTCCTGACGGAAAGGTGCAGAGTGTCACCCAGGGGGGGAAACCCCAAACGATGGGTGGTTTGCAGAAATCCACGGCGGGGCAGATAGAGAAAAAAATTCTCTCGGCTGGCGACACAATGGCTTCGCTTACCTATTTGAAATCGCGCTATAAACCCGAGTATCACCAAATTGGCCCGCGTTTCTATAACATGATGACATCCCTCAAGAGTAAGATGGGGGGAGATGTCTCGCCAGAGGACAGGCGACGCCTCAGTGAATACGTCACATACAAGGCGGAAGCATACCAGCTATTCTCGTTGACGCTTAAAGACCTGTCGGGCGTTGCCGTCAATCCCACCGAGTTCAAACGTGCCGAACAGTGGTTGCCATCCCCCGGAACTGGAATCGCGGATGGTGACGATCCGATTTCAATGGAAAGCAAGATAGCGCGTTTCGAGGATTTCACCAAGCGGGCGTTGATGAAATATGCCTACATCACCAAAAACGGCCTATCGGTTGACGACGTGGATGTGCGGGATATGCCCCACATCATGCAAAAACGTGGCGACGAGTTGGCAAAGGAATATCAGGGGATGGAACCAAGCGAAATAAAAAAAGCGGTTAGGTATAGGTTGGCCGATGAATTTGGTTTGATGGCGAGGTAATCATGGCCGAAAAAACCGATTGGTACACAGAAGTCACCAAAGAACCGGCCAAGGCGGAATCAGCCGCGCTCGAAGTTGACTGGTATAGGGAGGTATTGGAACCCACCCAAAGCCTAACCACCGGCCCAGACATTGGCCTGCCTCACGTGGACAAAGGCTACCGCCCCGGTTCCGACGCGCCCGATTTCAGCATGATGGATCACCTTCGGGCGGGAATGGCGGGGAACACAAAAGATCAGATTAAGCGGTATTCCGAGCGCACGGGAATCCCCGTAAACAAGTTCGGAACCATCAACGGTGAAATCGTGTTTT
>JACKQG010004170.1_pt1 | contig 16953 bp, 13 predicted proteins | sample 8237621 | NCBI WGS metagenome assembly JACKQG01 (sample SAMN15677084, study PRJNA649215) | marine metagenome | biome: marine; feature: Black Sea; material: saline water; isolation source: suspended particulate matter (SPM) from the Black Sea western gyre | collected 2013-06-09/2013-06-10 | depth...
CTGGTGGTACATCCTGGCCGAAATTTGATGGTACATTTACGTGCGCGAATTGACAATTTTATTCTTTCCTGCGTGCAATTTGCGTGCAATTGGTATGGAAGCAATGCACGCAATAGAAAAAATAGACACTTTTTGTCCCATCCGTGTTACAAAATGGACGCAATAGACATATTGTGTCCAAGTAGACAGGACGCGGCATAACTTCTAAGCCGACGGTTGTGCGTTCGAGTCGCACCGGGAGCGCCTGTTGCCTTATGAGACACATTCGCATGAGTGTGTCGTTGTGTTTTAATTCAACGTGAAGTGCGAAATCTTTATGCTATACTTTGGCAGTACCTGAGTAATGGAGCCATCTCTGCTTTTAGGAAAAAATTCAATGATATCCCGCATTAAATTCTCCAAATTGTGGATCATTCTTCTGTGCTGTGTGCTTTTAATCCCTATCAGCTTTGTAGGATGCAAACGCGGTGAGGAACCGGAAGTTGCATCTGAGGCAAGTGATTCGCAAGGTGAAGCCGACGAAACGCCAGCGTCTACGGAAACTTTGGATCAACCGACGGACACAGTCACGAAATTACCCCCCACGCCAACCGAAATTTTGAAAATTGAAGCAACCGTCAATGTTGCTAGTCTACGAGTGAGGGAAGGCCCAGGAACGAATTCACGTTTGATAGCCGGGTTGCGTTTTGGGAATCCGATTTCACTTATTGGACGGAATGGAGATGGAACCTGGGTAAAATTCGATCAGGGTTGGGTGGCGGCAGAGTTTCTCCTCACCGAGGGGGAGATCTACATTCTGCCTGTTGTCACTGGGGAATTAGATTCGCTGTTTACCTCAACCCCCAAACCTACCAAAACGTTCACTCCTACACGAACACCTACCTATACTCTGACTTCGACAAGTACCTCAACTGCAACGAGAACCTCGGCCCCTTCGGCAACGGGCACCCCGACAAAAATCGTCAGACAAACAACAACTGTGACAACAGAAACGTCTACACCAAGTAAGACACCATCTGTGCCCACCACAACACCTTAGTTACTTGAAACGGTCATCCTCTGCCAGATCAGCCAAAGTCTTCAGTTCTTCTGGTTTTCCCACTACGATGAGCATATCATCGGGTTGCAGCCGCAACTCAGGTGACCAATCTAAGTGATCATTATCGTCACCTCTTAAGATAGAGAGAATGTTTGCGCCTGTTTTCGAGCGAATCTCAGCATCTCCCATGCTTTGTGAAACCAAAGGTGAGTGTGGTGATACACGAATTTCATCTAACCACAAATCTAATCCCTTGCTGCGCATGGCGGTATCCAAAAAATCGGTCACGTGAGGGCGCGTAAGTTGGTTGACAATGCGATAGCCCGCCATTTGGTAGGGGGAAACTACTCGATCCGCTCCAGCCATGCGTAACTTTTCCTTGGACTCCTCCCCGGTAGAGCGCCCAACAATGGTCAATTCTGAATTTAGCGAACGGGCGCTTAATACCGCGAAAACGTTGTCAGCATCGCTGCTTAGAGCAGCGACAAGCCCTCGGGCTTGCTCAATCCCAGCTTGAAGCAATGTTTCATTTTCAGTGGCATCGCCTTCAATATAGTTGAGTTGACGTAGCTCACATTTTTCAATCGCTACCTTTTGCTGGTCGACAACTACACATGGCACTCCCAAATTTACGAGTTCCGCAGCGACTTGTTCGCCAACGCGTCCAAAGCCACAAACAATATAATGGTTTTTAAGATTTTGGATCGTTTTCATGAGATGTCTCTTTTTTATGCTACCTGTTAGTTCGCCCGCGATAATATATTCAGTCAGCGTTCCGAAGAGAACCGTAATAGTGATTACCCCCATGACGATGATTATTGCTGTGAAAATGCGCCCTTCCGGGGTCAGTGGCCGAACCTCGCCAAAGCCAACAGTTGAAAGTGTGATGATGGTCATATAGATCGCTTCTGACCATGAGAAATCTTCCAGCCAATAGTAACCAATCACGCCAATAAAAAACAATATAAATGCGATGACTAATGAATAGAGCAAGCGGATTCGTAATGAAGTGTTCATATAATCTGATTGAGTTTGAAAAAAACAACCATTTCATTATACCGTTTCCTGTACTATCTTGAAGTTTTTTCTTGACATTCAATATGGCCTCCGATAAAATCATGGAACTTTCGTAAAGGGCCTGTAGCGCAGTTGGGAGCGCGCGTCAATCGCACTGACGAGGTCGAGGGTTCGAATCCCTCCAGGTCCACTAAATTAACATAATTTGTGAATCGTTGACGGATAAATCAATTATGGTAAAATCCGTCATCGTTGAACTTTGGGGCCCATAGCGCAGTTGGGAGCGCGTCTCAATGGCATTGAGAAGGTCGTGGGTTCGAATCCCACTGGGTCCACTAACATCATCCCCGGTTTTCCACCGGGGTTTGTAGATAAAAATACAGGAGTAATAGGTTATCTGCAAGAGAGCCGGGGTCACCGGGTGCAAACCCTGGCGCAGGTGCCCGCAGAGCACAGTCCAGCGATAATGATATCAAAGGACGAAAAGAACCAAACTCGCCTGCTGTCCTTAAGGTTGGACAGAAATCGTCGGTGAACTGGCAGTAGCCGCGACGGGAGCGCACGTTATAGCGAACTGAGAAACGTCTGAATGTGAGAAATTGACATGTTCAACGTAATCAGGGTGGTACCACGGAGAAATAACCCTTCGTCCCTGAGCGGCGAAGGGATTTTTGTTTAATAAGGTCATGTGCTACGGTGCCCTATGTTAGGAAATCCGTGAAATATCTGAAGACATGACCCAATTTTAAAAGGAGGCTCGAGATGAAAGTAGAAACAAATATAAAATATTCCTATGGAAGCGTGCAGCACCTTCTCGCCCGCCTCCCCTCACATATCAAATAACGACATCAACAATACAACTATAAGCAGATTTTGGAAAGATTTTTGAAATAAAACACAAGCCCAAACCGAAATCTGCTAAATGATGCGGTATATATTGCTCATTTTATTTTAACCACAGCCCGCATCACACTTATTCCGTGAGGAGATGAAAATGACTGAAAAATATAATCCTGCCGATATCGAATCAAAATGGCAGGCTAAATGGGAAGCAGATGGTCTGTATCATGCTGATATTGATCCATCTCGCCCCAAATACTATGCTCTGACGATGCTGCCTTATCCGTCTGGAGATTTGCACATTGGTCACTGGTACGCTATGACTCCCAGTGACGCGCGGGCGCGCTATTTGCGTATGAAGGGCTTCAATGTCATGTTCCCGATTGGCTTTGATGCTTTTGGACTGCCGGCTGAAAATGCGGCGATCAAACGTAATATTCACCCAAAGGACTGGACCTATGCCAATATCGACCGCATGCGCGGGCAACTGCGCAGCATGGGTGCTATGTGGGATTGGCGACGGGAAGCAGCCTCCTGTGACCAGCAATATTATTACTGGACGGAGTGGTATTTCATTCAGTTGTTCAAGAATGATCTGGCCTACCGCAAGATGTCTCCGGTGGACTTTTGCCCCAACTGCAACACCACGCTTGCCCGTGAGCAGGTTTGGGGCGAAGACCGTCATTGTGAACGCTGTGATACTCCAGTAATTAAGAAAGATCTGGATCAGTGGTTCTTCCGCACAACGAAATATGCTGATGAATTGCTGGACTTTACCGAGATTGATTGGCCTGACCGAGTGGTTGCCATGCAGACCAACTGGATTGGCCGCTCTGAGGGTGCCTCGGTGGTATTCTACACAGAGCAGGGTGATCCCATGGAGATCTTCACCACCCGCCCAGATACGCTGTGGGGTGCGACTTTCATGGTGCTGGCTCCTGAGCATCCTTTGGTTGATAAGGTTACAACCGATGCGAATCGTAAGGAAATTGAGGCTTACAAACTGCAAGCCACTCGTCAGGATGAAATCCAGCGGGGCGCGACTGACAAAGAGAAAACAGGTGTTTTTACAGGTGGTTACGCTATCAATCCGGTCAACCAGGCGCGTATTCCTATTTGGATTGCGGATTATGTGATGATGGGTTATGGAACCGGAGCAATCATGGCTGTTCCGGCGCATGATGAACGGGACTTTGAGTTTGCTCGCAAGTTTGACCTGGAGATCATTCCTGTAATTCAGCCTGCTGAGGCCCAATGTGACGGCGCTACTATGCCCGAGGCGTATATTGGCCCTGGCCTGATGATCAACAGCGCACACTTTGATGGTACGGAAGTCAATGATGAAAAGGGATCCAAGAATCCTGGGATCAAAGCCGTTAATAATTGGCTGGAAGAACAAGAAATCGGAAGGGCTGATGTCAGCTATAAGCTGCGAGATTGGTTGATTTCACGTCAGCGCTATTGGGGTTCGCCGATCCCCATGATCAACTGTGAGAAGTGTGGCTGGCACCCGGTTCCTGAGGATCAACTGCCCGTGCTGCTGCCCGAAGATGTCGAGTGGCTGCCCACAGGAGAGAGTCCCCTGAAGCTGCATCCCACTTGGAAGAATACCAACTGCCCTGAGTGCGGCGGCCCAGCCGAGCGCGAGACGGATACGATGGACACTTTCATGTGTTCGTCCTGGTATCACTTGCGTTATCTGAGTCCAAATTTTGACAAAGGGATGTTCGATCCCGAGGAATTTGATTACTGGATGCCGGTAGATACCTATACTGGTGGTGCCGAACATGCCACCATGCACCTGATCTATACGCGTTTCTTCCATAAAGCGGGTCGAGACATGGGTATCATCAAAGGGAATGAGCCCATGAAGCAGTTACGCAACCAAGGTCAGATCCTGGGACCCGATGGGCAGCGCATGAGTAAATCGCGTGGAAATGTTATCGACCCGGATAAGCAGGTTAGTCAGTACGGTGCTGATGCTGTACGGACCTATTTGATGTTTGGGTATCGCTGGGTAGATGGTGGACCCTGGAAAACCGAGAATATTCAAGGTGTTGTTCGCTGGCTGCACCGTATCTGGTCTGTTTTTAGCGAGCCAGTTAAACCAGGAAATCCTGACCCCGCTGTGCTGAAATCTCTGCGCCGTAAAGTCCATCAAACGCTGAAGCAGGTCAGCAACGATATCGAATCCTTCGAATTCAATACCATCATCTCAGGCTTGATGGAGCTGTTGAATGAAATGATCACTGCCAAGGATGCTGGCGCAGCAGGCTCACCTGAATGGGATGAAGCTCGAAAGTTCTATGCACTTATGCTTGCTCCGGTTGCTCCCCATATTGCTGAAGAGATGTGGACGGAGAAACTTGGGAATCCCTATTCTGTTCACGCCCAACCCTGGCCCAAGCTGGATGAGGTTGCGACGAAAGTGGACGAAGTCACGCTGATTGTACAGGTCAACGGCAAGCTGCGTGACCGCATAACAGTTCCCGCGCATGTCAGCGAGCAAGATGCCAAGCAGACTGCCCTGGCCAGCGAGGCCGCTCAACGTTTTATCGAAGGCAAGGAGCCACGCAAGGTTATCTATGTACCGGGTAGGTTGGTCAATATTGTTGTATAGTTCAGAAACCGGGTTTCTCAAAGAAACCCGGTTTTTCTATGGAGGAAAAGCATGCGTTACTCAGATCTAAATTGGTTCGATGTCGAAAACTATCTAGAGAATGATGACCGCCTAATGATTGTTTTAGGCTCCTGTGAACAGCATGGCTACTTGAGCTTACTTACAGATACCAAGATCCCATTAGCCTTCGCCGATGCTGCCAGCCAGAAAAATGACGTATTAGTCGCACCGCCGCTCAACTTTGGGGCTTCGCCTTATTTCTTGGCTTATCCAGGTACAATATCACTGCGCATAGCCACATTAATGAATGTGATAGAAGATATTATTCGTTCGGTGTACAAGCAGGGCTTCCGCAGAGTTTTACTTCTTAATGGGCATGGTGGTAACGAACCAGTCCGGGGGCGGATGTATGAATTAGCCAACGAGATGTCCGACCTGCGCATTGCCTGGTATACCTGGTGGGATTCGCACAGCGTTGAAGTGATCCTGCAAAAACACGAATTAAAATCCTTTCATGCCGGCTGGATTGAAGCCTATAACTTCACTCGTGTGGCAGAACTTCCCAAAGGTGAGAAAACACCACCCCACATTACTGGTTTGTTAGGGGCGGAGGAAGCTCGCCAGGTTTATGGGGATGGCGTTTTTGGCGGTGCATATCAGGTCGATGACGCGATCATGCAGGAAATATTTGATACTTGTGTGGATGATGTGGTGCAGATATTGAAATTTGAATAACACGAAAATATCGCAAAAAGAGCGACCACTAAGTTTTACCGAATTTAGCTTGTAACCTGCAACTGCCTCCGGTACAATGGGGAAAACCAATCAAGCGAGGAGTTCTATGACTAAAGAAGTAATCACAACTAAAGATGCCCCTAAAGCGATAGGCCCTTATTCTGCCGGTGTGCGTACTGGAAATCTGATTTTTTCGGCTGGCCAGTTGGGTATTGACCCGTTGACCGGGGAATTTGTCTCTGATGAGGTTGTTGAACAGACCCGCCAGGCGTTGAAGAACTTGAAGGCCATCTTGGATGCTGGGGGTAGCGCGATGGAGAATGTCCTCAAGACCACGGTCTTTCTGCGGGATATGAATGACTTTGCAGCGATGAATGCAGTTTATGCTGAATTTTTTACCGAGAATTTCCCTGCTCGGTCTGCGGTCCAGGTGGCGCGTCTTCCCAAAGATGCCGCTGTGGAAATTGAAGCTGTGGCAGTGGTCAGTAGCCAGTAATCAGTTTACAGTTGCTAAGAACTAGTGGCCAACAATGTCTAAACTATCACTGGTCACTGATTACTAAACACTGGATACTATGAGTGGTGAACTGATTCTCCTCGTCGATGACGAACCGAATATCTTGCAGCTTGCTCGGATGTATCTTGAGCAGGATGGTTATCGTATTGCCGCGGTGGGGGATGGCCGCGCAGCTCTTGATGAGATTAAGCGTCTACGCCCGGCATTGGTGGTGCTGGATATCATGCTGCCTGAATTGGATGGCCTGGAAGTCTGCCGGAAACTACGAGCTGAAGATAATCCGGTATTGATTCTCATGCTGACTGCTAAAGATGATGATATCGACAAGATCGTTGGCCTGGAGATGGGTGCTGATGATTACCTGACCAAGCCATTCAATCCTCGTGAATTAGTGGCTCGGGTAAGGGCGTTACTGCGACGCAGTGATCGGAGTGGAAAGAGCGCCAGCGAATTAGCCCCCTTGCATATTGGAGATCTGACAATTGATCCTGGAAGTCGGGAAGTGACTCTTCAAGGAGAGAAGATTGATTTGCGCACCCAGGAGTTTGAACTGATGCTTACGTTTGCAGAGCATCGCGGCTTGGTATTAAACCGCGAACAATTGTTGCAATTGGCCTGGGGTTATGATTTTGCAGGTCAAACTCGCACTGTTGATGTGCATGTAGGGCAGTTGCGTAAGAAATTAGCTGCCGGTACTGTGCGCATCGAGACAGTCACTGGGGTGGGGTATAAGCTGGTGATTGAGTAGAAAGTATACAAGGTAGCAAGTGTGCATATGATAAGCTATGCAAACATGCCGACGTGTAAACTTGCAAACATGTAACTCGCAAATGATGTTTTCTTCCCTTCGTTCTCGCCTATTGCTAACTTATGCTATTGTCATCGGGGTCGCTTTGTGTGTTGTCGGCATCGTGACGCTGGTTTATCTGGCGCGCAACCCTTCTCAAACTATACAGGCCAGGCTTCGGCTGCAGAATGCCGCAGATACTATTGATCAACGTACAGAAAACCTGGGAAATGCCGGGTTGCCTGCGGTGATGAAAGCCGCAGAACGTTTTGATGAATCTTTCGATGTACGGGTTTTGGTTTACAGTCGTGCTGGGGAGTTAATTGTTGATTCTCGTCAGGAAACAGAACCAGCTTTACAACTGCAACCCACTCAGAGGGAGTCGCAGCGGTTAAACTTCGTTACATCTGTGCATGATATCGAGGGGAATGAGTGGTTGTACCTGGCGCGTCCTTTATCCATAGATCAATGGTTAATTCTGGCGACACCTCGCCCCAGGATGACTTTCCTGGCAGCATTGCGCACGCGCACTGATGACATCATCCGTCCATTACAAGGCGCTGGATTAGTAGCATTATTGATATCTTTGGTATTGGCGATTTTGATGGCGCGTTGGGTAGCCGGTCCTCTTCAACGCATCGCTCAATCAGCTAAAGGCATCGCTAGTGGTGAGTATCATCCCATTAAGCTCGAAGGTCCGGACGAGGTCAAATCTCTCGCAAGGGCATTTAACGAGATGTCCGAACAGGTACAAGTAACACAGCAATCACAGCGAGATTTTATTGCTAATGTATCCCATGAACTCAAGACACCTTTGACGTCTATTCAAGGATTTGCACAGGCAATTATGGATGGCACTGCCCAGAGCGATAATGACTTGAGCAATGCGGCTGATGTGATCCACAGTGAAGCTGAACGTATGCATCGTCTAGTTCTGCATCTGTTGGATTTGGCGCGCTTGGATTCTGGGACTTTCCAATTTGAGCGCGTTCTTGTGAATCTTCCCACTTTGCTGAAGAGTGTTGTAACCAAGCTCACGCCACAAGCGATGGAGGCTAAGGTCGTTTTGAAACTGCATATTGACCCGCTCCCAAGTTTGATTGGTGATGGTGACCGTTTAGCGCAGGTTTTTACAAATCTGGTTGAAAATGCCATCAAGCATACACCCGAAGATGGGGAAGTGAGGGTGGTGGCTGTGCCCAGTGAAGGCTTGGTTGAGATTTCGGTGATTGATAGTGGAGAGGGGATTCATAAAACTGAAGTTTCACGCATCTTTGAGCGATTCTATCAAGTGGACAGATCTAGACCAGGAGGGGTGCGCCGTGCCCGAGGAGCTGGCTTAGGTTTGGCGATCTCAAATGAGATTATTCTGGCGCACGGAGGGCAGCTTTCAGTTACGAGTAGCCCAGGACAAGGCAGCGTTTTTGTGGTAAAACTCCCCCTTGCGCGTTCAGATGACTCCACGTTGGCAGAGCGTCGTCGAGCGTGACTTTGATTGGAAGAATCATATTCGGAGTTTATGTCATCCCCCAAAGTTTCGGTCATTGTGCCATGTTACAATGAGCAAGATACTATCCACCTGTTGCTGGAGTCCCTACTAGGTCAGACTTATCCCCAGCACGAGATGGAAGTCATCATTGCTGATGGCATGTCGACAGATCGAACTAGGGAAGCGATTGCCACCTTTCAAAGTGTTCATCCGCAGTTGGCATTACGAATTGTCGATAATACTAAACGGACGATTCCTGCTGCCCTAAATCGGGCAATCGACGTCGCCCAGGGAGAATTCATCGTTCGTTTGGATGCCCATTCAGTTCCCAGGCCCGATTATATTTCCTTGAGCGTAGAGGCACTGGAAACTGGTTTGGGTGACAATATTGGAGGAGTTTGGGAGATTCGCCCCGGAGGCCAAAACTCGGGGCGATTAGCGCGTGCCATTGCTGTGGCTGCTGCACACCCATTAGGTGTGGGAGATGCTAGCTACCGGGTGGGTGGTTCAGCTCAAGTAGTGGATACTGTGCCTTTTGGCGCTTTCCGTCGAACGTTGGTTGATCAAATTGGACACTTTGATGAAACCTTATTATCCAATGAAGATTATGAATTCAATGTACGGGCGCGTCAGGCTGGTGCCACGATTTGGCTTGATCCTGCAATTCGATCTGTATATTTCGCCCGAAGTAATCTGGCTGCTTTAGCTCGACAATATTGGCGGTATGGCTATTGGAAACTGCGCATGCTCTTGAGATACCCCCAAACCTTTCGCTGGCGACAACTCTCCGGCGCTTTTGTGCTGACCTGGTTGGGGTTGGGTCTCTTATCGATTTGGTTTGTTTTCGCTCGCTGGTTGTTACTAGTCGAAGCAGTAATTTACATTTCTGCTTTGATTATTGCTGGGATACAATCTGCATTCAAGAAACGCGATATTAGTTTAGTGCTTGGTGTTCCTTTAGCAATTGCTGTGATGCATTTTTCTTGGGGTACAGCTTTTATCTGGAGTTTGATCGAATATCTAATCGTTCGTAAATAGTTTATGGCAAAACATCACACCGCATCTATACTTTGGCGCTTAGGGATGCGAGAGCGTCGGACGCTGCTTTTCCTAGGAGACTTGTTTTTTGGAGCAGTCGCCTTGGTTGCGGCGTTAATTGTTTGGGGACTGAGTGAAGAGTGGTTAGGATTGTCGCTGGCATTTATTCGCGAACGGGTAGAAAACTGGTTTTATGTGCTCCCCATTGTTTGGATTCTACTCATTGTGGGGCTATATGATGTGCATAGAGCATCACACCGCCGTCAGGTGATCAATGGTATCCTGGGAGCAACTTCGATCGGGTTTATTCTGTATTTATTTGTCTATTTTGCATCAGATAACCCTCTACCTCGCCGCGGAGTAGCCGCCTTTTTAGCCCTTGCTTCTTTGCTTACCCTGGCCTGGCGTCTACTGTATATTCGAATTTTTACAGCTCCAGCGTTAATGCGCAGAGTTTTAGTTGTCGGCGCTGGACGGGCTGGTAACACGATCATCGAAATTATCGACAGTTTGGATCCCAAACCCTTCGAGTTGGTTGGCTTGATTGATGATTCTCTTGATTTGCTTGGTACTGATATCGAAGGATATCGCGTTATTGCCAACAGTGAAAACCTTTTAGAGATTGTGGAAAGCGAAGCGATTACTGACATCATTGTTGCAATCTCAGGAACAATGATGGGAAGTACATTCCAGAATATTCTCGATGCACAAGAACGCGGTGTGGAGATCACACGAATGCCTGTAGCATATGAAGAATTAGTCAATCGGGTTCCTATCAATTTATTGGAGACAGATTGGATACTACGCTCCTTCGTGGATGAATTTCGTATCGGTGGATTTTACGAAGTTTTCAAGCGTCTCGTAGATATCATTGGGGGGATGGTGGGTATCTTATTTGTGGGCCTGATCTTACCCTTTGTTGGCTTAGCAATAATTATCGATAATGGTTGGCCTATTTTTTATGGTCAGGAACGTTTGGGTAAAGGTGGACAGGTATATGAGATCATCAAATTTCGCACAATGCGCCGCGACGCCGAAGCAGATGGCCAGGCCCAATTAGCCCAAGAGGACGATGAACGTGTAACGCGCATAGGTCGAATTTTGCGTCGAACACATCTGGATGAATTCCCCCAGTTTTACAATGTTCTGCGGGGAGATATGAGTTTAGTCGGCCCGCGCGCCGAACGCCCTCAATTAGTAGATCATTTCCAACGTCGGATTCCATTTTATCGAGCGCGGTTGTTGGTCAAGCCGGGCATTACTGGCTGGGCGCAGGTCAACTACGGCTATGCCTCGAATCTGGCTGAAACCATGATGAAATTAGAATACGACCTATACTATATCAAGCACCGCAACTTGCTCTTGGATGTATTGATATTGCTGCGCACGCCTGCCACGATGTTAGGAAAGGGACAATAAATGACAGTCAGTTTGGTAACCGGAGGGGCGGGGTTTATCGGGTCACATATCGTTCATCAATTGGTTGAACGCGGTGACCAAGTAAAAATCCTAGATAATTTTTCCACCGGCAAGTGGGAAAATTTAGTTCTCATCGGAGATGATGTGGAGATCATTGAGGGAGATCTGCGAGAAGCGCAGCAAGTTGTTCACGCGGTCAAAGGTGTCGATTTGGTTTTCCATCAGGCAGCTATGGTTTCTGTTCCGCTTTCAATGGAAGACCCGCAATTCTGTTTCGATGTCAATGTAAAGGGCACACTGAACCTCTTGCAAGCGGCCCAAATTGCTAACGTGAAACAGGTTGTGATGGCCTCAAGCTGCGCTGTCTATGGCGATTCCGATGATTATCCTTTAGCTGAGACTGGGGAAACTATGTCATTATCCCCTTACGCAGCATCCAAGAAAATCAATGAAATCTATGCAGATATGTATACCCGCACATCCTCAATGGGCGTTTCTGCGCTGCGGTATTTCAATGTTTACGGGCCGCGCCAGGCCCCAGATTCGGATTATGCTGCGGCGATCCCTATTTTCATCAATCGACTTCTCAAAGGAGAAGCTGTTACGATTTATGGGGATGGTCTACAAAGCCGAGATTTTGTCTTTGTGGACGATGTAGTGCGGGCAAATCTTCTTGCTTCTGAAGCGACAGATGCATCCGGCGCGGTATTTAATGTGTGCACTGGAGATGAAATAACCATCGTAGATTTAATGAATGTCTTACAAACAATATTGCCAAATACGCCTTCGCCAAATTTTGATCCTCCACGAGAAGGAGATATTTATCGTTCATTGGGTGATCCTGGACTAATAGGGGAAAAACTCGGGTTCGAGGCTAAAACAAATCTATCAGACGGTCTGCGGCAGACCATTAAATGGATGCGCCAGTGACAAACAAGTTTTTGCCCTGGCTCCGTGCAGTTTTTACAAATGCACCCATACGAAACCGCGTTTTCTTGATCAGTGATATTTTCTTGATCGTTGTCTCTGTTCTAGGAAGCTTCGCGTTACGTTTCGAATTGGGACCCCTCTTTGAATATTTTATGCCACAGGCCATTCGCATGTCATTGCTGGCGATATTTATAAAGCCATTGATTTATTGGGTATTTGGCTTATATCGACGATTGTGGGCTTACGCCAGTACGCGCGAATTAACCCTGGTTATCTCCGCAGTCTCTGCTGCTTCGATAGTTCTATCCGTAGCAGTCATAACGATGATCTATTTCCAATCGCGCTCTCCTGAATATATTGGATTCCCTCGAGCTACTCTTGTTATTGATTGGCTGCTTTCTATGATATTAGTAGGGGGAATGCGTTTTATATCAAGGATCGTCGCGGATAGTAGACCTTCAGCGGCTAACAATAGAGGATTGCGATCTTCTGCTCGAAACGTGCTGATTGTTGGTGCAGGAGATGCTGGCGCACTGGTAGTACGTGAAATTCAAAAGAATCCCCAACTTAATTTGACCCCTGTATGTTTTTTAGATGATGATGAAGCAAAGCGAAAAAGCCAAATCCATGGTGTGCCTGTTGTGGGCTCTTTAGATGATTTGTCGAAAGTAGTCAAATCCCGAAGGATTCAAGAGGTCATTATTTCCATCCCAACAGCACCAGGGAATGTTATTCGTCAAGTGGCTGATATTTGCCGTCAGGAAAAAATAAATTTCCGTACCATGCCGGGGATGTATGAACTCATTGGGGGCCGAGTCAGTGTCAGTCGCCTGAGAGAAGTCAATATCGATGACTTGCTGCGCCGTGCTTCTGCGATCACCGATGACAAACGCATTGGTTCTGTAGTCGCCGGTCAACGCATCTTGGTCACCGGTTCGGGCGGGTCGATTGGTACGGAGTTATGCAGGCAAATTGCACGTTGGGGACCCTCGGCGTTGATCCAGCTAGGCCATGGCGAAAATAGCATATTTCGAGCTTATCTTGAGTTGAATGCGATTCATCCAAATTTGCCGATTCATCCTGTGATCGCGGATATTCGAGATAGTGATAGATTGACAGCCGTATTTGAAGAATTGCGCCCTCAGGTGATCTTTCATACTGCGGCTCACAAACATGTTCCTCTCATGGAAGTCAATGTCGAAGAAGCGATCACTAATAATGTTTTGGGAACGCGCAATGTAGTAGAAACAGCCCTGACGTATGGTGTGGAGCGTCTGGTCATGATCTCATCGGACAAAGCTATCCGGCCGACAAGTGTGATGGGTGCTACCAAGCGTTTGGCAGAGCTAATGGTGCTCGATGCCGCACATTCTGCCAATCTTGCTTATTCTGCAGTCCGTTTCGGCAATGTTTTGGGCAGCAGAGGCAGTGTGGTGCCTCGCTTCCAGCGCCAGATCGCTGCAGGTGGGCCGGTAACGATTACTCATCCTGATATGGAACGTTTCTTTATGACCATCCCAGAGGCTGTGCACCTGGTTTTACACGCTGGCGCCATGGGCAAAGGTGGCGAGGTTTTCGTTTTAAAAATGGGCGCACAAGTCAAGATATTGGATTTGGCCGAAGATCTTATCCGACTATCTGGGCTTGAGCCTGGACAGGATATTGAGATCATCTATACTGGTGTACGTCCAGGAGAAAAACTCAGCGAAGAACTTTGGGATAAATGGGCTAGCTTCGACCCCACAAAACATCCAGATATTCTTTTGTTGTCGGAAGAAGATATCCTCAGCGGCGATGTGTTGCATAGTGCTGTTGACGACTTAATCCACATGGCGCGGGAAGGCGCCGCTGCGTCGATTCTTAAACGCTTGGATGTGCTAATTCCAGGCGCATCAGTGCGAGATACACCGCCTCCTGATCTGACATCACTAATATAAGCATATCAAACCCTAAAGGTTTTGCGGAGCACTTCAAGCGAAGCGAAGAAGAAAACCTTTAGGGTTTCTCAAGTAATTATGATTTATCAAACACCCAAAGAATGGGATCGATTCCTAAGCCAATATCCTAATGTTCATCTATTGCAAACCTCTGCATGGGGGGAATTGAAGTCGGCATTTGGTTGGGATGCTGTCCATATAAGTGTCGATAATGTCGGGGCACAAATCCTATTTCGGCTGCTGCCGATGGGTTTTAGTCTGGCGTATGTTCCAAAAGGCCCCGTTGGCAAGCACGCTGATTGGGAGCAACTGTGGCCTGAAGTAGACGCTCTCTGCCGTCAGCGAAGGGCCGTATTCCTCAAGGTGGAACCCGATATTTGGCAGGATGAAGCGGACGACCTTTGGGCTGGCTCGCCCCCTCCTGGGTTTCAACAAAGCCCCCAGGATATCCAACCCTTGCGCACTATTGTGATTGACCTGCACCCCGATAAGGATGCAATCCTGGGGGAAATGAAACAAAAGACACGCTACAACATCCGGCTGGCTGCCAGGAAGGAAATTGTTGTGCGCCCCTCGCGTGACCTGGATGCCTTCGCTAGCATGATGAATATCACCGGGGACCGCGCAGAGTTTGGTGTCCATTCTTTGGAGTATTACCAACGTGCATATGAGATTTTCCACCCCTTGGGCCAATGTGAGTTGCTCCAGGCCGAGTATCAGGGAGAATCGTTGGCAGCCTTGATGGTTTTCGCTCTCGGCGATCGGGCATGGTATCTTTATGGAGCTTCCTCAGATAAGCATCGTAATCGCATGCCCACGTATCTTTTGCAGTGGGAAGCTATGTGTTGGGCTAAGGAACACAGTTGCACGGAATACGATTTGTGGGGTGTCCCAGACTGTGATGAAAGTGAATTAGAAGAGAGATTTTCTCAGCGCAGAGACGGGTTGTGGGGGGTCTATCGTTTCAAGCGCGGCTTTGGTGGTCAAGTACGCCGCGGCGCTGGTCCCTGGGATCGAGTCTATAATCCCCTTATGTATGCCTTTTATCGTTGGTGGATGAGTCGCTAAGTGACAGTCACTTTGGAAGTAACTGTCACTTAGCAGCGCCCTCACCACCCCAAACCGAGACTCGGTTGCGCCCGGCCTTCTTGGCGTCATACAACGCCTGATCGGCTCTATCAATAAAATCCTTCATAGCAATTTCTGTATCCCCTGCTAATGTAAATAAGCCCATGCTTGCCGTGATGGGGTGGGCGAATTTTTGGATCTTGCGCACTCGAGTGATGACTTTTTTGCGTAGCCTTTCGGTAGCATTGTGTGCTTGTTCTTTATCACTCTCGGGCATCAAGATCACAAACTCATCCCCGCCATAACGACCCACAACATCGATTTTTCGAAGATTGCTTACAAAGCAATCTGCCATTGTTTGCAGCACAATATCGCCTGTTACATGGCCGTAATTATCATTGATCTCTTTGAAATGATCCAGATCGACCATTGCCACAGAGAGATTTAAGTTGTGGCGTCGGGTGCGTTCCAACTCACTCTCGACAGTTTCGTCGAAATAGCGACGGTTATAAACATTCGTGAGTGGATCGGTAATGGCCAATTTTTGTAGTTCGGCCTCAGCGCGCTTGCGAGCTTCTATCTCTCGTTCCAACTCATCAACGGTTCTTTTCAGCTCAACTGTACGGGAAACAACGCGCGCTTCAAGGTCATCGTTGAGCATGGCATTCTCGATGGCGACAGCGGCATGAGCGGCGAAATATTCTAGAGGTTTCAGATCTTCATCTTCGAATACGCCTCTCGCCGAGCGATTTTCAACATACAGTGCGCCAAAAAGCTCGTCTTTAGAGATTAGCGGTGCGCACATGACGGATAAGATTTTTAAGTCCAATACACTTTTGGCTTCTTGAAATTCTTCATCGGCGAAAGCATCAGCAATGATGACGGATTCGCGCTTTTTGATTACTTTATCGAAGATCGTATGACTGATCTGTGTATCTGGTTCGTCTATTTCTTTGCCTTTATTGTTTTGCCTAACCCGGAAATCTAATTCTCCCTCGTCATCGAGTAGGATCAAATAGCCAAACTCTGCTTGAACAAATTCGAGCACTTCGCCCATAGCGAACTTCAGCAATGGGTCTAAGGCGCGTGTTTCAGCCATCTGGCGGCTGATGTCAAGCAGTCTTTCTAGCATGTCTGGATTTAGCATTGTGGGTTCCCCTCCGTTGGGAGATTTTTTGTATATCCTTCAGCCATGGCAACAGAAAAATCCCTATTTGGCCGTACAGATAAATTTTGATTCCAATTTGGTTCTCCAGGAATTCCTGTGGTAAGAGCCCACGGTTGAAGACTCCCATGGGATTTCCCGTGCAAATGTGGTCCCTTAGCAAGGGCCCTTGCCACGGCAATTCCTAGAGACCCTACAATTTATCAATAAATTCTGCCGGTTTAATGATAGGGATTTTTTCGAAGGATGTCAATCCAGTCGATCGAGATGGGCGTGTTTCAGTTTGGGGGTGAAAAGTCATCACCTCTTTTGTCATTCCGAACGCAGCGAGGAATCCCTGTGAGTTGGCTTG
>JACKQG010004173.1_pt1 | contig 16946 bp, 17 predicted proteins | sample 8237621 | NCBI WGS metagenome assembly JACKQG01 (sample SAMN15677084, study PRJNA649215) | marine metagenome | biome: marine; feature: Black Sea; material: saline water; isolation source: suspended particulate matter (SPM) from the Black Sea western gyre | collected 2013-06-09/2013-06-10 | depth...
GTTTATCCGGAATCCGGAGTTAAGCCGACATGTAGGTAAGGTCGATATCGATGGTATAAAGTCTCTATATATCTCCTACCCCATAAAAATCACCAACCCGAACTGTCTCGCCTGCCATAGCTCACCCCAGGTCGCCCCTCAGTCAATGGTCGACATCTACGGTGACAAGGGCGGTTTTGGATGAAAACTGGATGAAATTGTTGGCACCCAGCTGGTTGTCGTCCCATTCAAATTACCGGCAGAGCTGGCGAAGAAAACGTTCTACAGCTTTCTAGCCTCTCTCGCGCTGTTATTTTTTGTACTGTTTGTTGTACTCAATGTGATGATTCAACGGCTGGTATTAAAACCGGTTATAGAAATGACAAAAATGGCTGAAGACGTGAGTAAGGGTAATATCACCGGCGATGAGTTACTGATTACCGGCAAGGATGAAATCGCTGATCTATCTCGCTCATTCAATCGCATGTGGCGTAGCGTGATCAAGATTGTCCAAATTCTCCGAAAAACTCAGGCCAAAGCAAAACAATGAAACACGATCTCATCGATGTCACCATACATTTGAATTGCTCACGCAAGCCCGGCACGCTGTCCCGACTCATACGTGACATGAAAAAACTGGGGCTGAGTTACACCCGGCATCAGATTGAGCATGAGCAGGATCAATGCGTTATTTCAGTCAGCGGCTCGGGACAGCTGAATTGTACGCGTGACAAGCTGATTCAGATTATGGAAGATTTACCCGGTGTGCTGGCCGTGGTTAAACTGCAGATCACGCGCAACGGGGAGCATATTGAAGCCTTTAAAACCCGCACCTCCAACGAACAGATTCATACTCAGGAACTGCTGACGCCCGCCATCCTGCTAACCGCTGAAAAAAGACTGGCCGAAACGATCGGACCGGTCGCCAAATATATGCTCGATAGCGCAGCCAAAACCAGTCAGAACACTGGACAGCTGTTTAGCGCACTGGCTGAAGAACTGAATAGCGACAGTGAACGCGCAGAGTTTCTATCCATCATTGAGACTGGCTAAGAGCCGCACCGAACCTACAGATTTACGACGCTCATTCTGTCGTTGTGCGGCCTTTTATCTGTTGGTTTAAAACGTCCTGACGCAGCTGTCCCTGCTTTTTCTGTGCGCTGGAAATCACTCTGGAAAGTTCAATCAGGGAATCAGTGGCCAGTTTGTAGCCACCCTGCAGCGCCAGGCTAAACCAGGCATAAGACTCTGCCAGATCAGTCTCAACACCCTGTCCACGCAGATAGATTTCACCCAGCATAAACTGGGAACTAGCAACTCCCCGGCCGGCACTTAGCTGCCAGATCGCAGCAGCCTGCTGAAAATCCTGCGACCAGCCCGGTTGTGGTCCAAATACATCGCCACCATAATAAAATTTCAACGCCAGCAGATTCTGCGCCGGCAGATAGGATTGCTGCGATGCCAGTTGCCACCATTTTTTGACTTCGGCGGCATTGACTTCAACACCCAGACCGCGATCATACATTTCACCGAGCAGAGTTTGCGCTTCAGCGAAGCCCTGTTCAGCAGCCTGAAGACAGATAGTCTTTGCCTGTGCATAGTTGGAATCATCAAAAGCATAGCGGCAGCGATCGTTTACATCTGTAGCCAGCAATATCGGGCTGATCCAAAGCAGGCTAAGCAATAAAAGCAGTTTTGTTGTCATCATCGTTTCAAAACCAGACGGCTAATACTGGTTATAACCATTCCTGTCGCAGACGATCACGATTTAACAGTAACCATTGCAGGCCGATGATACTGGCAGCGGAATTGATCGTGCCATCCTGTAACCAGCGTCTGGCCTGCTCCAGATCGACGGTTTCGACCAGTATGTCTTCAAACTCATGATCCAGACCAAACACACCGCCCACACCCTCGCTATCAACCTGGCCACAAAACAGCACACACTGTTCCGTGGTGCCACCCGGGCTGACATAGTACTGGCTAATTTTTTCCAGGCGCAATATGCGGCATCCGGCCTCTTCCATGGTTTCGCGTTCGGCGACCTCCCGATGCGACTCGCCCGGATCAATGATCCCGGCTACGATCTCTTTCAGCCAGGGCGTCTGTTGTGTACCGATGGCTCCGGCGCGAAACTGTTCTATTAGAATAACTTTGTCGTGTAGCGGATCATACGGTAATACCGCAACGGCTGAACCACGCTCGAAGATTTCACGTTGAAAGGTTTCGCTCCAGCCGCCAGCGTATAGCTCATGTTGCAGGCTGTATTTTTCAATGCGGAAATAGCCCTGATAAACAATTTCATGCGCTATCGTTTTCCAGCCGAATTTCATCGCCGGGCGGTTCTCAGTTGTTCGGTTACTGTGACCAGATCGGCAGGTGTATCGACCCCGATACCGGGCGTTTTCTGCGCGATCTCGGTATGAATGTTATAGCCATAATACAGCGCACGCAGTTGCTCCAGCTTTTCACTCTGTTCCAGCATACAGGGCTGCAGCCGTGCAAATTTCTTCAGGAAACCGACGCGGTAGGCATACAGACCAATGTGACCGAAATAATCCGGCTGCAGCTGGTCACGATCGAACGGAATTTGACTGCGACTGAAATACAGCGCGCGTCCATGCTGATCCGCGACCAGTTTGACCAGATTCGGATCAAGCGCAGCCTGCGCATCGATTTTTTTATGCAGGGTCGCCATTTCAAAACCTGAATCATGTAGATTCTGCGCAACCTGAGTCAGGTTTTGTGCCGGCATCAATGGCTCATCGCCCTGTAGATTGACGATGACCGTATCTTCTGACCAGCCCATCAACTCGGTGACTTCGACAATCCGGTCGGTGCCGGTTTCATGATCAGTACGGGTTTTACAGCAGATACCGCCAAAGGCTTCGACCGCACGCATGATACGTTCATCATCGGTCGCCACGATCACCTGCTCTGCCTGACTCGCCTCGGCTGCGCGATATACCCACTCGATCATCGGTTTTTGCAGAATATGGATCAGGGGCTTACCCGGTAGCCGGGTCGAGGCGTAGCGCGCCGGAATAACCACCCGGAAGCGGATCTGGCTCAAAGCTTTTCCATCTCCTCGGCACTCAGTTCACGCGCTTCTTCCGGCAGCATGACCGGGATGCCATCACGTACCGGGTAAGCCAGACGTGAACTGCGTGAGAGCAATTCCTGATTCTTTTTATCATAGATGAGCGGCCCTTTGGTAATCGGGTCGACCAGAATATCTAACAGGTGTTTATCCATGGAGTTTTGACTCTAAAATGTTGATGATACGGGATTGTAAAGCATCTGACAGGGTAAGTTCGAGCGGAACCACCCACATATTCGCGCTGGCGAAGGCGCGTAACTTGACCGCATCCTTATGCGTCACCAGAAGGGGGGACTGTTGAAAAGCAGCCATATCGTCGGCGCTGAAAATTTGATGATCGGCAAAGGGGTGCGGCCTGATGTCCAGCCCCTGAGCCTGCAGCGCGGCAAAAAACAGCTGCGGAAAACCAATCCCTGCCAGCGCATCCACCGGCTGACCGATAAAATCGCTAAGGGCACAGGTTTTTTCCGGCTGTAGCAGGTTCCAGCAACGGCCAAAGCGCTCGGTGACGTCGGCACCGTCCCGCTCTACCACCAGATCCACCGTGCGTAGACGACTGCGGGATTCACGCAGCGGCCCTGCCGGCAGGCAGAGGCCATTCCCATAGCCCTGCTCGCGCTGCACCACGATTTCAATATCCCGCGCCAGCGCATAATGCTGCAGACCATCATCGGTTATCAGGCAATCCAGTTCAGGGAACTGCTGGATCAGCAACCTCGCCGACTTCACACGGTCTGCGCCCACCGCAATCGGGCACTGACACAGTTCTGATAGCATATTGGCTTCATCACCGGCACGCTGCGAGGTGGCTGCATTCGCCAGCAAGGTGGTTTCGTGTTCATAATCACTTTTATAGCCCCGCGTCAGGATACCCGGCCGGTAGCCCTGCTGCGTTAACAGCTGCAGCAGGCTTTGTACAAAAGGTGTTTTACCATTCCCACCGAGCGAAATATTACCCACCACGATGACCGGAACAGAAACTTTTTCGCTGGCCAGAATGTTGCGTTTATACAGCTGATAGCGAATCTGCACCAGCACGCAAAAAATCTGTGAGAGCGGCCACAGCATGATAGACAGTGGATTGAGGCTCCATAACCAGCTTCCCCTGATGGGGTTTTGTTGAGACATGCTCCAAACCCGCCTCAGACTTGGGTCAGGTCTGGTGGCTGTTCACTAAACTGCATCGCATGCAGGCGACCATAGATGCCATCCTGTGCGATCAGTTCACGATGCGTGCCCTGCTCCACGATTTCACCATCCTGCATCACCAGAATCTGGTCGGCATGTTCGATGGTAGACAGCCGATGCGCGATCACCAGCGTGGTGCGATTCGAGATCAGGTTTTGAATCGCATGCTGAATATGCCGCTCCGACTCGGTATCCAGTGCCGAGGTCGCTTCATCCAGAATCAGGATCGGTGCATCCTTCAGTAGCGCGCGTGCTATCGCCAGTCGCTGACGCTGTCCACCGGACAGTAGCACACCTTTTTCACCCACTTCGGTATCCAGTCCCTGTGGCATTTTTTCGATATATTCCCAGGCATAAGCCCGTTGGGCGGCTTCGATAATCTGGGCTTCTGTAGCCGTGCCCAACACGCCGTAGGCAATATTGTTACGGATGCTATCGTTAAACAGGCGCACATCCTGTCCGACATAGGCAATCTGGCGCCTCAGATCGCTCAGACTGTATTCACGAATATCATGCCCATCCAGCAGGATTTTCCCTTCGCTTAACTCGTACAGCCGGGGTAGTAGATTCACCAGGGTCGATTTCCCACTACCGGAACGGCCGACTATGGCGATGGTCTGATGTGGAGAAACCCGGAAGCTAATATCATTCAACACTTTTTCGAGATGACCCTGATAGGAAAAACTGACCTGTTCAAAGTCCAGTGCGCCTTTTGATTGTTGCAGTGGCTGATTGCCGCTGTCCTGTTCGCTCGGCCTTCCGATAAACTCAAACACCGATTCACCGGCGGCGATTCCTTTCTGGATCTTTTCATTCACCGAAGACAGACTGCGCATCGGTGCAAACAGGCTGGTCATCGCGAAGATAAAAGAGATGAAATCACCCGAGGTAATCTCGCCCTGCATCGTATCCGAGGTCGCAAACGCGACGATACCGGCGAAGGCAATCGCGACGATCAGTTGAATCAGCGGCATGCTGACCGCCTGGGCGATGGTCAGCTTCAGGTTCTGCTTCAGATTCCGCTCGTTAATGACGCGAAATTTTTCACGCTCAAACTGCTCGCCGCCGAAAATCTTGACCACCCGGTTGGAGTCGATCACTTCCTGCGAAATATGCGACACTTCCCCCATCGAGCTTTGAATATTCTTGCTGAGCTTGCGAAAGCGCGATGACACCTTGACCACGATGTAAAACACCAGCGGACCAACGGTCAGAAAAATAGCCGTCAACTCCCAGCTCAGCCACAGCATATAGGACGCTAGCGCAATGATTCTAAGACTATCCTGGATAAACACCGTCAGGGCCGAAGAAACCGAGGCGGCAACCTGTTCGATATCGAAGGAAAACTTGGTGATGATCGCAGCAGATGATGACTGGTCGTATTCCGAGGTAGTCAAATTGAGCAGCTTTTCGAACATCTGGCCGCGTAACTGATTGATCACCTGGCGTCCGATAAAGGCCATGCAGTAGGTGCGCAAAAAGGAAGCCACCATGCGGATCAGAAACAGCCCGACAATCGCTAACGGAATCAGTTTCAGTACCAGTTCATCGCGTTTGATAAAGCCATCATCCAGCATCGGCTTCATCAGATAGGCAAATGCGGCTTCGGTGAGGGCAAATAAAACCATGCCGAAGATCGCCAGCATAAAGTATTTACGCTGCTGCATGGCAATCGCGATCAGGGCCCGGTAGGCATTTTTACCGGTCATCTGTTGCTGTAGGGTAGACAAGGTGAGGAATCCTTAGCGGGTTGATTTGGTGGTGGCGATCGAAAGTCGGGACAGACCAATCTGACCGACGATATCGAGCGCGGTAACCAGTGACTGCACCGGCGAGCGCGCATCAGACTGAATCACTACCGGCATCTCCTTATCGTCAGCAACCAGCTGATGCACTTCCAGTAGCAGCAGATCCGCCGACTGATTCTTGAGTTTCTTACCGTTCAAATAGTACAGCCCCTCTGCATCGATGATAATGGTGAGTCGGGAAGGCGCTGCCGGCTTGTTGGCTGAGGCTTCCGGTAGCTCGATCTTCAGTTCAGAGGTGGAATCAAAGGTGGTGGAGACCATAAAAAAGATCAGCAGTAAAAACACCACGTCAATCAACGGGGTCAGGTTTACCCCACTGTCATCCTCCGCTACCCGGGTACGAAAGCGCATCTTAAACGACCTTTCTGGCCTGAGTCAGGTTACGATCCCCATGCAGCACTTCCACCAGTTTCATCGCTTCCTGCTCCATACCGACCACCAGTTCATCGACTTTACGCTTCAGATAGCGATAAAAAATAAGGCTCGGAATCGCCACGCTTAACCCGGCAGCGGTGGTAATCAGTGCTTCGGAAATACCACCCGCGAGTACCGTTGGATCACCCACACCTACCGTAGTAATAGCGGTGAACACCTTGATCATCCCGATAACCGTACCGAGCAGACCTAACAGTGGCGTAATGGTAGAAATGGTACCCAGTGTGTTCAGAAATTTTTCCAGCTCATGGGTCACGAAGCGGCCGGTTTCTTCGATGCTTTCACGCACCAGATCACGTGACAGATGGCGGTTAACCAGTCCAGCCGCCAGTACTTTGCCGAGCGGTGAACCCTGCTCGATTTCATTGATATTCTGCTCGGTTAACTGATCTTTGCTCAACAGATTCCAGATACCCGTCATCAATTTTTCAGGGATTACTTTACGCGTCTGCAGGGTCCATAAACGTTCGGCAATGATAGCGGCCGCAATAATTGAACTCAGTAGAATGGGGTACATTAGCCATCCTCCGGCCTGAACCAGTTCTAACACTATGATCTCCTGATGATTTGATCGGGGCTTGTTAATAAATTCGGGCAGGCTGCACTGGCCCGAAATAACCATGCGGCATGATACTGATTATGCACGGGTTTGTCAGTACCAGATGCGGGGATGTTGCTGGCGATAGTGGGTCAGTTCACAGCCCTCCTGCGCACAGCTAATTTGAATCGCTCCAGCGATGTCGGTCTGGCTGAGCTGGCTCCCAAAATCCGTATAACGTTTCACAATTGCCTCTTTTGGAAACTGCCAGCGATTTAGATATCCACTGGTAAAGATGACTGATGCAGCACTAACTGCTTCAATGAAGGCAGCCGATGAAGAGCTTAAACTGCCATGATGCGGGGCGATTAAATAATCGACTCTCAACGCGGCTTTATTCTGCGCCAATAAGGCTTCTTCCTGCAGTCGTTCGATATCCCCTGCAATCAGCATAGAACCCGCAGCGTGTGTAATTTTTAACACACAGGATCGGTTATTCTCTGAAGCCATAGGCGCGAATGGCGCCGTCAGAAACTCGAACTGCACGCCGTCCCAGCTCCAGCTCGCGCTCTGGTGGCAGTCATGAAGCTTCAACTGCGGAAACTTGAGCGACAGCTCGCTGCTTGTCCCGGTGTAGACCGGCATGTGTTTAAACAGCGGTTGCAACGCGTAATAGCCACCCGCATGATCCTGATCGGCATGGCTGATCACGATTCGATCCGGTGCCGCCAGACCCTGATAACGCAGAAACGGCATCACCACCCATTCGCCCAGACTGTAACCGTTACGATTACCGGGCCCAAAGTCATACACCAGGCTGTGCTCGGCAGTTTGCACAACGATCGCAGTCCCCATCCCCACATCCAGTACCGTCAACTGCAACGGCATAGCCGGCAATGGACGCAACTGCAATAGCAACACCGGTGCCAGCGCCAGAACCCCGAGCCTTGCGGCGATCAACCCGCGCGGAATCAACAGTAGCAACAGCATGAGTAACAGCACAGCGATCTTCCAGCCGTCTGCATGGGCGATATCAATCGCCTGCAGGCCATTCTGCTGCAACATTTGCAGAAAATTTATCAGCAGTCCGATCAGTCTGTCGAGCCCACCATACAGAACCTCCAGCCAGTGTTGAGGCAACCAGAACAGGAGTAGCAACAGAAAGTTTAATGGCACAATCACGAAACTCACGAGCGGTACCGCCAGCAGATTCGCGGCCATGCTGGCACTATGTATCTGGCCAAAAATAACGATCGACAGCGGAATAAACAGCAGGGAAAACAACAACTGGATGAGTACCATCTGTTTCCATCGGGAGCGCTCCCGTTGTAACAGAAAAGAGCCCAGCAGGATCACCATCAATGCCGCAAAGGTGAGCCAGAACGATTCACTCAGCACCGACAGTGGTGACAGCAACAGTACACCCAGCAACGCCAGCCATACACCGTGTAACAGATTGAACGGCACTCTCAGCAACAGGCTCAGCAACACCAGTGAAAGCATCAGCATCGCGCGCTGAGCCGGCAATTCAAACCCGGCCAGCAGACTGTAGGCCAACCCGGCAAACCAGCCCAGCAGCAGGGCAAACTCTCTACGTTTGATTACAGCGGTATACAGCAGGCGGTTCCAGAACCACAGGCCTGCCAGATAAAAAACGCCAGCCACAATTCCGATATGCAACCCCGATACCGCAATCAGATGCGCAGTTCCGGTCTGATTCAGTAAGCGTCGGATATCATCATCGATGCTGCCACGATAGCCGATGGCGAGCGCCTGCATCAGCCCCTGATGCGCACAGTCCGGGCAGCTGTTTACAAGATGCCGTTGCAGTTTGAATCTTACCGGATTCAGGCCCGTGCGGGTGTCCAGCAGACTATTCAGTTCGGACTTGATGACATAACCGCTAGCATCGATTCCGCGCGCAAACATCCAGCGTTCGTAATCAAACCCGCCGGGATTCTGAAATCCATGGGGTTGCTTGAGGCGCAATTGCAGGCGCCAGACCTGCCCCGGTTGTAAATCTGCGGGAGCGTTGCGCCAGCTTAGCTTGACGGTTCGGGGTAAACGCCCCGGGTATCCCTGCAGGGTTTCCGGGCTGAATTCAAAATGACTGCCATACGACGACTGATTCGGAATATTTATAACTTCCCCAACTGCAATAAGTCTTTTATTATTGAACTCTGTAATGAGACGATGATCCAGTTGCCAGTACATTACAGCGGTTACCCATAAAAAACCTCCTGTAAATAAACCGATGTTCCTCAAACGTGGATTTAGCCAGGCTAATAAAAGGCATACGGGTAGACAGTAGACCCAGTAACGATCTACCAGTTGTGGTGAGTAACAGGCAAGCAAAATTCCTGCTAATATGACGATCCCTGTTGCAAGCACGAGTTCCATTCCCTGACAGTACAGAAGCTAACTTAGTAGAATTGGATGGAAATTACAATTTAGATATGCCTAGAAAACTGATAAAAAAATACATGCCCGACCATAGGCATGTCACCGAAAACCAGTTGATCAGAAAACTGGTGCCCAATCTACAGGATCCCGGTATCTGGCATATCAACCGGCGCTCCATTTCCGGTGGCGTTGCAGCCGGGCTATTCTGTGCCATGATGCCGATCCCCTTTCAAATGCTACTGGCGGCCTTTGTCGCCATTTTGTTCCGGGTCAATATATTAGTCGCCGTGCCAACGGTCTGGATCACCAATCCATTCACCATGCCCCCGATTTTTTATTTCTGTTATCAGGTAGGTGTGCTGCTGCTGGGTAGTCCGGAAACCGGTCAGTTCAACTTTGAACTTTCATTCGCCTGGCTGGCGAGTGAGTTAATGCTGATCTGGGAACCTTTTTTACTCGGCTGTTTCGTGGTAGGTACGGTGAGTGCATTGCTGGGATATAGTCTGACTCGCCTGCTCTGGCGTTACCATATCTGGCAAAGCATCAAAGACCGGAAAAATCGCATGCGCAGGTAAGTGTTAAGCATGTCGCGACAATGGACATTTTATGTTTGATATCCTGCTCAGCTTCCAGTTTGTGGGTATCAGCCTGCTCGTTATCCTTCTCTCCACTGTACTGGCTTATGCCTGCATCCGGCTGCATAAAAAACTGCTCTACATCGCTGCTGCTGAATGGCTGATGGAGCATGTTTACTGTCCTCTGGCCAAAGTATTATTATTGATGCTGATGGCCTTTCTGTTATTCCCGATGATCTTCATCGACATCAGTTACAGCCAGTTGAGTCAACTTTTCCTGCAGACCAGTTTTTTGCTCAACATGCTGAATATTCTATTTTTCTGCAGCCTGTTATTTACTTTTCTACCGCTGCTGAGTCATCCCACCATCGCGATGCCAGTACTGGGCTGCATCGCAACTGGCTTACTGTTTCTGCATCAGATCGCAATCCCCTCTCAGCTCGACTTTAGCTGGATACCTTCCTCCACGGCGGCGGGCCATATCCTGCTGTTGGTGCTACTCACGCATCTGATCAGTCGCTGGCTCAATAATAAGGTGTCGGAATGGATCGATCTGCGCTTCATTGTCACCGGTAGTAAGGCATTGATCACCGATATCAATTATCTAATCTTTCAGATTCCAGTCGTTCTGGCGTATGGCAAGGGTTTAACACTGCAGCTGGCTAACCACACTCTGTAAGCGCGCTCGATAAGCGGTTCTTATGCAACCGCCTGTAGAGTGCCGTTATGCATTTCCCAGCGAAACTGCATACTGCTTGCGATCGCCATATCGTGCGTAACGATCACCAGCGCGGTTTTACTGGATTCATTCAGCTGCAGCATCAGTTCCATCATCGCGCTGGCTGTTTTTTCATCCAGGTTACCGGTCGGTTCATCCGCCAGGATACAGGCCGGTTGGGTAACCAGCGCTCGCGCCAGAGCAATACGCTGACGCTCACCACCCGACAATTCGCCCGGCTTATGCGTGGCCCGATGCTCCAGCCCTACCTGTTGCAACAGAATCATCGCCTCTGCACTGGCATCGTTGTGTGAGGTTCTGCGGATCAATAACGGCATCATGATATTCTCCAGAGCGGTGAACTCGGCGAGTAAATGATGAAACTGATAAATAAACCCGAGATGCTGATTGCGTAGATAACCCAGCTGCTGTTCTGACAATTTGTCCAGTTCCTTGCCCATTACCGCAACGCGCCCGCCTGAAGCGCGATCCAGGCCGCCGAGCAGATGCAACAGGGTGCTTTTGCCGGCACCGGATGCCCCGATAATGGCATGCCTTTCCCCTGCCCTGACCTGCAGGTCGACCTGTTTTAACACTTCTACCGGGGTTTCACCCTGCACATAGGTCTTACTCAGTTGCTGCACATCAAGCACCAGGTCACTCATAGCTCAGGGCCTCCGCAGGTCGTGTAGCAGAAGCCTTTAAGGCTGGATAGATGGTCGCAATAACCGACAGTGAGAACGACAGTATCGCGATTCGAATGACATCCGATAATTTCATTTCCGCTGGTAATTCGGTAATCGGATAGACCCCGGTGGGCAGAAACTGGGTGTGAAACAGACTTTCCAGTGCCGGTACGATGACATCGATATAGGACGCAATCGTGACACCGGTAGCCACACCGAATACGGTGCCAATAAACCCGATCATGGTGCCCTGAACCATAAACACCATGGTGACCGAAGCCGGGGATAATCCGATCGTGCGTAAGATGGCAATATCGGCCTGCTTGTCTGTCACCACCATCACCAACGTGGACACAATATTAAAAGCTGCCACCGCCACGATCAGTGACAGGATGATAAACATCACGGTTTTTTCCGTCTGCACGGCCTTGAAATAATTGCTATGGCGCAGGGTCCAGTCTGAAACCCAGTAATCAACCCCGAGCTGCTTGCGTAACTCATAACGCACCTCTGGTGCCTTATCCATATCGCCGACCTTAAGGCGTATACCGGTCATCGCCCCATCCATACGGAACAGTGTGGAGGCATCCTCGGCATGAATCAGGGCTGAGCTGCGATCGTATTCATAGACCCCGATTTCAAACAGTCCCACCACCTTAAATCGACGCAGGCGCGGCAGAAACCCCAAGGGTGACACCGTCGATTGCGGGGTAATCATGGTGACCCGATCTCCCGGTACCACATCCAGATTTGAGGCCAGACCTGTGCCCAGCACGATGCCGTATTCACCCGCCACCAGATCATCCAGTTTCCCGAACACCATGTGCTGATGAATCTCCGATACTTTCGGTTCAAACTCCGGGTTGATGCCACGTATGATGGCGCCGCTGACCGAAGCCAGATTGGAGAGCATCGCTTCCGCATCGACATAAGGAGCCGCTCCGATCACCTGTTTGTTCTGCAGCACCTTTTCACTCAGTGCGGGCCAGTCATTCAGCTTATTATTATAGGTAGACACCGTGACATGCGAAACCATGCCCAGAATGCGTCCCTTCAATTCCTGCTCAAAACCGTTCATGACGGACAGCACGACGATCAGGGCCATCACGCCCAGCGTGATACCCAGCATAGAGATCATGGAGATAAAGGAAATGAAATGATTACGCCGCTTGGCACTGGTGTAGCGTAATCCGATAAATAGTTCGACGGGTAAATTCATGGGCGGCATTTAACCACGATTAATCGTAAGCTCCAAACGCTGTTTGGGGATAAACACAGAGCACAATCAGGAAATTCTTTGAAGTACTTTTAAATCATGCCGGATTGACCAGTTGCCGATCAAATCAGTCATGCTATAGTTATCTCTTACTGGAATTTCTGTTGCCGTTAAGGTGGCAGTAAGCATTCAAACGTACCATCATTTTTACTTTTTAAGCCCGGCTAATGGAGAGATAGAAAATGCCCTTCACCAAAAAACTGCTATTGAGTTTACTCTTTGCCTTTTGTATGTCGGTGCAGGCTGACACTTTATCGATTCCCGGTCACTACGAAAACGGCAGTGGCCTGCAAATGCCAAAACGTGGCAGCAGTATGCAGAAGGTGCTGGAAAAATTTGGTGAACCGGTTCGGCGCGGCGATGCGGTCGGCAATCCGCCTATCACCGAATGGGACTACGGCGATTTTCGTGTTTTTTTTGAATATCAGACCGTGCTGCACTCGCTCAATCTGACCACCCTGATCATGCCAAAACAGTAACGACTGTTTGAATCAGGTCTTCGCATGCACTTTTCCCGCTTGAAAAAGCATCCGTGTGTGACTATCTACTGAACTTTCTATCCATCTGGAGGAAACCACCTATGAACCCAGCACCATTCCTGACCCGCAGCGGCCTTATCGCCGGCCTGATATTTTGCGCATCCACCAGCGCTGCCGAAGTCAACATCACCTCCTCGTTGGAAAGCATCAATGTCAACCATGGCGGCAAAAGCGTCCAGATCATCAGAAACCAGAATCAGAACAATACGGTAAATCCGGCCTTCGCCAAAACGTCACGCAAGTGCCCGCCTTTCTGTATTCAGCCAGGCAGCCTTGGACGAGGCGTCGACACCATCGCGGAACTGGAAGTGATCGACTACCTGCAGCAGATTAGCGCAGGCGACAACTCCATTCTGGTGATCGATTCAAGGACTCCGGACTGGGCCTCCAAGGGCACCATCCCGGGCGCGGTGAATATTCCATGGACCAAGCTGAATCCTGCCAGAGGCGCTGACCCGATTACCATCGGAGAAATTCTAGAAGGTTCTTTTAACGCGAAAAACCTGGAAGGCCTGTGGGATTTCTCGAATGCGAAAACACTGGTGATGTTCTGTAACGGCATGTGGTGTGGACAATCGCCCAATAACATCAAAAACCTGCTTAATTTCGGTTATCCGGCGGATAAAATCAAATGGTATCGGGGTGGCATGCAGGACTGGGAAATCCTCGGCCTGACTACCACCCAGTTGAGCGAATAACACTCTCCCACTGGCATTACCCAACGACGGTTTTTACCGTCGTTTTTTTTGCCCTCATCGACAGAATCCCCGGCCAGCGCTCGCAACCTCATAATCTACACCGCTACAGGGGTTTTCTGAACCGACTGAAGGTGTACAATCGCACACTTTTTAATCCATCCAGAAACCAATGATCAAGCGGCCTGTTCCAGAAATCAGTCAACGCCTTAAAACAGGCCAGCTCTACGGTGCCAGCCGCAGCCTTTTTGTGACCCAGCAAATCAGGCAGTTCAAGGGACTGTCGGTGATCGTTACCCATGACATGGCGGATGCAGAGCAGCTGGAACGGGAAATCAAATTTTTTCGCGATGGCGCTTTAACCATTCTACAGTTCCCGGATCTGGAAACGCTGCCCTACGATAATTTTTCACCGCATCAGGATATTATTTCAAAACGCCTGCGTTGCCTCGCGACGCTGCCCCAGATCGATAGCCGCGCAGTGTTGTTTCTGTCGATCAGCACCCTGCTGCAGAAAGTTTCACCCTGCGACTATATTTCACAGCGTTCGCTGTCGATCAAAGTCGGCGACAGGATGTCACTAACCGCATTCAAACAACGCCTGACCGAGCAGGCTTACCAGAATGTGTCACAGGTTGAGCAGCATGGTGAGTTTGCCAGCAGGGGTTCCATCCTGGATCTGTTTCCGATGGGGTCCAGCAGTCCCTACCGGATAGAATTCTTCGATGATGAAATCAGCTCGATCCGCAGTTTTGATGCCGACAGCCAGCTATCTACCGGCAAGCTGGATCAGGTTGAGATCCTGCCAGCGCGCGAGTTCCCGCTGGATAAAGAGGGCATCCGCAGCTTCCGACAGAACTTTCGTCAGTCGTTCGAAATTGATCCTGCCAGCTGTCCGGTGTATGAAGATGTCAGCCAGGGCATAGCCTCACCCGGCATCGAGTATTACCTGCCGCTATTTTTCGGCGAGCTGAGCAGCCTGTTCGATTATCTGCCGGATAAAACCCAGTTTTTGATCGACCAGACCGCATTCGATGGCTGTGATCAGTTTCTGGCTCAGGTCGAACAGCGTTACCAGTCCAGACGCTACAACCTGGAACGTCCACTGCTCAGTCCATCCCAGTTATATCTGAATAACCCACAGTTTCAGCAGCATATCGATGCGTTCCCGGTGAGCCTGTTTTCGGCCTACAAATACGACAGGGAAGATGAAACAACACTCAATATCGAACTCTCTGCGCCACCGCTACTGCCGGTTAAACATCACAGTGATGAGCCTCTACAGGCACTTAAGGATTATCTGGCGTCGATCAAACAGCACAAAGTTCTATTCTGTGCCGAATCCAGCGGGCGCCGTGAATCGCTGATCGAACAGCTACGCCATCACGACATCCGACTGCATAGTGTCAACCGCTATAGTGATTTCCTGTCCAACACCAGCGACCAGTTGTTCATCACCGCTTCACCGCTGGAAAGCGGTCTACAGCTGGATGACGAAGGCATCACCCTGATCGTCGAGTCGCAGCTGTTTGGCGACCGGGCACGCCAGACCCGACGCCGAAAATATAAGAAAACGCGTGATGCCGAAGCGATCATCAATAATCTGGATGATCTGAATGAAGGCGCACCGGTGGTGCATGAAGATCATGGCATCGGACGTTACCTGGGCCTGAAAACCATTACCGTGGCGAATATTGAAACCGAGTTTGTGTGTATCGAGTATGCCAATCAGGACAAGCTGTATGTACCGGTTTCGTCATTGCATCTGATCTCCCGTTATACCGGTGCAGCCGAAGACAAGGCTCCGCTGCATAAGCTCGGTACCGACCACTGGCTCAAGGCACGTAAAAAAGCACAGCAGAAAATCCACGATATTGCCGCCGAACTGCTCGAAATCCATGCCCGCCGTGAAGCCCTGCAGGGTTACCCGTTTCCGCTCAATCGCGATGAATACCAGCAGTTTTCGAATGACTTCCCGTTTGAAGAAACCCCCGATCAGGAACTCTCCATCGAAGCGGTGATGAACGATATGATCTCGACCCGACCGATGGACCGTATCGTGTGCGGGGATGTCGGTTTCGGCAAGACCGAAGTGAGTATGCGGGCCGCCTTTATCGCCGCGAATGCGGGCAAACAGGTAGTCGTGCTGGTACCGACCACCCTGCTCGCGCAACAGCACTTTAATAACTTTCAGGACCGTTTTGCGGACTGGCCGTTTAAAATTGCGTTGCTGTCACGCTTCACCGCCAAAAAAGAGTTGAGCGAAAGCCTGAGCCAGATCAAGCTGGGCAAGATCGATATTGTGATCGGCACCCATAAGCTACTTTCCGATGACATCAAATACAAGGATCTGGGTCTGGTCATCATCGATGAAGAACACCGCTTCGGGGTACGCCATAAGGAAAAACTGAAAGCCCTGCGTGCACAGGTTGATCTACTCACCCTCACCGCCACACCGATTCCGCGCACACTCAATATGTCACTCGCCGGGATGCGCGATCTTTCCATCATCGCCACCCCGCCGATGCAACGCCATGCGATTAAAACCTTTGTTTCACAACGCAATGACGACACTATCATCGAAGGCTGTCAGCGCGAACTGAAACGTGGCGGGCAGATTTACTTCCTGCACAACGAAGTTAAAAGCATCGAAAAAACCGCTGCCGAACTGCAGGAGTTGATCCCGCAGGCACGCATCGGTATCGCACACGGCCAGATGAAGGAAAAAGAGCTGGAACAGGTGATGCTGGATTTCTATCACCATCGCTGCAACCTGCTGGTATGCACCACGATAATCGAAAGCGGTATCGACGTGCCGACCGCGAATACCATTTTCATCAACCGTGCGGATAAACTCGGACTGGCCCAGTTGCATCAGATCCGCGGCCGGGTCGGTCGCTCCCATCATCGTGCCTTTGCCTATCTGATTACACCGCATCCAAAAGCGATGACCGCCGATGCACGCAAACGCCTGCAGGCGATCGAATCGCTGGAAGATCTGGGGGT
>JACKQG010004174.1_pt1 | contig 16943 bp, 13 predicted proteins | sample 8237621 | NCBI WGS metagenome assembly JACKQG01 (sample SAMN15677084, study PRJNA649215) | marine metagenome | biome: marine; feature: Black Sea; material: saline water; isolation source: suspended particulate matter (SPM) from the Black Sea western gyre | collected 2013-06-09/2013-06-10 | depth...
GGGGGAGATGCAACGGTAGAGGGTTGAAAGAGCAGTACAGACCGAGACCCGCGCATTGCAGCCGTAAGCAATAGTAAAGTTACTCTAACTGGCGCACTTTTCAGCGATGATGTAGTGATCATGGTTGAGGCTCTAACCTGCCTAGGCTTCACCGTAAATACCGATAAACAAACTGCCCAAATCACTGTGAAAGGAGAATCGGGAAGGATTCCCAACCATTCGGGTGATCTATTCGTGGGCAATGCAGGCACGGTTGCTCGCTTCTTAACTGCTGCCCTTTGCCTTCATCGGGGTGGGAAATATCGTCTAGACGGAACAGAGGCCATGAGAGAGCGTCCGATGCAAGGATTAATCGATAGCCTTAAACAGCTAGGAGCACGCTTCACATTTGAAAAAAAGGACGGACATTTTCCTTTCGCAATCGAAACTCAAGGAATCAAGGAGGGGACATGGGTGGTTGATGCAACTGCAAGCAGTCAGATTCTTTCTGCTATGCTTATGGTTGCACCTTTAGCCGAGGCAACAGTCGAGGTAGTCCTTCAAAACAAAACCGTCTCCAAACCTTTCGTTGAAATGACCTTAAATATGTGCGATCATTTTTCGGGTGGAAATGCAGCATTTACTATTAAAGGCGACAATTACAAAACAATTTCCAACAAGGGGTACTCTTCGAGCAGTGATAATTATCAGGTCGAACCTGATGCAACTGCCGCAAGCTATTTTCTAGCTCTTCCCATAGCGACGGGAGGGAACTGTAGTTTAAAAGGATTCAAAAAAGACTCCATTCAAGGTGACGTCGGATTTATCGAAGTGCTTAAGGAAACAGGTATTCACGCCGACTTCACTAGTGAAGGAGCGTACACCGAAGCACGGAGTGAATTGGAAGGGAAGCACTTCGATTTCAACGATATATCAGACACTTTTTTAACCCTTGCCGCACTTGCTCCACTTCTTGAGGGGAATACCACAATTTCAGGAATTGCACATACGCGAAAACAAGAAACGGACCGCGTTTCTGCGATGGCCAATGAAATGCGAAAACTCGGTCAAGAAGTATTGGAAGACGATGATTCAATAACCATTACCCCGAGTCTTGAAAACCTTCGACGGAAAGCGTTGGAAGGAGTTTGTATAGACACTTACCATGATCATAGAGTCGCCATGAGCTTTGGGATTCTAGGCTCGGCCGATGTTCGAGGAAATGGTCAACCATGGTTAACCGTACGAGATCCAATGTGTTGTGCAAAAACCTTTCCAAACTTCTTCGAGGAATTGGAACGAATTCGCCTAGTCTCCCTTGCCCCGCAATGAAAGAAAAATTCATTGTTTTAGCAATCGATGGCGGAGCCGCATCGGGCAAATCCACAACCGCAAAGACACTGGCTCAAGCAATGAGCCTTATGCATGTCGATACAGGTTCGCACTATCGAGCCCTTTGCCTGAAATTGCTGAAGAAGAAGGTGTCCCCCGATGACGAAGGATTGGGAGAAGTTCTTGGGGCATTGACTCTGGATACAGAGATAACAGGCAACCAAGGTCGAATTCGCTTGGATGGAAAGGTGCCCGACCCGAATGAGCTCCGCTCCGATCTAATCAACGAAAAGGTATCTTTCTTCGCCGCCCGACCGGATGTTCGTGAAAAACTTCTCGGTTACCAACAATCACTCGCGGAAGTTGCCGAATCGGCAGGTTTCTCCGGTTTGGTAATGGAGGGACGCGACATAGGTTCGATCATATATCCTCATGCCCAAGTAAAGGTTTTTCTTCAAGCCGACGAAAGAGAACGTAAGAGACGCAGGGAAGCCGAGGGGCAAACCGATTCCATTTCACTTCGCGACAAAATGGACACCACTCGCAAGAACGCTCCCCTAGCCTGCCCCGATGGGGCACTCGTCATCGATACAGGTAGCCATTCCATCGATCAAGTTGTCAGCATGGTGCTGGAGTTGGCGGAGAAGGCTAGGTCATGACTTTTCTATATCGTTGCGCCCAAACGATCTCCTTTCTCTATTTCAAAATCTTCCACCGCTTTCGCGTTTCGGGATTGGAACATGTGCCGAGCGATGGTGCCTTTCTGCTGGCTTCCAATCACGTCAGCTTTCTTGATCCACCTGCATTAGGTTGCCGAGTACCTCGAGACCTTCACTATTTTGCCAGAAAATCTCTATTCAAGGGGTTGTTGGGAAAACTGATAACAGCCTTTAACTCCATCCCCGTTGACCGAGGAAGTGCTGATGTCTCGTCCTTCAAGAAAGCCTTGAAGGTGCTCGACAAGGGGTCACCATTGCTTGTCTTCCCCGAGGGGACAAGAAGCCTCGACGGTTCCTTACAGGCAGCTAAAGCTGGAGTCGGCTTAATTGCAATCAAGGCACGCGTTCCCGTATTGCCCGCACGCGTTATTGGCGGTTTTGAGATACTTGGCAAAGGTTGCAAGTGGCCAAAGATCGGTAGCCGATTGACAATCGTTTACGGTCCTTTGCTACAAATCGAAACTCTTGATCCCGGACCCAAAACGGCAAAAAGGTCCCAAATAGTTGCCGATGCCATCATGGAGGCTATAGGCAAACTGGGGGATTGATTCCGATTAATCTATTTCCCGAAAATCCTCTTGATCGCAAGGGCGCAGTTTCCAGGGTCCAAGACGGTTAACACTGGGGTGTTACTGGGCATTTGCAAGGTGGAGTGAATATTTACCAGCATATCCACCTTATCGCTGAAGGGAGGGCAACCGATTGTGGGGAATTCCGAATTGGCGGCGACAAACCCGGACAAGGCATTCGAACGACCTGCTATTGTAACGTAAACGATAGACTCCTCGCCGGCGTTGGAATCTAGGATTTCGAGCACTTTCAGAGGTTGCTTGTGAGCGGAGGCAACGTGTTGGTCCCAAGCAATCCCAAATTCATCAAGGGAAGCAGTTATCTTTTGAGCATGTCCTTCGTCTGAAGTGGAACCGAGAATAAGTACGACTTTCATGGGTCTATTGTTAAATTTTTACAGTTATTAGAGATAGGCGGAAAGATTCTTCTCCATGCGTGTTTGTACGGGTTCTCCCGTCACAGGAAAAGGAAAAGGCTCTCCCGTAATTCTTTCGTAAAGGTAGAGATAACGACGAGAGAGCTCAACGACAAGATCCCTCGGGGCTGCAGGAAGGACTTCGTCGCCGTAGGGATCGCAGTTGTCTTTGAACCAAAGGCGGAGAAACTCTTTGTCCACGTTTTGAGGTTCTTGCCCGGCTTCAAAACGTTCTTCGAAGGTCTCTTCTATCCAGTAGCGACTGGAATCGGGCGTGTGGATTTCATCAACTAGAGTGAGGGCGCCGTTGGAGTCCTTCCCCATCTCATATTTAGTATCGACCAAAATAAGACCGTTTCGAGAGGCTGTCTCTTGGCCGCGCTTGAACAAATCAAGGGCCACCTGTGAGGCCGCATCCCAATCCTCTTGAGTCATCCAACCTTCCTCCACGATGGCCGCAGGGGAAATCGGCCGATCATGAGCCTCCTCCTTGGTCGTTGGAGTAAGGACGGTGGTGTCAAGGCGTTGGTTCTTCTGCAAGCCATCGGGGAAAGATAGTCCACAATATTCTCGATCCCCATTATTATAGACGGTCCAGAGCGAAGTGGCCGAACTTCCGGTGATGAATCCACGGACGACAAACTCGATCGGAAAAACCTCACACTTCTTTGCCGCAGTGACATTGGGGTCGGGAATTCCCAATACATGGTTAGCCACTATGTCCTTAGTGTGCTCAAACCACCAGGCACCAGTAAGGTTCAGCACTTGACCCTTAAATGGTATGGAGGCAAGGACGCGATCAAAAGCACTTTGACGATCGGTAGTGACGAGAAGGAGCTCGTCTCCTAAATCGTATCGATCTCGGACTTTGCCTTGGTATTTCTCACCCTTTCCTAAATCGGTTGCAGTAAGGCAGTTCTCGATCTCAGCCAAGATGCGTTCAGTGTAATCTACTTTGGTTTGAATTATCTCTATTTCACTCATTAGAAAAGTTAAATAATCGTAGACAGACAGTTCGAGAATTCAAGCGCAACCGATCAAAGGAATGCTTTTTTTCGTCATCTTACACTAAAAATAGGCTTTTTTATCTCTTTAGCTCTGTTCAATAGTACGGCAGAGACAACTCGGGAAAAAATCATGACGGAGTCTTTTACATTTAGCCTAAACTCCCCTCACGATAAGGATAATCACAAATTCAGCACACCTCGAGAAAGTCGAAGAGTGAGGCGGGGGGGGGCATCCTTGGCAAGCATTTTGCCACCACTCCAAGCAGGCTCAAAGATACCGTCGAGAAACCATCCGACCCTGTAGAGTGTAGCGAAATCAAAAGATGGAGCTTCGCCGCCTTGGCCTCCCACAACTTCGGCTCCAAGCCTAACGTTATCTTGCATCCACGCAGGCATGCGAAGATGGAAAGGATTTCGCCGGACCTCTCCGACGTGATGAGATAGTGCGGCCAGTAGGTCTGCAAGATCGGCTTCGGAGGATTCCGCCATAAGATTGGGAGAATGCATCTGCCCCCAGTACTCGGTTTCAACAAGTAGCGGAAGGGAATGGGAAGGCAACGCGGCAAGGGCATCCATCACGAGATGGTGTACTCCCACGTGAGTGCCGTTCCAGTCAAGAATGTGAGGAAAGAAAATGGCTTTGGGAGACCATTCCGAGAAGATGGCTTTGATGCTCTCGACAGCGGTAGTCCAATGTTCGGGTTCGTTCTTGCGGGCGAGAGGAGTGATGCGTTCAAGTCCATTTGGAGATGTTTCCTGAAGATCAAAGCCGAGATAATCGCAGGCATTCCTTAGTTCGGCAAGACGGGGTTGTTGCCGTTTCTTATTACTACCAAGAGTGACGGCTACGTTAACGACCCGAGTGCCTGCTTCTCGCATTAAGCGAAGCGGAAGGCCCCCGATGATGCATTCGTCGTCGGGATGTGGGGAGAAAACAAGTACGACGGGGGCATTTTCCGCTAGCTTCGAACGAGGCGGTTTCTTTATCCCGCCAAGTGGTAGATCAACCCCTTTTTCCACGAGTTGCCGAAAAGACGAGGCGAATGAAAGGTAAGGGTTTTGGGACATATTGGGTTGGGTTAAAGACTTGGCAGACTAGCGGCGGCAATGGCTTGCCCGTGACGTTTGTCTTTCTCTCCCGGCATGTGGAAAGCAATCTTTTCTGCCACTTCGGGGAATTCCTCGACGAGAGTTTTGCGAGCTTTCGACAGAATAATTTCGCCGCCCTCTCCACTTGTCACCCGACCAAGAATCAATAAGTGTCGAAGATTGTAGTAGTCTGCATAATGGGCCACCCCATAGCCTAAATACGAGCCGATCGTTTCGTAAATCCTGCGTGCCCTAGGATCATCGATTGCCATTAGGTTTTGAACCTCAACCAGCTTTTCGGGAAGAGATAAATCCGATGGCAATTCAATACCGGAAGGATCCAATAGTCGGCCCACGGCCTGCTGAGAAAAATATTGTACGCCGCAACCGCGATCCCCGCTCCATTCATCGGCAGGAGCAGTTTCGGCGTAGTCGACGGGAGCAAAGGCCAATTCGTTTAACCAAGTAGTCACGTTCCCCTCAGAATTAACATACCCCGCAGCCTCACTGGTGCCCATGGCCAGTCCGAGAACGGCATTTTCCCCAAGTGTCATGGAACCAGCAAGAGCGGTTACGTCTCCGTCGTTGATGACTTCGAGCGGGACAGCCCATTCGCGAGCAAGATCATGGAAAAGCGGTTTCACTTGTGAATCGAAGAGAGGTTCCGGCACGCCGCGAAAAAGGGATGCTACCCTTGGCTGGTTGTTTATGTATACTCCAGCGGAGCTCCCGCCAATGGCATCAACTCTTGGCAAATGATTGGAGGCCTTGCTCAAAGAATCCATTATCCCGTCGCGATGGTATTTGGGGTCTTCCTTATGGTAGGGGTTCCATTTCGTTTCATCACTGAATATAACTTTCCCATCGACTACGGCAGCTACCTTTCGGTCACTTCCTCCAAGATCAAAACCGATTCGGCAACCATCGAGATTACGACCGAGTTTTTGGGCCGAGCTTTGCTCCGATGGTAGATCGGGAGTCAGTACTACCTCAAAGGGATTTCCATACACCCGAGACATGAAATCAGCATCGAAACGACCAGTTGGCGTATCCGAAAAATGCTTCTTCAAAGCTTCCCCAAGCCCCACAGGACCGTCGAAGTAAACTCGGGCTCCACCTCTCGACCAGAGCAGGAATTTCAAAAGACGTTCCGTGTAACGAAAGTTCAAAAATGCTTGTGGATGCCGTTCGGGAAGCACCTCGGCGGCATGCCTCAAAAGTGAGCCGTTCCCCTGCTCCAATGCAAAATCAATGGACACAGGGGATTCAGTAGCTCGAACCAATTGAGCATAGGAGCGATTCCATACAGCGGCAGGTTGAAACGACGAATCGAGCGGCGGCGGATGCAGTAAAGCCGGGAGTGAAAACTGCGATGGGATCGTCATTGAACTACTCTTTGGATGCCTTACCCAAAGAGCGAGTCAAGAGTTTCCCTCTTTGTTCAACAATAATCAGCTCAACGCCCCGCGGGAAATCAAAGTAGAAACATTGGTAGTGGGCTTTTTGTTAGCTTCAAGATAGGAACACTCTTTCCGGAAACGATAAATGTGATGAAAGAACAAATACGCCTGGTTAACGCAGAATTATGAGCGAAGATCCGATCGAATACTTTGACCGTCACTCGAAGCAAAAACTGATCGAGCAAGTTTATGGCGAAAAGTGGTTGCACAGGATATACGGTAGCCCATTTGGGCGTTTGATCCTTTGGCTCGCCGTAAAAAGGTCTTGGTTCTCCCGCTGGTACGGTTATCGGATGGGCAAGCCTAAAAGTAGACAGTTGATACCAGGATTCATCTCCAAGTACGGCTTGGATGTTAGTGAATTTGCGGAAAATGAAGACTCTTTTCCCTCGTTCAATGATTTTTTCGTTAGACGCTTAAAACCATCGGCTCGCCCGATCTCTCAAGCTGACGACGTCGCCATTTTCCCCGCCGACGGTCGTCACATGGGTTTCCAAGACTTGTCCGATCTAGAGGGTGTTTTCGTTAAAGGGCAAAGTTTCGACCTAAAAAGTCTGTTTGGTTCCGAGGAAACCGCTGCGCCTTTTGAGCAGGGCACTCTAATAATTTCCCGACTATGCCCAGTGGATTATCACCGTTTCCACTACCCTTTGGCGGGGAAAGCATCCGCACCCACACTCATCAATGGAGGTCTGAGTTCCGTAAACCCAATTGCCCTAAGAAGAGACCTGTCGATCTTTTGGCAAAACAAGCGCAACCTTTCGTATCTCGAAACTGATGGATTTGGCCGAATAGCAAGTTTCGAAGTTGGTGCAACTTGCGTGGGTTCGATGACCTATGGGGAATCCCTGCCGGGTTTTGTGGAGAAAGGTGATGAAAAAGGGTTCTTCTCTTTCGGGGGATCTTCCGTACTCACTCTTTTTGAGCCCAATAGAATTCTCTTGGCGGAGGATTTACTTGAACATTCCGCCCAAAACAGAGAATTGTATGCTAGAATGGGTGAACCCATGGGGATATTGCCCAAATAACTGACGAGGATTACATCTTGCAAAAGGCTGGAATACCGTGAGATTATCTTTTTCCATTTGATGAAAAATTCCACAGGAGCATTAGAAAGCCGAAACCGTGGTTTCACCATGTTGGAATTGTTGGTTGCAGTAGCAGTTACGTCAATTTTGGCAACAATGCTACTTACGATTACGAGACAGGTAGTCGTTACCCACGGACAAACCTCGGGCAACTTGGAAACCAATCAAATCGCCAACTTTGTGCTCGACCAGATTCAAGAGGACTTGCACTGCGCACTTTACCGCAACGATGGCGGTGCGTGGATGGCCGCCACGATTCCGGAAGACACAAGTACGAGCGGTGCGTGGAAAACAGCTTCCAGCCCAAAACCCACTGACGAATCCATTCGGCTCACTCCTGCTGATTGGGCCAGTGGTCCTACCGATGCTTACACGGATGCGAAGAAACAACTACATTTGCCAGATTGTCGCTTCGGCGTAGCGGGCACTTGGTTCCGCTTTTTCACACAGTCTCCCGAACTCGACCCTGACGCATCGGTGAGTTCGTCCGTACGCGCAGTCTCTTATCAAATCGTTCGTCATGGACTTACAGGCGCTCCAAAATCATCGCCACGTTACCAATTGTTCAGAACAGACGTTTCCGCTAAAGACACCTTCGATTCCGGCTACGATTTACACCCGGTTGACGGAAACTACACCACACGCTCAACCAACGATCGGAGACAACCGGGAAATGTAGTGAATCCTATTTTTACGGACGAAGCCGGCAAGCCGGCGACAGATTTCTCTCTTGCCGCCAATATCATCGATTTTGGCATCCGAGCCTATATCATAGAACCGACTTCATCGGGCAGAAAATATCTCCTGCAGATCTTTCCCGACGTTAACGCTACTTCAGGTTCCGGAAGATACGAATATATGGCCACCTCCAACCCCGCATACCGCAGTAACGCAACTCATCCCCTAGCCCACGCGTTCCCCGAAGTAATAGATGTTATGGTACGAGTACTAACCATCCAAGGGGCAAGTGCTATTTCAAGTTTTGAAGATGGCTTGGTCACCGCTCCCGATGGATTTTCCGACGAAGAATACTGGTGGCAGTTGGCAGAGGAACACTCTCAAGTTTATATTCGGCGAGTTCGGATTCTGGCCACAGGCATTTAGGCATAGATGGCCTTTTGAGTTCTAAGATTCCGTAAAATGCGATTTCCGATATCGCAAAGGAGTCAAACCGGTATGAGTACGGAAATGCTGAGTAAAAGAACTTTGATCGAAAAACCCACATTCCAAAGCAACCTCGACTATCGATTTGTTGCTAACCGAAAGAGAGTCGCAAGCAGCTTCAACGCGGGTATTTATTAAGAATCTATGGGGTGTCGTATGGAAAACTTGTCGGAATTTTCTATTCAGTTGGCGAGGGGACATTCCCGAAACCTTGATCAGGTCGGCAATGGTTATTCGTTTTCTGAAGTTTTTTCGCAAATAGGATAACATAGCTCCAAGCCCTCCCACCCCTTCTTCCAAGACATTCGCTTTCATATACCTTCGAACTGTTCCGATTATTCCGATAACTTCCTTATCGAAGTTGAAGAGTGGCAATTTATTCGTGCAAAACCAATCAGGCAAACCCCGTTGATTGAAGAAAAGTTCAACAATTTGCAACTTGGGTTTTCCCGTACGAAGGACTTCCTCGTCATCTCTCCGAAAATGCTGAGCGAGACGGGGAGGAAAAAGCTCAAAGTCATCTTTGCCAACCAATTCCGCAGCCGAGGCAAAACCAAATCTATTCCAGAAAGAACGATTTGCGGTAACTAGACGAAACTGCAGGTCTTTAACGAAAAAGGAAATGTCCGGCATATGCTCGAACAAGGCAATAAATTGAGATGGCGATGAGCAATCTCGTAGAAAAGAGGCTATCTCAGGATTATCAGACATGGCTAAAATCGCACAAAATTAGGCTTTTTTATCCAATAATCAAACGGATTTTTATAGTAGTATGAAAAAGTATGCCCTAAGCATCATCACCCTAACACCTTTGAATCCTTTAAGCATCTAATGGCGGTGCCAATAATTTTTCTATAAACTATGAAAGCTAAATCAACGACGAATTGCCTATCAATAACACTCCAATTCTTCTTGTTGGCGAATGGTCTATGTGCCGAAAATAAATATTCTAGGCCGAATATCGTGCTGATAATGTCTGACGATATGGGCTTCTCCGACATCGGATGCTATGGCGGAGAAATCCAGACCCCAAATCTTGACGCCCTTGCCGCAAAAGGTCTTCGCTTCTCTCAATTCTACAACACGGCGCGCTGCTGCCCGACTCGTGCGGCATTGCTCTCCGGACTATACCAGCATCAAGCGGGGATTGGATTGATGACCGGCGATAAGAAACTACCGGGTTACCGAGGGGAATTTGGGCGTAACGTAATGACGATCGCCGAAGCTATGAGTACTGCCGGATATCGCAATTACATGAGTGGGAAATGGCACGTAACTCGCCATGTCGGGCCAAATGGGCCAAAAGACAACTGGCCCTTGCAACGTGGGTTTGATCGTTTTTATGGAACGATCATTGGAGCCGGGAGTTTCTTCGATCCCGCAACTCTGTGTCGCGGCAATACTTACATCACTCCGGTCAACGATCCTGAATACAAACCCAAAACCTATTACTATACCGATGCCATAAGCGACAATGCGGTCACCTTTCTTAAGGATCACTCCGAAAAAACTGCAGACAAACCTTTCTTTCTATATGCCGCCTATACTGCCGCTCACTGGCCGATGCATGCCCTGCCCAAAGATATTGCAAAGTACAAGGGAAAGTATGACGAAGGATTCGAGCCGATTCGAAAACGACGTCTGAAACGTCTCAAGGCAATTGGTCTCGTAGCAGAGGATATTAAAATGTCGCCCGGTTCCGACGACTGGGAAAGGACTCAGCACAAAGAGTGGGAAAGCCGAAACATGGAAGTCTACGCCGCCATGATTGACAACATGGACCAAGGCATCGGACGCATTATCACAGAAGTCAAGCGCCAGAGTCAGTTTGAAAACACCCTCTTTCTCTTTCTGCAGGACAACGGTGGTTGCGCGGAAGGGTTTGGTCGCTACACACCCAAGAACCCTTATCGCGAATACAAACCTATGGGACCTGATGACCTGCAGAGGAAAATATGGCCGCCCATGCAGGCTAGGGACGGACGTGCGTTGAGAGTGGGGCCCGGAGTAATGGCTGGCCCGGAAGACACCTTCATCGGGTATGGTCGCGGTTGGGCCAATGTCTCCGATACACCCTTCAGGGAATTCAAACACTATGCTCACGAAGGCGGGATTTCGACACCCCTTATTGCCCACTGGCCCAAAGGCATAGATAAGAAACTATCGGGCAAGCTGGAACATCAGCCGGGACACGTTATCGACATTATGGCCACTTGCATAGACGTCGCCGGCGTAAAGTATCCAAATAAATACGGCGAGCACTCGCTTGATCCTGTGGAAGGCGTAAGCCTGAGACCGGCCTTTAAGGGAAAATCTTTGGATCGCAAGGATGCGATCTACTTCGAGCACCATCTCAACTGCGCAATTCGAGATGGAGACTGGAAACTGGTTCGTTACGGACAGACGGGTAAGCCTTCCAAGCTCAGACCATGGGAACTCTACAACATGAGGAAAGACCGTTCCGAGCTGAATAATCTAGCCAAGGAGAGTCCCGAAAAGGTTGAGGAACTCACTGCAAAGTGGGAAGCGTGGGCCGTACGAGCCAAGGTAAAACCATGGCCGTGGAAATTCCAAGACGGTCAATGAGGGCACCAATCCGACAACCGTTGCTTCTCATTGTCGCCTCGGCTTTGGCGTCATCACTACTTGCCGGAGCACAAGTTGCTTCCGAACAACCAAACGTACTCTTTATCGCAGTCGACGACTTGAACGATTGGGTCAACTGCATGGGAGGACGCAAAGGCGTGCACACGCCAAATATCGATCGCTTGGCTAAACGCGGCATGCTCTTTACCAACGCTCATTGCACAGCTCCCGCATGCAACCCGTCTCGCGTATCGGTAATGACTGGTGTGGCTCCTTCTTCATCCGGCGTGTACAACAATGGACAGGATTGGCGGAAAAGTCCTCACTTGGCCAAAGCGGTGACGATACCCGAGCACTTTCGCGCCAATGGTTATGCAGCCTTTGGCGCCGGTAAGATTTTTCATGCCCTGTCCTGGATCACCGACAGCTATGGGAAACAGCAAAACGAAGCCAAGCTTTGGGATTATTACTGGCCATCCGCTACCAACCCCATGCCCGAACCCCAATGGCCCAAGGCCAGCCAAGCCAAACAGGCATCGAACGGCTATCTATACTCCAAACCCATTGGCATCGGCAAAGACCCGAAAAACCGGCCTCCCCATTTCTTTGATTGGGGATCCGATGACCAGCCGGAGTCTGGAACGGCGGATTACAAGGTAGTCGATTGGGCGGTAAACGAACTAGCTAAAGAGCGAACAAAACCTTTTTTCCAAGCGGTAGGCATTTTCCGTCCGCACATCCCTTGGTACGCCCCGGCCAAGTATTTCGACCTTTACCCCAAAGAGGATGTCTTCCTCCCCAAGGTTCGAGATAACGATTTGGCCGACGTGCCGCCTCGGGGTCACTACGGAATCAGGAAAAGTTGGCACAAGTGGGTTGTGGAAAATGATGAATGGCGTTCTGCGGTCCGTGGTTACCTTGCTTCCATAAGCTTCGCCGACGCACGAGTCGGTCGCCTGCTCGACGCACTCGACGCAAGTCCCCATGCAAAGAAGACGATTATAGTTCTCTGGTCGGATCACGGCATGCACATAGGCGAAAAACAGCAATGGGAGAAGTTCACACTCTTCGAGGAATCCACTCGCGTTCCCTTTATCGTCGTTGCTCCAAAGGTTACCAAACCCGGTTCAGTGTGCGATCGCCCGGTAAACTTGTTGGACGTATATCCTACCTTGAGCGAACTGTGCGGCTTACCCGAGCGCGACGATCTCGATGGCGTCAGCCTAGTTCCCTTGCTGAAGAGCCCCAAGGCCGCATGGGATCGCCCCTCCATCACCACATGGGGCAAAGGCAATCACTCCGCCCGTGGCCAAAGATACAAATATGTTCTCCATCCCAACGGCGAGGAACAACTCTATGACCACCAGAATGATCCCGACGAATTCACCAACCTTGCAAACCGAGATGAACTCGACAAGGTCAAGAAACGGCTCGGCAAATGGTTTCCCAAAACCAACGCTGCTCCCGTCCGCAACAAGCCGACACTCTAGCCAAATAATCCAGCAACCAGACCCAAGCCACATAAAATGAAAATACATATTCCCTTCCTTGCCTTCCTTCTGGTGAATATCACATTCAACGGAGCCTTCGCCGACCCTATTCGAGTCCTTTTCCTCGGACACGAAAGTAAGCACCACAATTCGAACGAGTATTACCCGATGCTGTCCAAGGCGCTCGGTCGGGATGCCATCTATTTCGATTACGTGACCAGCGTGGGAGCGGCTCTGGATGACACCTCTTACCTTGGTAAGTTTGACGCTCTGTTGATTTACGCAAACCATCCCCGCCTTACCGCCAAGCAATGGAAGAACCTGCAGTCTTACGTCCGCAACGGCGGCGGCTTCGTGCCCGTGCACTGCGCCAGTTGGTGCTTTGCGAACATTCCCGAATTTGACCAATTGGTCGGCGGACGATTCAAGAGCCATCAGGGAGCCGACTTTACCGCACGCATTGTAAAAAAAGACCATCCCGCCCTTACGGGAGTCAAGGAATTCGAAGCTTGGGACGAAACTTACTTTCACCACAGGCACAACGAAAAGGGTCGCACCGTGCTCATGACGCGCGATGCCATGCCCGGAGACCCGCACACCAAGCCCGAGCCCTGGACTTGGATACGTACCGAGGGCAAGGGACGCGTCTTCTACACCGCCTCCGGCCATGACGAACGGGTTTGGAATCACCCCGATTTTCATCAACTCATCAAGAGCGGCATCCTTTGGGCCGTTGGCGACAAGGCAAAAGCTCGTTACGAGAAGTTCCTAGCCTCTCGCGCCCCCCTGAAGTACGAAAAGCGCGACAACGTGCCCAACTACGAACGGCGACCGGAGCCCCTGCCCTATCAATTGCCCCTCTCGCCCGAGGAAAGCATGAAATACACGCAAGTGCCTGTCGGTTTCCGCCTCGAATTGTTTGCTTCGGAACCAGAGATCATCAATCCCATTTACTTCCAATGGGACGAACGCGGACGCCTATGGGTGGTCGAGTCGGTCGACTATCCCAACGAGTTGAAACCGGGTCGCAAGGGTAATGACCGAATAAAGATTTGCGAGGATACCAACGGCGACGGAAAAGCCGATAAATTCACCGTATTTGCCGACGGCTTCAACATACCCACCTCGATGGTTTTTGCCCGTGGAGGCGTCATACTCGCCCATGCTCCGGAATTTCTCTTTCTTAAGGATACCGATGGCGACGACAAAGCCGATAAACGCGAGGTTCTCTTCACCGGATTCGGCGTGGGAGACACGCACGCCGGTCCAAGCAACCTGCGTTACGGTTTCGACAACTGGATTTACGGCACGGTCGGCTACTCCCGTTTTAACGGCGAAGTAAACGGCAAGAAACACAATTTCGGCATGGGAACCTTTCGCTTTCGATCCGATGGCTCGGACATGGAATTCCTTCACCAGTTCAACAACAACACCTGGGGCATTGGCTTCAACGAAGCCGGCGACGTCTTCGGCTCCACCGCCAACAACAACCCAAGTTTCTTCGGGGGCATCCCAAACTCTGTATTTGGCGGGCAACGCCGCATGAGCGCAAAGATGATCGCCAGTTCGCCCAAGTTCCATCCCATCACCCCGAACATTCGCCAAGTCGATGCCTTCAACGCCTACACCGCCGGCTGCGGGCATTCCTTCGCCACCTCGACCGGCTTCCCAAAATCGTGGCGAGATCGTCGGGCATTCGTCTGCGGGCCAACGGGCAACCTGTTGGGCATGTACGACGTACGGCCCAAGGAATCGGGATACGAGTCCGTAAACGCCTTTAGTTTCGTGGCAAGCGCAGACGAATGGTTCTCGCCCATAGTAGCCGAGGTCGGCCCGGACGGGAACATGTGGATCGCCGACTGGTACAATTTCATCATCCAGCATAATCCAACGCCTAGCCGAGGGCGTGGCGGATACGATGCCAAGAGCGGGACCGGCAACGCACACGTGAATCCTAATCGAGATCGCCAGCACGGGCGCATCTTCCGCGTGGCGTACGAAAAAAACGATGGGGGAAAGATACCTTCCTTGTCCAAGGCAAAGGTTCCCTTTCTCGTGCAAACCCTCGATTCGGACAACCAATTCTGGCGTCTCACCGCCCAAAGATTGCTCGTGGACGGAAAGAAAAAAGAAGCCGTTCCCGCCCTAAGGTCAAGAATAGCCAAAGGCGGGCTTGGAGCGGTTCACGCCTTGTGGACCCTGCAAGGTCTTGGCGCCTTGGATCCTGAAACCCACCGCGCCGCCCTCATTCACCCGGACGCCATCCTTCGCCGCAACGCCATCCGCGCCCTCGGTTCGGACGCCCAAGCCACCCAACTCCTCTTCGACAGTGCGACCCTCGCCGACAAGAACCTCCAAACCCGTCTCGCAGCCTTCGTCAAACTGGCCGAGCAGGAGGACTCTAAGACAGCCGCAAAGACGGCCACCCTCCTCAAGGCGAAACCGGAAAACGCCAAGGACGAATGGTTGCGTCTTGCTCTGGATGCAGCCGGGGCCGGTGCGATGAACGTCGTTCGTTACGAAACCGGAGAAAATCTCATTTCCAACGGCTCCTTCGAGAAAGGTCTCGAGGGATGGTCCTTCAGAAACTACTCCGGGCCGGCCGATGCCGTGGTTCGCCAAATCGAGAAGGAAAAGCCAAAAGTGAAAAAGGGTGCCCAGTCCCTGCGGTTCGGCACTCCTGCGGGAAACGACACCAGCCTCTTCACCAACGTCAACCTCAAGTCAGGAGCGAAATATCGACTCTCCGCATGGATCAGGACGGAGGGCGTGAGCGGTGCCCACGGCGCCCTTCTCAACGTCCACGAACTTCAGCACGAGGGGAAGACCAATGCCCTCCAGAAGACCAACGACTGGAAGGAAGTCGAAAAGAAGTTCACTGCCAACCGCTCCGGATCCTTCACCATCAACTGCCTCTTCGGAGGCTGGGGGAAAAGCAAGGGAACCGCCTGGTTCGACGAGATTAGCCTGCGCGAAATAAAGCCCGTGTACGCCGAAAACAAGTCGCCCGAAGGCGTGGTCGGAAAGGTTGAGGCGGGGCGCAAGATCTTTCAGGAGCATCTTGTCGCCGGTTGCGTCCGTTGCCATGCCCTTGGCGGCAAGGGAGGCAACGTCGGGCCCGCTCTGGATGGTCTTGCCTCACGCAAGGAACGCGACTACGTCTATCGAAGTTTGGTCAACCCCTCCGCAGAACTGGCGGAAGGCTTCGACAAACTAGGCGCCAGCCCCATGCCGCCCATGAACATTCTTCTTAACGATCAGGAAATAGCCCACGTCATGGCGTTCCTGATGTCTCTTAAATAGCCAATCCATTCAAACAACGATCATGAGTAAGGACATACACTACATCGCCATCGTCGGGCTCGGCTTCGGAGCCGAGTTCATTCCCATCCACCAAGCCCATCCGAACGTAAACCTCGTTGCCGTTTGCCGGCGCAACGAGGAGGAGATGAACAAGGTCGCCGACCAGTTCGACATTCCAAAGCGCTACACAAGCTACGACGAGCTCCTCAAGGATCCCGAAATAGACGCCGTCCATATCAACTCCCCCATTCCCGACCACGCCCCGCAGTCCATCAAGGCTCTCCGGGCGGGCAAGCACGTCATGTGCACCGTGCCCATGGCCACCACCATCGAGGAATGCGAGGAACTCTGCAAGGCCGTCGAGGAAACCGGCCTCAAGTACATGATGGCCGAGACCGTGGTCTACAGTCGCGAATTCCTCTACATCAAGGAACTCTACGACAGCGGCGAACTGGGCAAGATCCAGTACCTCGCCGCCAGTCACCCGCAGGACATGGACGGCTGGCCCGAATACTGGGAACGCATGATCCCCATGCACTACGCCACCCACGTAGTAAGCCCATGCCTAGGCATGGTCGACGGGCTCGCCGAGTATGTCAGCTGCTTCGGGTCCGGAACCGTCCGCGACGACATCGCCGCCAAAAGCGGCCACCAGTTCGCCGTCGAGTCCTGTCACATCAAGCTCAAGGCCCGCGATCTTTCCGCCCACGACTGGCGCTTCCTCTACGACGTCGCCCGCCA
>JACKQG010004176.1_pt1 | contig 16940 bp, 21 predicted proteins | sample 8237621 | NCBI WGS metagenome assembly JACKQG01 (sample SAMN15677084, study PRJNA649215) | marine metagenome | biome: marine; feature: Black Sea; material: saline water; isolation source: suspended particulate matter (SPM) from the Black Sea western gyre | collected 2013-06-09/2013-06-10 | depth...
GAGTGCAAGTGAAATGGCTTCGATGGTTGAACTTGGTGTGCTTAATATGTATATGCCTGTTAATTGCTATATTGAGAAAGTATGGGCAATGCCTGGACAAGGTGTAACTTCAATGTTCTCTTTTGGGCAAAATTACGGAAGGTGGGAAGGAATACTTGGAGTTAATGAAATAGACCCAATCTATATTACTCCTAAAAAGTGGCAAACAATTTATGAGTTACCTAAGCTGGAGAAAAAAGAAAGGAAGAACTTATTAAAGGCTAAGGCACAAAAATTACTTGATGATAAGATTTTACTTGGTAATGTTAAAGTAACTTTGTATATTAGTGATGCGATTTTGATAGCATATTATGGGTATTTAATGGGAAAGGGAGAAAATGGTACAGTCAGAGATTAAAGAATGTTACGAGGAAATGTTAAGACACTATGTATTTAACATAGGTGGAGTATCTCCTTATGGTGGAGCAGCTATAACCCCATACCTTATAAAAATGGTATTGGGGAGATATGAAAGTCTGTGGCCCAAGAGTGGTATGTCTAATTATTTTAAGAAGTTTATAAAGGGAATATAATAATGGGAAGAGCAAAAAACACTGGGTAAGTCGAGAAAAACCGACATAAGGAGAAATAAAATGAACATAGATGAAATGAAAATAAAAGATGTTTCAGAAGAAACATTACGAAATTACTTAAAAGAGTTAGATAAACTTATTTTAGGTGATGATTTAAAAGTAACTCATTATAGAAATGGAGACCCCATTCCATTAGCTGTATCTGATAAACAATGGATAGAGTTTGGAGAAAAGGGAATAGGTGCTTATTGTATAACTGGAAAAGGTGATTATTTATATAATTGGTATGCTGTAACTGACATAAGAAAACTTGCTCCTGAAGGATGGAGAATACCAACAGATGATGAGTGGGATAGTCTAGAAGAAAAATTGCTAAAAAATCCAAGTTATGCTGGGTCCCGTAGTTACGATAATGGTAATTACTACGGTATGGGCTACACTGGCTCTTTCTGGTCTTCTACGGTTTTTGATGTTTATACTGCATGGTATCGGTTCCTGTATTACGGTAGTTCAGAAGTCGACAGGGACTACTACAATAAGAGGACTGGCTTTTCTGTCCGTTGTGTAAAGGAGAAATAAAATGAGAGATATTAAATTTAGAGCATTTAGCAAAGAACAAAATAAAATGGTTAATGATATAACATTACATAATACTCAAAGTAAATTTAATCACTTTAAAAATACTATTAGTCCACACGACCTTATTTTTATGCAATACACAGGACTTAAAGATGCCAATGGCACTGAAATTTATGAAGGTGATATTGTCAGCGTTCAAGATTATTATTTTGGAGACAGTCTTATAGAAGGTGAAAATTCTGTAATCAGATGGGACGATTGTTCATTTGAATACTATTCAGAAAATGATGGAGGAGAACTTGACTCAGAAGCTATGTATAATTGTCAAATTAAGGTAATTGGTAATATTTATGAAAACCCTAAATTATACAATTAAAGGAAAAATAAAATGAAAATTGATATAAAAAAGGTAACAGATGTTGAAGTAGATACAGGGACTGATTACCCTGACTTTGCAGATGCTTTTATTGAATCAGCAACTTATAAAGGCAGAGAAATGACAGAAGAAGAACTCGAAGCGTTGAATGAAGATTCTGATTTTGTTTATGAGTATTGTTTGAAATTCTGGTTTTAAGGATGATATATTTTACAGCAGATTTACACTTAAACCATGAGAAAATAATAGAGTTCTGTGATAGACCATATAAGAATGCAGAACATATGAATGATAGATTAATTGCAAATATTAATCAAAGATGCAAACCTGAAGATAATTTATACCATCTTGGAGATTTTGCATTTAAAGGTGGGTGGCAAGGTGGGAAGGAAGACATAGCTCACTTTGAAACTCAAATTATTCCAAAAGTAACTCATCTTTTAGGGAATCACGATAGAAATAATCATGTAAAGAATTCTATAAGGTATGCTGAAATATGGTTTGCTAATCATAGATGGTGTCTGCAACACAAGCCACCAGAAGAGAATCAATTACGTCAGTTTCCTGTAGATTCAGACAATGAGATTTATCTTGTAGGACATGTACATGAGAAATGGAAACATAAATGGATAGAAGATAAGCTTGTTATTAATGTTGGAGTAGATGTATGGAACTTCTACCCTTGCACTCAACAAGAAATAACAGTTTATGCAGACAAATGTATAAAGGAGAAATAAAATGAAACTAAAAATATATAATGATGAGGGAACTTTAGTAGCTGTTGATATGGAACAAGCATTAGAATTACTAGAGTTAAATGGATATGAAATAAGAGAGGAGGAGAGATGCCATCATAAGATCACGCATATGGGAGTATGTGTAAAATGTGGATATGATATTAAAGGAGAATAAAGGAGAATATATGACTACTAAAGCTCCGAAAGAATTATTAAGTGAAGTAAAAAGACTTACTCAATTTAATGATTATTTACTGGATATATTAACAGAAAAACAACTTGAAAAAGTTATGGAATGGATACAGAAAGGAAAGAAATGAAATTATTAATGTTTGACTTAGAACACGGTAGTAAGACATTAGGAAATCCAAAATATATTGAAGAAACATTTGGACTTCCATTACTTGCTCCTACTACTTGGGATCAATATGTTGATATTATTGGTAAAATCTATACAAAGAAAACTAAAATAGTAGAAATCCCATTAGGGACTATTACTATTCCTGAAGAACAAACAATCATAATTCCAAAAGATGGGATAGGTGTGGTTAATGGAATTATAATTGATACATTCAGTGAGTTGTCAAAGAAATATATGAGACAAATCTCTGATGCTCATGGGAAGATGAAGATTCAAGGATGGGGGCAATTAAAGAATAAGCTTGATGGAGCATTAGACTTTATTACTGCTATCCCTGGGATTGTAGTTTGCAATTGTCATTCCAAAATAAGAGAGACTGATGAAGGAACTAAAATGATTCCTTATGTTGATGGCTCTACTAGAGAAGATATCTCTAAATGGTTTGACTTTGTATTTTATACTAAAACTATAGTAGATAGAAAGACGAAAGAAAGAGTATATACTTGGGTTACTAAACGATCCGAGTATTATAATGATGCAAAAGACAGGACAGATCTTCTACCAGAAGAGATTCCTCAAGATTATCAATTAGTACTTGATGTAGTAAAAGAAAAAGACTTTGATGGTATGAAGATATTGATAATAGGAGCTCCTGGTAGTGGAAAGACAATGAGTTTAGAAACACTTGTTAAAGGAAAGGAATAGAATGGCAAGAACAATGACGATTAAAAAAGGTGGAGGTGCCAATTACAATGAAGGATGGCATACCCTTACTATCACTAAAGCTAAATATGGAGATTGGCAAGGTAACAAATATCTTGATATGTGGTTTGCAGATTATAAGGATAACTTCAACTTAAGAGTATATGCAAAAGAAGGAACTAATGGAGAAGAGTTTGCTATTGGTAGAGTCTTTCGCTTTGCAAATGCTGGGATTTCTGAGGTATTAGAGGGTGCAGATGGAAATATGGTAGTTAAAGTCAATGATGATGCAGAAGAGCTGATTGATTGTCAAATTAACGCATTCTTTTATAAGAATGATGAAGGATATTCTAGAATATTACCTATAGTGGCTCCTACAGTATTTAAGAATGACTTAGAAGAATTTACTGAAAGCGATATAGAGTTTTGGAAGTCAAAAGCAGAACAATTCTATATTAATTTCAAAAAACCTAAAGTGGATGATCCAACAGATAATCCATTTTAATAGATAGAGTGCAAAGTGAGGGGGCTTTTACCTCCTTGCCCCCTCTCTCTATGAAAGGAATATTATGACAGTAAAACAACATATAAAGAACTATATTTCAAATAATTCAGATGGCTACTTTTATACTTCTGATATACAGGAATTAGCTGCAGATGGAGTTAGAGAATTTGGAATATGGTTAGGTTCTCCTTCTAGTTATGAGAGAGTATTTAGAACTTTAAAGACTAGTGGAGAAATCAATGTATTAAAAACAAAAAGACCAGGTATGCGTCAAGTAGCTTGGAGAATAGAAAGGTAAAATAATGAAAGATAGAAGATTGCAAAATTTAGAAAGAGAAGTTTATGAACTCAGAGTGGAAATGTCGCGACAACTCGGTCAGCTACGAGACAAGATCTCTATGCTCTATAGAGAAATGGGTTTAAATATGTATGAAACAAGACCAACTAAGATAGAGAAATCAACTAAGGTAGAGAGTAGCTAATGATAAAAGAATTTGCATTTGGCATCACAAACAGACATCATTTTCATCCAGCAGAAAAGACTGGAGAGTGGATGGGTCTTGATTCTGATACCTTTGTAAGTTTATGGGACTATGATGACTATGCTGTTGAGTATTTCAATGAGCATAAGTCATTTAGTGGATTTGATGGATTGCTATATATGCCAGATGAATTTATTCTGGATGTAGATGGCTCATCAGTAGAAGCTGCTAGGCAGAAGACTATAGCATTGTTATTATTGTTAGATGATTTAGAAGTTTTAACCAATGTATACTTTAGTGGAACAGGATTTCATATCGGAGTTCCACAAACAGCATTCAGATGGAAACCTTCTAAAGACCTATATATAAAAGTAAAAGCAGTCTTAAAAGCTAATGGAATCTTTGAATATGCAGACCCCTCTGTATCAGATGCTACTAGATTAATTAGACTTGTAAATACCAGGAATAAAAAGTCTGGATTGTTTAAAGTCAAAATTAATAGAGCTATGTTGCATGGAGATGCTAAAAAGATTCTAGCTTATGCCAGCTCTCCTAAAGAGATTAAAGAAGAAGACTTTGAGTGTGAACCTGTGTTTGATGTACTCAACGCAGTAGTAAGAAAATCTCGAAGAGTGGAACAAATCTCTTTAGGTAGATCTCCAGACCCAAGTAACTTTCCTTGTATATCTAGTATATGGGAATCTAACCCAGTAGGCCAAAGACATGCAGTCGCATTAAGACTGTCTGCTTGGTTTAGATGGCGATACCCTGAAGATATGACAAGGTTACTCATGGAAGAATGGAGAAAGAAAGTTGATACTCATGAGAAACCCTTCGCTGAGAATGAAATGGAAAATGTTGTTAAAAGTGCATACGAAGGACATAATGGTGATGGAAACAGATATGGATGTTTAGATAGTGTAATGGATGAGTATTGTTCTAATACTTGTAAGTTATTCAAAGCTAAGAAATCTATATCTACGATGGATGCTGTTGCTATGGAGAAACATTTAATTGATTTTCTACATTCGAGTGAAGATCCAATAGATCTAGGAGCTTTGTATGGTACTACTTTCCCAGTATATCCTGGGGAGGTAGTTATTATACAAGCTCCTCCTAAATCAATGAAGACTATGCTATTACAGAACTGGGTTAATACTTTTAAAGTTCCCACTTATTTTATTGAAATGGAAATGAGTCCTAGGCAGATATGGTCTAGATTTGTTCAAATTGAAAATGATTGGAGTGGAGAAGAATTAAAAGCTCATTATATGGAATTTCGTAATGGAATGGAGGAGAAGTTTAAATGGCTTACAGTAGATTATTCTACTTGCTATGCAAATGAACTTCAGAAACGAATGTCTATGTTACAAGAGAAACCTGAAATTGTAGTAGTTGATCATATGGGACTGTTTAGAAGTAAGCAAAGAGATAATAATATGAAGGTTGAAGAAGTATCTCAGGCTCTTATGGAGCTTGCAATACAGAATAATATTATCGTCATTGCTGTGTCAGAAATAACAAAGCAAGCATTTCACGAAGGGATGTCTGTGGCATCTACTAAAGGCTCATTTAGAACCGCATACAATACTAATAAACTTCTTTCTGTTAATCCTCTTAGGGATAAAGAAGGGAAAATAAAGATGATAGGTTTAAAATGTGAAGCTAATAGAGAAAAGGAAATGCTTAATGTAAATCTGGAAGTTGACCCAGATAGTGGGAGGATATATTACAATGCGCACCTATACTCGTAGACAATTAAGAGATATTACTGGATGCAATTGTTATAATTTTCGTAAATTAATGTTGCAACAGCGATTGCCAATTGCGGAATCTTCCTATGAAGCTGCTTTGATAGAATATGATGAAGGTGCTATTTCAATCATAAATGCCTATTTAAGGCAGAAAGGTATCAAATGAAGGGTGCCATAGAGGAAAGAGCTAAAGCAGCCTCTATGGGGGTCTGGTGGCTCTATAACTTGATCATGGCTGATATGCAATGGCAAGTATCTAAACATAAGCCAGTAGAAAGACCTCATCATTTGATGGCAGCTCCAGTATATTATTGTTCTGTATGTGATAGAGTCTTTGGGATTTATTATGAAGATAATAGAGGATTTGAAGAATATCATGATGATTTTCCTAAAATCTTTCAAAATAAGAAAACTTGTAAGAAATGCAGAAAGGAGAAAAATGCAGAAATACAGAGTTAAAGTAGGCAGAGGAGAGAAAATCAAAACCTATCAAAGCATAGGATTATTTGGTGCAATCCGATACCTACTTAATAACCATAATGTGCAAGTATCCAAGCAACATAGACAACATAATGGCTAAGTTCTTTGGTGGAATGCAAGGCAATGGTGAATTAACAACTAGATCAGGCACTCGTAAGTCAGGTATGTGGACTCATCTTAGAACACATACTTTAGGCTTGCTTTTAGAAGTTAATGTAATAGGAAAAGAGACTGTCTTTACAGTACATGAAACTGGAGGCAGTAATAACCCTGGAAGGGAAAAGTTATTAGTAACAATTAAAGAACCAAATAAGAGGTCTAAATGAAATATGTAGTAAGATGGACAAGTATTGGAACAGACGGAGAAGATAGAATTCTTCGCCCTTTTGATACAGTCATAGAGTGTAAAGCATACATAGATGGCATTGTAGACTCTGTAGTCTGGTTTGCTGATGGTGCTGATGAAACAAAAGTTAGAAAGGAATTAAAATATGAATCAATCGGAGAATCTTAGATGAGTGAATCTTATACTATAGAATTAGAAGCTACGAAGCAAAAGGATACTATACATGTAGTAGCTAAAGCTTCTTGTGGAGATGAAGCTCATAATCAATCTTTAGGAGTAATTAGAGGAGAGTATTTTACTCCTCAGCCTTATTTAAAGGTTATTCCAATAGATTATATGGGTCAGATAACACTAAAATATGCCCTTTGGCACAAAGATAGGAATGAAGATGAGCTTAAAGATAATACAACCGATGAAACAGATAGTTCTGAAAAAATCAAAAGGATGCCTGGAGTTGATAAGTAAGCCTGCTGATTGGGAATTATGTGTTTTAAATTATGACTCCGAAGATGAATTTGGATTGGCGATGGTAGATGCAAATGGCGATGACTATGTAGAAGAAATTTGGCCAGCATTAGGAGAAGACAATGCCTAGCAGAAGTAAGGCAAAAGGTAATAGGTTTGAGAGAGAATGCGTAAATAAAGCACGTGAAGCTGGGTTTGAAGCTAAGCGTGCTTACGCTTCTAATGGCCTATCACTTGGTCTTGAAGAGGATGTGGATATGCTTATTGAGAATATCCCAATACAATGCAAAACCAGAGCCAGAATAGCATCTTGGATTAAACCACCTGATTCCTGTAAGGTAACACTTGTAAAGGAAGACAGAGGAGAAATCTATGCCATTCTTAGGTTCACAGAATGGATGGAATTAATAAATGAGACAAAGGAAAGATGAATCATTAGAAGCTAATATGCTTGAAGTAGTAGCACAAAAGAGTATAAGAATACCCTGGATATATGACTTATCCTATATAGCTTTAAATGTGCAGGAGCAAATACAAAGAGTATTTACCATACAGGTACTATTCTTTAAAATTTCTCTAACAAGCATAAGTGGTAGTTATTTTAATTTAACTACTGGAATAGCTTTCCCACAATCAGAACTTGTGATTGGAGGAGAGTTTGGTTTCCGAGGATAAAATACACGATGAGATTGCTTGTCGCGTAGGAAGAGTGAAGTATGATCTTAATGAACTGCTAGATTATATTTCAGCCCTAAAGTTAACCAAAAAAGTCAGAATAACAACGAGAGAGGATCTAAGAGAAGTCTTTAAAGATATTGATTTAGAATAATCTTAAAGACTTATTTTCCCTGTTTCTTCTTCTTGGAAAAGGGTTTTAACCTCTTTGAAATCTCTTCGTAACGCTAAAAAGAAAACTGGTAAGAAAAGGTATGTTAGTCTATCTAGGATATCTTTTTTTACCTTTTCATCTTTCTCCTCCTCGTCATCAAGTGCCATTGCATATATGAGCCATCTAGTAAGTAATCTCATAGGGATTCCGAACATAGGGTTCTCTGCAGATCTAAGTTGATGTTTCGTTACCCATCGCAAAGGACCATTAATAATACTATTTGCAAAAGGAACTACAGCTATTATTGTAGATATTACACTAGCCATTACTCTAGTTGATATTAACCTCATAACAGCCCAAGCTTCATGATCTGTACTTTCATCTGTCGGATCATATTTTCCTTTTTCTGTATTCCCTATCATCCTATGCCCTATTCTTTTACCGCCTCGATGTAATTCTTTTACCAATCTTGGAATATGCTGTAAAACATTTTCACTCTCATCTGAAAAAGATTTCCATATATCATAATCATGTAATGCTTGTTGTAAAGGATATGCTTTATATTGACCAAAAACCCTACCTAGTCCATGGAAAGCTGTTCCTAGATGAACAGGAGACATTCCAAACATAGTTTGGTATACAGCATTACGAGCTATTCTAATAGCCTCAGGGGAAGAATGTCTGTTCTCTCCTGACCCTAATAACCCAGCGCTATCAGCATCTATTAAAGCCATAACAGCAGTCTTTCTCCTCATTGCTCTTTCACCTTCAGTGAAAGTAAATGCTTGCTCTCCCCAGCCCTTCCACCAATAAGTTAGCTTCCATGATACCATTGCTTTTAGCTTATCTTCAGAAATCTTACCCATTAATTTTTTATATCTTGCTCTTAATATTTTTTCTGAGCTCTCATTTTTTTCCTCAGTCATTATATCAAAATATAGAGCTCTTTTTTCTTTTAGTCTTTCTAAATCTTTAGGAGTCATACTAGACTCATCAAGAGTGCCTGTTTCTTCTAGTTTAGATATTTGCTGTTCTAACCTTGCTGCATATTCAGCATCGTTAGCTGCTAAAGCATTACGCTTTGCAGTATTTAATAATGCTCGATCTAAATGAAACTCATGATGCTCTCTGAACTTACCTCTCCCTTTTCTTAGTAAAATTATAAGCTGAGATACATTGGGAATAGAAGGGAAAGGAACACCTGCTAATGACTGAGTTACAGGAGATACAAAAGGATTAAACATATACTCTGTTGCACGTAACGCTCCTCCTTGCATCATCATATCATTAAATATAGAAACCATATTATCAACCCCTGAAAGGTTTATAGCATCTTCCCATTCACTATTCTCACTTTTTATAATACGTCCTGCCTTCCTCCAAGTACGAACTCCATGATGAATTATATTGTTTAATATTTGTGTTCTATTTCCAGCAGCTCCCGTTGCTCCTAAAAAACGAGAAGAGAAAACAGCATTAACAGTCAATAAGAGCCTCTCTGCTCTTTGCGCATCCCATTCTATTCCTTTAACAAAAGGAAGTCTATTCAATTCATTTACTATTTCTGCTATACCTTGATTGCTTACCCACTTTCCTAATCCAGCTTTTGTGTCTGGATTTCCTAAAGCTACCTTAACCTGATTAACCATATAGTCAATGCCATCTTTAGGAATAGAGTTCTCTATTCTTAATGTCTGATAGACACTTTCTAGTAATTGAGTAACTAATTTATTTGACTCTAAATTTCTAAATGTTTGGTGGATATAATCTTTTGTAACTTGAGAATCTTTTCTCCTTAATAAGTAAGAAGTCCAAGTTATTCTGTGTTTTGAATATACATTCCTAACAGCATCACGAATTTTACCTATTTTATCTCCATCTTGTAACTCTTCATGAGACAACCCTGCAGTAGAAGCTTGTATCTCCCTCATATCTAGCAATGCTTTTTCTAATTCTCCTCTTTTATCAGGATCAGACTCCTCTTGTATTCTTTCTATTAATTGATGGATTCTTTGATCAATCATATGATGAAGATTTCTGTTAGTCCACATTACAGGTCCATAGTTCTCTGTCTTCCTTCTTAATAAAGAATTAGGAGTTCTGATTGATCCTGTTCTTTTATCTATCCATGTATCTGATTCTATATCAGCAATCTTATATAAATTCTTTAAAAATGCATCTCTTTCGTCTTTAGTATACACCTCCCCTGTATCAGGATTTATTGTCTTTTGAAGATGTTTTGTTATACGATTATGAACTTGCGCTCTCCTAGTTGCTTCTTTTTTTACTTCTTTTTTCAATCTATCGAATATTTTGCTAAAAGTTTCTCTATATTGACCAGTAACATACTCAAAGACCCTTACTCCTGTTTGAGCATCTTTTGCTATTGCAGTCCCACTGTAGTCTAAAAGAGGAGGAGGCTTCTGCAGTTTCCCTTCTTTTATATCTTTTTCTGTATTTTCTCCATTCATAAGGTTATAATCAATAAATGCTCGAGTGCTAGTTCCTTCTATAAAAGTACGTCTATTCTCATTTGTTTGAATTATATTCCCTCCAAATGTTTCTCCCTTTGCTTTATAATATCCTGCTGGGAACAGCTTTGCAAAATGTTTTTGATATTCTTTAGGAATAATATTTTCATCTGTTCTTATCCAGTCGTTTTCACTTATCTTATAAGAAACTATATATGCATTATATCTCTCAGAATTTTTTTGCTTCACTAGCATATATCGTATCTTTACTGTTTCCCCATTTATTTTTTCAGTTTTAAAGAGAAATTCAGTAGATACCTGTCCATCCTTTTTATATTTATAATCTCTCATTCTAGCTTCAAGAATTTTTTTATAATCCTCATGATTCTTATCCGCAGTCCCATCCTTTTTAAAAGGGAGAGCGGCATATGTAACATGTTTAATTTGTCCATGTAGGATATCGTTCATAAATTCATACTGAAGTTTCTCTACTATAGCAGTTTGTAATGCTTCCTCGGGAATATTAACTTTCTTTTTACTTATCCATTTAGTTCTAGTAATAGTGTCAGTAGGGTCTTCTGATTTGTATCCTATTAGATAATGAGTTGGGTTTTCTTTAAATATCTTAATAGGAGTACCTTTACCTCTTACTTTTATATACCAATCTATCCCATCTAATGCAGAATTGTTTAGAGTAATAATCCCTTGACCAACTTTTTTCTCTTGTCCATTTCTATCATACTGGACCTCTTGATAAGATATTTCTAATTTATCTTTCAGTTTCTTATCAACTGCTTCAATATCTTTAGAAAATCTATTTTGCCATTGCCTAATATTGTCAGATAACATTTTCCCTGCGCGAATTACTTTAAATAATACCCCAAAACTTTCTGATTTTAATGCAGTAACTTCAGGATTTAAAAACCCTTTATCTAATCCTCTCATTTTCCCAGACTTAACTACTTTTTCTCGTGATTTTTTAAGTCCTTTAATTAGATTGCTTAATCCTTGCGCACGCCATTTATTAACTCCAAGCGTATTATCTGACAATTCTCTAACATGCCTCATATTATATCTTATTTTAATTCCTTCAGCAATATCCATAGGGGTAGGAAGCCCATCTCCCATAGCGTAAAGCATTTCTGAACCTAATTCATTTATATAATCTATAATCTCTTTTCTTGCCTTTGCGACAGTTTTTGATGGCCCTGTCAACTTCACAGCTGCAGCTTTTGCCTCAATATCCCATGCTTTCTCTCTAAGCACTGTATCTATATTACAAACACCCATTAACAGTATCTCCCATCTGTATAGTTAAGTATAGTTCTTAATATATCCCCTATAGGATTCCTACTAAATTTCACACCCCCTGAAGTGATAGGTCCACTACTATGCAGTATCCAGCTTTCAGAGTTGTCAACTTTTTCTGCCCATTTATTTAAGAAAAACTTAACTGCTTTCTTATTCATTAATGCTAAAGGCATAAGGTTTAGCAAGTGAGGCATTCGAGTCATTTTCCCTTTATCATTTATCCCTCTAGGGTTTCCTAAATGATATAATGTCCCTAATATTTGTTCTGACTCTGTTAAAGTATCAAATTTACTTTTCCATTTTTCAATAACTTCTTGAATCCTTTCTTCGTAATCAGGTTTAATAAAAAATACTTCCTTTTCACTCTTAGACTCTTGCATTAATTGATGGAATACTGCTTGGTAATCAACATTCATTTGGTCAAACACATTTAACGCATTCTTTACTGTTTCTGAATCGAAGGTGTAGCCAGAAATATCTATCTTATCCATAGTTTCTATTATTTCTACTCCTGCCTCTATTCTTGCCATTTTAGCGACTTCCTCAGATACCTTCATAGGGATTTTATCATAAACTTGTTTATCTAGCCACTCTTCTACATCGCTACGCTCATAAGACTCATAGTGCAGCCTTTTTCTTTCCTCTAATGATATCAATAATTGTTCCATAGGAGTAATATATTCTTCACCGCTCTGCATCTCCACATCTACAATATCATAAAGTCCATAACCACTCTTTGGCACATTTGCATAATAAGCTTGTTTTACCTGTTTACCTATATCATTGGAAGTTAACATTAGATATAAATTCTGAGACATAACGAAATTATCTTCCATTGTAGCAATAGACCTGTCTTGATTTTTCCCTTGCCTTCTTTTAGATAACCCTAATGCTTTATTGAGGATTCTTAAACTTTTATTAACTCCTGCATCAAAAGATCCCTCTTCAGTAGAATACATTTTATCTATAAGGAATTTTTGGTCAAATTCAAAAGATGCCAATAACCCAAACCTTGTATCATCTACAGCCATCTGTAACAATATTGCAAACTCATGTTCTTTTGTAGTTTTTAAATATGCCTCAGTCTTAGAATCTAAAGCTTGCTCAACAGTAAGATGTTCCCCATTTTTATCTACTACATCATCTCCCATTTTGATAATAGCCTTATATCCTTTTTCATCCAATCCAATAAGAGTTACATAATCCATAATCACTTCTTCTTCTAGGCCATAAGGGACTACTGTAACTTCTACTCCATATTTATTTTCAAATGTAAACTTAGACTCTTTCCAATTCAGATTAGCAAGAAGAGTTTTTGCATTCTGAATCATTCCTATAGCTCCTTCTGTTTGACTTAGTCTAGAAACAGCTTTCAGCGTGTCTTCATAAGAACCTAATGAAGTTCCTTCAACTCTTTTCGCAAAATATTTCAGGTCAACAGCTTTATCTCTGTTTTTAAACGCTTCAGAATTTTGCAGATTGTTTAAAGCTTCTATAAATTTACTACTTACATTTTCTATATATAATGTATCTCCGTCCCAGTCTCCATCAAATATTTTAAGAACATCTTTAGCAGTACAGAAGACTGCCTCTCCATGCCCTGGAACAAACTCTGTAATTCTTCTTGTTACAGTACCAAAGAATTTAGCTACAGGCTGTCTAGAAACAAGCACACTAACATCATTATCTTTTAACCATGCATTTAAAAGGTCTACTTTTACTTCTTTAGAAAGATTCTTAATGACTCCCTGTGAATCTGTGAATTTTTTCCAAGCAAGTTTAAACAAAGTTTTATTATCTGCACTAACCTTTATAGTCCCCTTATCAATTTTTAGATCGGTTTTAGGTTTAAGGTATAATTGGGTAGCATTCCCTTTAGTTAACTGTCTTCCCTTCCAAAGCCCTTCATTTAAAAGAACATTATTTAATTGGGGGACAATACGATTCAGTAATGTTGGGTAATTCAACCCCACACCATCTTCTAAAAGGTCTATATATTCGTCCAACTCAGTAGGAAGTTGATTTTCTTCTCTTGCTCTAACGAGAAAATCATGTAAGGATTTAGGGTCATCTCTGAACCCATATAATAAATCAAGGTATTCATTAGCTACTGTATCGTAATGTGCCTTTACTTCCTTCAAAAAGGCCTTTAAATCCTCGTTTTCTCTAAAAGTAGGGTCAAGTATCAACTCAGGCCAAGAGACGGGGAATGCGGCTGTTTTCTTACTCTTGTCAGGTGTTTTATTTATCTTTAGATAATCACCTTCAAGTTCTTGTATTGTATTAAGTTCAGAGAATTTACCTTCAGTTTGTTTAGCCTCATTAGTAGACATAGCCCAATCAAAATCATTCCCATTAGCATCTACAAAATGGTTGTTATTATATTCAGCTATTATTTCCCCTTCAGGACTTCTAAACTCCATATTGTCAAATGCCTCCATAGCCATTGATTTAGTGCCTAAATAATCCTTTCCACCTTCACTTCTAGAACGAATAATTCCTTTAAACATCCTCATCTTATCAACACCAGTAAGGTCCCCGGCCATTCTCAACACTCTTTTTGAAGCCATCATCCAGCCATCAAACTCATCTATGGTGCCAACTAACTCTCCATTCATCCATACTTCAGTATCAGTACTCATAGTCATTAGTTTAGTCTTCTTCATATTATATACTGTATATGCATCGGGATAATCTATTCTCAACCTATTAAAAGAATCTAAGACACTATGTTCTGTTCTTTGAGACTCTCCAGAGTGATTAACTGAGTCTATGTGAGACCCTAACAAATATCTAGGATATTTAGTAGCTTGCCACCATTCATGTTTAGCAATTCGGATTCCATATACATGTAGTCCCATATCGCTTTCTAACTCTATAGTTTCTTCTATTATTGCATCTGCTATTTCTTGGGTCATATTCCCTAGTGCAACTTCTCCTTTGTAATATTCAAGGAATTCTTCCTGTGTTAAATCAACAAGAGCATCATCTACCCTTACTAAATAAATAGAGCTATTAGCAGCACTGGTCCCTGCTTTAGACCCTACAAATGCAAATAAATGATCTCCTCCCTCATCATACATTGTTATGTACATTTGGTCCATTGATTTAATAGTCTCTGCATCTATGCTTAGATTGTTTTCAGACATCCATTCCTTATCCCCAAACATACTATGTTTAAGAATATCTTTTCGTGATATATGGATAGTTCTTGGATATGTAGGATCTTGTTCAGGGAAAGACCTCATAACTGATACTGGAAGCTTTCTTCCATCTTTTCTACTAACATCAGTAACAGTAAGCACATCCACTCCATTTTCAGGCTGCATATCATGTCCTAATATTTCAATTGACCACTCTCCATTTGGAACCTCTTTAGTAGACTGTTGAACAAGTTCAAAATATAATCTTCCATGTCCATTTTTTACTGACCAGTAAGGCATTTGAGATAATGATTTATTAAACAACTTCCTTAGATATTTCTCAGTATCTTTCGAGAGGAACTTTTCACTATCAAACTCTTTGTAATTATCTTGCAAATGAGCTTGTAATGCTGTTCTAAAATCTACAAAACTATTTTTGTTTACAATAGCTATATTATTTACAGTTACTGTATCTTCTTTTTTGAGCATTATACCAAACGCTCTATTAAAATAATGTGTGATATGCTTCCCAATAGCACTACTGCTTAACTTTTCGATATTATCTTCAGTTTCTTCTAACATAAGGTCAGTTTCAAGGAGATTATCTTCGTAGTAAGTAGCAGCTTCGTACTTCCATCTAGCTATATCATGAATAGAAGGTTTTACTACATTAGTATTATAGAAATCTTCAGAAAGAATTTCTAATATATCATCTTTAGTAGCTTTCCCGAATAATTGTTTAGCTTTCAAGTAAAAGGTATTTAACCATTGCTGTATTCTCTTCATTTTACCAGATCTAGCTTTATGGACATATCCTGTACTTGTAATTCTTGCAAGATATTCTTCTACTATTTTACTATCTGTAGTAAGATATTCTCTATTTTTATCAATGCCTTTTTTATTTATATATTCAATAGCATCTTCTAAAAACAGCTTTGTCATTTTCTTCTCAATAGGTTGACCTTTTAACATCCCCCAGTAAATATGGAAATGTTCATGCGGGATTGTTTGCACTCCTCTCTTAGAGGTGTACCCCATAAGATTAGCAATTGCTATCCCTTGAGCATTTATAAACTTTCCACCTAACATTATAGCTCCTACTAGGAAGTTTCGTCCTATGGGACTTACAAAAGGCATTTTCTTTTTAAGTCTTGCTTGTATTTTCTTTTCTAATTTTCTATCTTCTTCAGACCTAAGGGGAGTCTCCTCTATCTTATCTGAAACCTCTTCTAATGCTATTCCTTTAAGTCCTGTCTTTGCGGTAGATTTCTTAGAAACTTTCTTCTTTGATGGGGTAAACTTTTCTGTACCTTCTTTATAAACTTCTTCAGCAGCCCAAAGGAATGTATTGTAAAAATCAGGGTCTGTTGGATGGGGTTCTAAGATTCCATGTTCTATAAGAATCTCAACTCCTTTTTTACCAAAATAGCTCTCTGCTAAATCTGTAGCGATATATTTTTGATTAGCTTCTAAGAGATTTAAAGCTTTTTGAGCTACTTTCCAAGAGATAAGAACAGCCTCTGCCTTTTTAGAGCTTTTTTTACTAGGAGTGGTAGCTTTTGTAGTCTTCTTTTCATCTATTGCAGACCCTATAGGCTTTTTAGTTATTTGATGCGTAGATAAATCTAAACCCTCTACATCTTTAGGTTGTTCTGCTTTAAATGGGCTAACAAATTCTTTAAATCCTTCTATATCTTGTTTACCACCTAATATATGGATTTGTTCAGATGTAGGAATAGCAATTTGATTTATCTGTTTATCATGTGTTCCATGATACATTCCTTTATTATCAATACCATTAAATATAATAGCATCATTATCTTTGAA
>JACKQG010004177.1_pt1 | contig 16940 bp, 11 predicted proteins | sample 8237621 | NCBI WGS metagenome assembly JACKQG01 (sample SAMN15677084, study PRJNA649215) | marine metagenome | biome: marine; feature: Black Sea; material: saline water; isolation source: suspended particulate matter (SPM) from the Black Sea western gyre | collected 2013-06-09/2013-06-10 | depth...
ACCGATGATGATTTTCCGCATGATGCCATCGAAGAACTCGGTTACATCGCCGAAGCGCACGGCCAAAAAACTTATAACGGCGTCGCCCTTATAAGTAGGTACGAATTAGAAGATGTGCGCGTAGGTTTCGACGGCGACCCCTGCCCTGAACAGGCGCGGGTTATTTCTGGTGTATGCGAAGGCATTCGATTTATTAACATCTACGTTGTAAACGGTAAAGAAATCGGCACTGACAAATATGAACTAAAAATGAAATGGCTTACTGCGTTGCGAAAATGGATTGACAACTCATTCAGCAACGACGAGCCCTTGGTGATTTTGGGCGACTTCAATATCGTGCCTGAAGAAAGGGATGCGCACGATCCCGACAAGTGGCGTAACATTCATTTTTCACCAGACGAAGTGGCGCAGCTCGATGCTTTGCGTGACTGGGGCACCACCGATTTGTTTCGATTGCACAACGATGACGACCACGTTTTCTCATGGTGGGATTACCGCCGACAGGCATTTCGTTTCGATCATGGGCTCAGAATCGACTTAGCCATGGGCACGCCTCGTGCGGCAAAAGCGTGCTCTTATGCGGTTTTAGACCGTGATGAACGCAAAAAAGGCGATTTCGAGGCAAAGCCGAGCGACCATATCCCCCTTATTTTAGATTTTCTCTAAAAAAACCTAAAGACCGGATTAACACATCTCCGATAAAGAATTGAACCTAACGGAACGGCGCCACTCGGTTGCCCTCCGCCATCCAACTCTTACGGAGAATAAAATAATGTTAAAACGAACAGCACAAGCCGGTTTTACAATCATCGAAATGCTCATTGTGGTCACAATCTTGGCCATGCTTGCCGGAATCCTAGTACCTGTACTAGAAGACGCAGCACAGTCATCACGTGATTCACGCCGCGCATCAGACCTAAAGAGCGTGCAAGCAGCTCTTGACTCATTCAAGCGTGTAACAGGCGAATACCCTAATACAAGTGGCGCTTGGTTTGGCGACTCTGTCGCTGAAGGCTCAAAGACTTATGACGGTGGCGCTAACTGCTACATCCCTGGTCTTGTACCTAACTACCTACCTGCTCTACCAAAAGATCCTTCACCAGATCTACCAAATGCAACTGGTGGTTACATGTACCGTTCAGACGGCACTGACTACAAATTCGTGACTAACGAAGGTCCAGAGTCTTTCCCTACAGGAAACCCATTCTACGACCCAGCACGTGCAGCAACTGCATGGCAAGTAAGCTCACCAGGCGGTTATAACTGGTAATTCAGAGCAACCGAGTAATCAGTCGTCAACTTATTAGTTGGCGACTGTTTTCTTGTTTAATAGCTAAAGTTGTATTCAAAATTTACCCGATAAAAGTATATGCCAATTACTCACACAAAGAAAACAAACGGCTTCACCATCATCGAAATGTTAATTGTTGTAACAATTCTTTCGATGCTTGCAGGTATCTTAATCCCTGTGCTTGAGGGCGAGGCTTCCAATGCGCGCGATGCTCGTCGTGCTGCAGATCTACGAACTGTCTCTGCTGCCCTTGCCAACTACTATGAACTCAATGGTTCTTATCCAGACACATCTGGTGCTTGGTTTGGCGATGCACCGACATACGGCAGCCGTGGATACGATGCGGCTGGTTACATTCCGGGATTGGTGCCTGATTACATCGGTGCCCTACCAAAGGACCCTGACATGAACTTTCCAAATGCTACTGACAAGGGGTATATGTATCGCTCCGATGGTCTGAGCTATAAGTTTGTAATTGATACTGCGCAAACTTCTTTTTACGTCAGCAACCCATTTTATGATCCTACGCGCCCAGTTACTGGATGGCAAGTTTCATCTCCTGGCGGCTACAACTGGTAAAAAGAACCGCTGTAGGTGGCAATAAATACCCACCAAACCTGCATTTTAGTGTATTATTAGAGGATGCTTCTAGTTTCCCTTCTAATTTCAGCGCTGCAGCAAGCACCACTGCAACTCGATTTACCGCGTGGCCTTCCCGACCGCTTTGAGACCCATCTTCAAATTAATGGCAAGCGGGCGACCTTACAACTAAACAGGCGTTCATTACGTGCTGACGATTTCGTATTGCAAAACAGTGACGGGCCGATACTGAACATTCCTGAATCTCGCACCTATTTTGGTGTGATTAAAGAATTGCCCGGCAGCGCAGTGGCAGCAAGCCTCGAGACCTATGGCTTGCGCGCATCGATATTCATGCCCGATAATCAACTGCTGCGTCTAAAACCAAATCAGCGCAAAGGCAATAGCTGGCACACCATCGGTGTCGCCGAGGCTCCACCATTAGACATGTGTGGCAGTGAAAGCGAGCAATTGAAGGATGACATCCACGGTGATGGTAATCGGTCGGTTAGCATTCCTCCACCGAGTGGTGGTGGTCATTATTTGTCGCCATTCCCTTGGCAATGGACGCTGCGCAAATCTCGTATAGGCTTTGATTCTACATACGACCACTGGGTGCGCGAAGGACAAACTGTCGCCGGTGTAACGGCATCCGTTGAATACCAGTTAGCCGAAAACGATATTGTTTGCAGTCGCGATGGCATGGTTAGTTATGAACTAACTGGAATTGTTATTCGCCAGACTCCTTACTATGTCGGCACTACTTCTGGCGCATTGCTTTCTGAATTTGCGAACGAGTGGTATACCAACCAACAACACATACCCTATGAGTCGGCGGTACTACTTGCTGACTATCAAAACGATGGCATTGCGGGCCTTGCCTATGTTGGCACACTTGGCTCTTGGGGTTATGCCGGCCTATTCTGGGATCGCGGATACAGCCCTGGCATTATCGCCCACGAAGTTGGTCACAATTGGGGATGTGGTCACATTGACTGCTGGCCCTGGGGTGGTTCAGCGATGTGTGGTTCTTGGTTACTCTATGGCCCCGAGTCGACCGATATCATTTTGGCGCGCGCAGCTTGGTTAGACTTGCCAATTATCGAACCATATGCTGACAGTGTGCGCCCCTACGCAGACCCTGATTGGGTGACTGCAGACTCACAGTCTGACAATTACTTTGATGTGCTTAGCAACGACTACGACGCCAATTTTGATTTTTTGCACATTAGTTCTGTCGATGCAACTTCAAGCAATGGCGCAACGATTTCCGTTGTCGGCGGTGGCCCGGGCGGACGCGATAGGCTTTTGTACCAGCCCGATCGCACTCGGCTTGGCGAATATACAGACACCTTTTGGTACACTGCTGCTGACTTCAATGGGCTTGAACACTCGACGCCGGTAACTGTAGATGTAAAAGAGCGCAGCCTAATTGCCTCATTCAAATTTGAAGGGATCGGTGCTGACCTAATTGATAGTTCCGGGAATTCCAACCACATTAATTCTTCTGGACCAACAGTTTTTTCTGAAACGCACGACCCGCAGATTGGTGGACAGTGTAATAACCGGGCATGGGAAAGTAGTTCTAATTTATTCGACAATGACATCAGTTCCGTTTTTTCATCTGACGACCAAGGAGTTGTTAGCAGTAATTTCACGACAGACCCCGCAGATGGTACTTGGCTTGAATTTGACTTTGGCAGCACAACGACTTTCGATGGCATCCGGCACCTTGACCATGACTCTTCGCGACTCTGGATTGCTACCTCGATGCTGTATTTTTCTCAGGATACTATTTTCGACAATAGTGATATTGCCGTTGAAATAAATCATCATAGCCACGGCCAAAATGTAAGCTACCCTTTCGATGAAATTAGTGCCCGTTATGTTCGCTGGGAAGTTACATCGCAAAACGATTCTTCTTCAACTCAACATTCCCTTGGCGGTAAAGAGTTAGCCTTTTTATACGACGCCAATCTTGTTGAACTGCCTACACCAACTATTTCCTTATCATCTAACACAGCAGCTGGATCTCCTGCAAGCAACTTAATTGATGGCGACATCAATTCCGAATTTGTTTCTGATAGTCAAGGGGTAATAAGCGCCCCGCTTACAACTGACCCTAATGATGGCACTTGGGTAGAGCTTGATTGTCAATCAATACAAACTCTTGAAGGCCTTAGTCTGCTTGATCTCGACAATAGCGGAGCCTGGACCGAACAATCACGGCTGTGGTTTAGCAACTCGCCGACTTTTAACTTGTCAGATCCTTACGTTGACTTAAGTCATTCTAACCAGCAAGACCTGCAAATATTTGACCTCCCGACAGTTCAAGCTAGATATCTTCGGTGGGAAATTCACGGCACCGCTTTTTCATTCTTGAAAAACAATGGTGCCCGCGAACTGAAGCTTTTTAGTGACCCCACTTCAGTCCCACCTTTTCAAAGGCTTAATGGCCCATTTGACAATCACATTGAAATAGATAACAAGTTAAAAGCGTCAACACTTATTTCTGCTGTAAATAGTTTCACAATTAACGCCTACGTAAAACCTCGGCCCAACCTAAATGATGGCGCATTAATTTGCGGTATTGGCGACCCAGCAAACAGTATTGATACGTTTTTTGAAATTCGCAATGACAACTTGCACTTTGCAGGCTTTGATTTCGCGGCTAGCTTGTCAACGACGATGTGGTCGATGCTAACCGCCTGTTACGACGGAGCATTGCTCAGTGTCTACTTGGATGGCATGCTACTTGGCAGCCACGCAACTTCATTTCCTAACTTAAGCCAACAAATGCACATCGCTCCTGCCAACCCCAGCGACGATTCAGCATTTTATCGAGGCAGCATCGATGAACTTTCGCTATGGAATTACTCCTTTGATGCTTCCCAGGTTCAACAACTTTACATAGGAGGAGCGGCGACGGGTCCTGCGCCTTTCGATACTGAACGCAATGTCGACCTCAATACGCGATTAAGTTGGGTGTCTGCGCTCAATACTCCGCAGCACGATGTCTACCTTAGCACTGATTATTATCTTACGCGCGATGCAGACATTAACTCTGCAACCTACCAAGGGCGTCAGTCTAACAACTACTTAGACGTGCAGAATTTAAGTGCTGGGGTTTGGTATTACTGGCGCGTAGACGAGGTGCACGCAAATGGTGAAACTATGCCTAGTCGAATTTGGAGGTTCAAGACATCTCTACCTTGGTCAACGGCTATAATCGAACAATTTGGCAATGGCAACGATGGCGACCACCTAGATGGCCTTGGCGGTGGCAGTGGCTTTGCAGGAACTTGGTCAGCACCTAGTACCAATGATTACACTAAAAAGAGCGGCAGCATTGGCGCCTACCCTTCCAACATTACCTTTACGGAGGTAGATGGCTACCTAGAGCGAATTGCTTCACCTTCTCTACCGATGGAAGGTCAACGCTTGCTTGACGCTACCGCTGTAGATGTCGACATGTCGAGTGACACCAACATTTATATGTCGTTTGCCGTCCGCCTTAATGGTAGCAGCAATAATATGACGGCGATGGTCGGATTTTTAGATTCTGCGACTGGCAATACTATTCTTGCAGGTGTTGATGATGGTAAATGGTCAATAACTGGTGCAGCCGGAGAAGTTTCAGGCAGCACTACTTGGTATAACGTCACGCGCTTTGTCGTTGTCAAGATCGAAGCCAATAACCAAGGCAACGATACTATTTATCTAAAATTCTACGATAGCCTGAACGACTTAGTTCACCAATCTGACGGGCAACTTAATGGCGTCGGCTCAGGAACAAACGAATGGGACCTTATGGTTGACACTACTAATGACATCAATGTGTACGATCATTTGTTTATCAAAGCTGGGGCAGTTGGTAGCTCTTTTGGCACCCATCATGTTGCAATAGACGAGATTCATATTGGCCAGTCTTGGAATGACGTTACCGGACTATAGAACTGTCAAACAACGATGTCGAGCATTCGCTGCAACGAGTTTTTTGCTTGCTGAAACAATTCATCAGGCACAGTAACTTCATGAGTTTGAAGGTGCAGTGCTTGCCAGAGTTTTTCGGGGGTATTCAGTTGCATGTATGGACAGAGGTTGCAGGCACAACTAGCTCCGGGTGCGGCGAGATAATTATTTTGCGGCGCTTCTTTCTCAAAGCGATATATCATATTGGCCTCGGTGCCGATTATAAACGTTTGGTCGCTTGACGATTTAACTAAACGCAACATGCCTGCTGTACCGAGAACATGATCAGAGGCATCGCGAATCGGTTTTGGGCACTCAGGATGAGAAATAGTAATCGCCCCTGGATTTTCTGATTTCAATTCGTTGAGGGTATCAACTGAAAACAATTCATGTACCTCGCACGCGCCATTCCAGAGGATCATCTCGCGGCCTAATGTTTCGTTTAACCAACCGCCTAAATGCTTGTCTGGCACGAACAGAATTGGCTGATCAGCCGGTATTGACTCTACAACTTCTTTAGCATTGCCACTAGTACAAATAATATCGCACAACGCTTTTACTGCGGCCGTGCAGTTTACATATGCCACTGTAGTTGGGCGCACGCCTAACTTTTTAGTTAGGTGCTGCTGGTATTGCTCTAGGTCTTCGGCCTTACACGACTCGGCAAGCGAGCAGCCCGCATCTATATCAGGCACAAAGACCTTGGCTTCAGGGCTGAGCAGTTTTGCTGTCTCAGCCATAAAATGGACGCCGCAAAAGCAAATCGCCTTGGCATCAGCCGCTGCTGCTTTGCGCGAGAGCTCGAGGCTGTCACCGACAAAGTGTGCAGCTTCTTGCAAAAATCCGTCTTGATAGCTGTGCGCTAAAATCAAAATACCGCGTTCAGTGGCCCACTCGCGAATGGCGGATGGCTCTGGGATTTTGGTTAAATCTAAATCTAGGGTGTCGCTGTGCATGACAAGGTGAACAGTTTAACTTTGCGCCATATAAACGTCGAAGCGCGTAGTCTTACCTTTTATGGCATGACTAACCCCCTCAATCAAGGGCTTGGCATGCGCAGGTCGCTTTACCACCACGCGATTTACCGGAAAGCTCAGTGCTGCCTTCAATAAGTGTATTTGATCATCGTCGCTGCCAACAATTTCTCTGAAAATACGCATGTCTTTCTTGGCCAAAGCCGTCTTCTTTTGAGGAGGATGCATCGGGTCAAGATAAATCACGTCGGGTTCAAATTCTGATACTAAACCGCTAGCTGAGCAACTCAACAACTCGATTGCATCTTCGTTTATCAAAGAAATTTTATCGGCAAGCAACTCTTTTAATTCATCAGCCTTTAAGGCGCGCCGCAGGCCATCTTGCAACGCAGCATGAACCTGTGGGTGGCGCTCGCATGCCAATATTTTTGCACCAAGGCAGGCTAAAACAAAGCAATCGCGTCCTAGACCGGCAGTGGCATCAAAAATGCGCAATTCACTTTGGGCTTTGTGCAGACCAACAGCCTTAGACAGCGCTTGGTTTTTGCCTCCACCAAACTTACGACGATAATCTAATTTGCCACCTACAAAGTCGACTATTACTTCGCCGGCGCCAGCGCTCAGACTGACTACCTTATCGCGGTTGGAAGACGATGTCATATTGTTCTATTGTATTTAAATCACGAAACAACTCGCTGTGCCGCAGTACATCCATCTTTAATTTATATTCGTATACACCTTGGGCCCATGTTTCTGAATGCAAATCGAGTAAATACTTTTCGCCGTTCGCTAAGATTAAAAAAATATCGCCGTTACGGTACTGGTCTGAATGTTTTTTATCAGACATCGAGCAAATAAAATGGCTGCCATCAATGTCTTTAATCACAGCGAGTTTGTCGCCTCTGCGCACCAATGTTTGAGAAGTTACAACATGTTCAATCGTACCCTTTTGACTTGCAAAAACTTCTAGCTTGGCCGGCGACTGCACCACTAACTCAACAAACTTTTTAGCATTTTCTAAAAGCGCTAAATACAAGCTATCTTTACGAAAGTCTATGTCGCCGTCTAATAAGTTGTCTTTGCTGCTGCGCAACTCTGCTACCTGACTCTTTAGGCCTTGGCGTAATCGCTCTAGGTTGGCGATGTCGTGTTCGAATGGCTTCAATTCTGTCCAACTTCGAGCACCCCTGCGCGCCTCATTTACGACAATGGCTAAGGCTGCCGACTTTTGATCTAATTCGTTTTCACAACTTGCGATTTGTTTTTCGGTTTGACTTATTTCGTCGTTTATCTGCAAAAGTTGCACTTTATAACTTGCATCAAATTTGTTCTGACGCTGATTAGCAACCGCGATTGCTTGCTGTTGAAAAGCTAAAGCTGTGTTCTGCAGGCGTTTATCTGATTGCAGGTTTATTAGCGCAATTCGAGAGCTACTGTTAATTCGCGAAAACGATTCAGCTAACCACACCAGCCTGCCATCTGTAGGGGCGACCACATCTTTTGCTGGCACAACCCACATGCTTTTTACAGTAATTGTAGATGCTGGGTTTGCGCCTTCTAGAGATGGCAATGGTTCGATTATTAATGGTTCAGCCGCAGTCGCCAGCGGTTGCGAATCTAACTCGATCTCAGAAGAATACACTGCATACCAAATAGCCACAACAGCTAAGCAAAAGAACGAAACTGTTGCGTAGGGTAAAAATCTCTGAACATCAACGTGACGTGTAACAGGATAAACCAATTTAAGCACGTCTTTAAGTTGGCGCTGACTAGGATTCGCCAACCACTCGGCATCAAAACTTTCGATGCTACTCCATTGCCCAAGCTTCAACATTGGCAAGCGTCGCCTCCCGAGAATCTGCTGGGCCGCAGCTACAGTACATGAGTCGTCGGTGAAGGCGACAAAGCCATCATCTATTATTTTTAAATCGTCGGCGCTAATTCGTTGCACTTTATCAAAAGAGATGTCGGCAAACTCGACAATGCCGCCAGCTCCTTTGCCTAGCACCCATAAGCTTCTGGGAAACTCACTGAGCGAATCAGAAGTAATTTTATTCAATGGTATATGCTGCCTTTACATAGGCTAACGCTTTTTCTAGGCAAATATGCGCATGGCAAACAGTGGCAAGAGCTTGGCCGGCATCTACCTTGGCGCCCACTTTGGCATGCACTACTACTCCGACGCCATGGTGTACTTCGGCATCTGCGCGCTCGCGACCAGCTCCTAGCACGAAAGCTGCTAAACCAATTTGCTCAGCATCACACCTAAGGACGACTCCGGCATGCTCAGCACAGTAGTCTATTTTCTTTACCTCAGTTGCCTGGTGTAAGTTAACTGATAAATCTCCGGAATGTGCTGCAACCAATTGCTGCCAAACATCAAAAGCACTGCCGTCTGCAAGGATTTGTTTGGCCTTGATAGGGTCGCCACTTAATTCGGCAACAATTTCAACTAAATCTTGCGGCCCTTGCCCCTGTAGGCACTGCTCTGCCTCGCGCACTTCAAGTGCATTGCCAACTGTGTTGCCTAGTGGTACCGACATGTCATTAAGCACCGCTACCATATTTAACATCCATTACCAATGACTCTATTCCTTCGACTAGCTTTTTCGACAAGATTGAAGCGGTAATCAATGCCACTGAAGGCACCGTTTGAGTTTCGTTGCGAGCTGCATATAAAATACGATCTGCTGGAGCTAACTCGGGAGTTTGCCCATTTATAAAACAGCCCACCGTATTTAAAGTGTGACGTAATTCTGAAATATTTAAATCGGTGCGAAATCCTTTTATTGATTCAAGTTTATCAAGAGTTCCGCCCGTGATACCCAGGCCACGGCCAGACAGCATCGGAACTTTGTTGCCCATTTTCACCCATAACGGCGCAAGCACTAGGGAAACTTTGTCGCCAATGCCACCAGTAGAGTGTTTGTCAATGAATGGGCCATCGATACCCGTCCAATCTAATTTGTCGCCACTATCGACCATTGCTTTAGTCAAACAAACAATCTCTGCATCTGTCATGCCATTGCAGACAACGAATGCTAGCCAAGCACCAATTTGAGACGCGCTTACCTCGCCAGCAGTCACAGCACTAATAAATGCTTCAATTTGCCCAGAGTTTTGTTCTATGCTTTCACGACGCTCTACTAACCATTCTGAAATCAATTTATTTATTCTCCGGTTACGACCTCTAAGGATGCGCCTACTTTAACGCCGCGTTTATAAACAGCTGCGGCACCTGGTGTGAAGACACTGACAGTAAATAAATTATCGTATAAATTATCGAACTGGAATTCGCCATTTGAATTAGTCAAAGTCGAATCGATGCCAAGAAACCTTTCGGGCAAACGAGATTGGCTAAAATCATTACGCGGCAACTGCCCCTCGATTTGCACACCAACATTAGTCTGTGCTTCACCGGCTGAATTCACAACACGTCCTTTAATACTCTGACCTTTTCGCAGCTGCACTTCAATCTGCTGCGACTTGTCGTCAAAAATTATTGGCCCGGACAAGGTTGTACCATGCTGAGGATGATGAGCGATCAAATATACATCTTCAACTTCTTTCAAGTCAGAAAACTTAAACACCCCCTCGCTGTCTGCCCCTACACTTAAGTCGCCGTCACTTGTTAGCAACCAGAGCTGAGTATTACGAATAGCTTTACCGTCGCCATCAATAACTTTACCATCGAGCGAGATAGTGTCTTTCATCTCGATCCATACGTCGATTTGCCCTGCGTCAACCACGGCAAAAGTTTGTGCGTAATCAGCATGTCGAACATTTACATTCCAGGCTTGAGAATCTGGTACGGCCGGCAAAACGAACATGCCATCGTCATCTGAGAGAGCAACCGTGGCGCGCGGGCCATACAAATGAACTTGCGGACTATCGGTAGTTTTACGGTTTTTTCGCCGATTTGGTTTACCAGCAACAACTCTTGCATTGGCAATCGCGTTTTCGTTTGCAGTGATAACCTGGCCATATACTGTATGCGCAGGTTCAATAAAAATCTCTAAACCATTATGGCGCTTGCCTTCGTCAATCACCCCTCCAGGACGCCACACGCTCATCTGATTTTCAAATGCAGCTTCGAGGGTAAACGAACCCTCTGGCACTCCGCCCAATGCAAATCTACCATTTTTATCAGTGGTAGTAAAAACATCGATTTTTAAATCAGAATTTTTATCAAGAAATTCTGGGCTATAAAAGAAGCAAACAACTTTCGCTCCTTCAACGCTCGCGCCCTCAGCATCGTAAACGGTGCCGAACAATGATGCAGCTGGAGCCAAAACCATTTCAATTTTATGAGTCTTTCCGCCAAACAAAACTGCGGGTGATTCAATAAACCCAGGCGCAGAAAAGGAACTAGGGTTGGAAGAAACTCCGATCAATTGTGCGCCATGCTCAAATTCTAGGTGCACCAATCCCGCAGCATTGGAATAAGCTGACGTCGAAGAAGGAATGCCGGCGTCGTCCCATTGAACGTCGATTTTGACGCCTGCCAGCTTGCGCTCGGAATCACGTAAAATCAGCTGCACTTCGAGTACCGCAGGCTGCAAAGTGTCCACTTTGGCCTCTTCGACAGCAAAGTTAGTTGGCGCGGGTTGCGCCTGTTTATCAGAGCAATTACTAGTCAGAGTGGTAAAAGCTGCCAACAGCGCGATAGAAACGGTCTTCGTTGGTTTCATGACCCTTAGGATACTCAACTTTCACTAGTTTTTTCTGAATTATTGGGTCAAGAGCTGTATTTTTGCTGTAATCTTTAAATTGAGTTACCACCACAAACTCGCTTTTTAATGAAAAAAATGACACTTCTCCCTAGCCTGTGCTACTTCTTTGTAGCATTCGGCCTAACTGCCCATGCTCAAGTTCAAGACGGCTGGGTTGAATGGAGTTCGGTTGACGGCCTAAGCAGCGGCGATTCTTTCGGCAGCTCTACCTTGGCTATTGGCGATGTCGATGGCGATCTCAATGCCGACTACCTTGTTGCGGCACCACGTTCTAAATCTGGCTTTCACCTTGCCGGCGAACTTAGTATTCACAGCGGTTATGACGACCATGTAATTGCAAGCATTAATGGCGATTATGCCGGCCAGCAAATCGGGTATGACGTGTGCTTTCTCGGGCAACACAACGGCGATGGAATATTGAAAATCGCTGCTTCAGCTCCGTTCTCTGACTCAAGCAATGGCATGTTTTCAGGTATTGTAAATGTTTACGCGCTTGACCTCTCAACTTTAACCCTAAGCCTATGGGAAGAAATCCCTGGCGTGCGTCCTGGGCATATGTTTGGAGTAAGCATCGCGGCAACCGACCTAGACTCCGACGGCGATCTTGATTTAGCAATCGGCGCACTTGGCGATGGCGCACTTGATGGCAGTGTCACCTTTTTACACCTCGACGACATCGGCACAATCGATAACGCCTTGCAGAGTTTAGGCGCGCCGTCCTCTGGTGAAATGTATGGTTGGTCGCTTTGCACCGCTGATGCCAATGGCAATTCGACTCTCTTAATTGGCGCACCGTTCGCAAACACCGATGACTCTGGGGCGGTGGTACGACTCAATGCCTCTAGTGGCATTTTTGACACATTGCGCTTGCCATCTCCGGTTGCTATTGCTGGCGCTAATCTCGGCTTTGCCGTAGCAGCTGGCAGCGACATCACTGGCGACGGAATCGCCGATTTAGTGGCCTCAGCGCCAAATGCTGGCACTGGGCAAGTATTCGTTTGGCACGACGAACTGGCTGCCAGCACCTCTTTAGATGGCAGCAACAGCGACGAAAAATTTGGATATAGCCTTGCAATAACTCCTGATGCTAATTTTAATGGCAGCGATGATTTAGTTGTTGGTGCACCCGATTTTAATAACGAGAAAGGACGCTTTGCTGTGCACGACATGTCATTGCCACAACAGTTAGTATTGCACGAAGTTAATGGCTCAGCTGGGCAACTGCTCGGTAACAGCGTTTCTACTGCTGGCGATTTAAACAAGACTTCACAATCCGAAATTTTGGTTGGCGCCATCGGCACCAACAATGATAGCGGCAGAGTTTATATATACTCACCTCCAGAGCAAGACATTGGCTCAATTGAACTCGATGTAAGCGGCACTTTCAACTGGGAAACCGAACTTGATTTGTCGGCCACAAACCTCTCGGTTGGTGGCAGTGGCACACTTTACTGGTACGTCGGCTCACAAGCTGGTTCATCAACCTCAGCCGAAGGGTACGACCTCGACATTAAAGGTAACGTTTCCTTAATCGGAGCTACACCAAGTCCGGGCAGCAGCGCACAACTCACCTACACCATCCCCGATAGTATCCCCGATGGGCAAAGTTTAGTTTTTCAAGTAATTGAAGATCGCAGCGGGTTTATTCGTTCATCGACTATCGACGGTGGTTATGTTGTTGATCCCGGCATCACATTATTTGTTGATGGACACCAAGCTGGATCACAAATTCAAGTGCGCACCAAATGGGGTATTCCGAATAGCCCCGTGTTTATTTATGGCTCTACTGCTCAGCCCTCAAACAACGCTGACCAGCCAGCACCTGATGGTAGTTGGTTATTGAATTTACGCAACGCAACAGCGATTGGCTCTCCCAATGATAAATCTGATGTTGATGGTAACTTCACCTCAAGCGCAATCAACACTCCAGGCAGCCTGTCCGGGCTGACAGTTTATTTTCAAGGCTACGACTGGGATTTCTTCTCGCCGGCCCTGACACCGATAACAGCAGTTACTTTTCAATAATATCCCCATAAAATGCGTGATTTGCGCCGAATCAGCCGCAATCATGAGGTATGATTTAGAGCTCAGCTTATATCGCTGTTCCCTCAAAGATGTACAAACACTTAACAACTCTTGTAATTTCGCTTGGTTGCTTGGCAGCCGCTCCCGCCCAATCTGATTGGACAACAGATTTCACCTCTATAGGCAACAGCGCTGGTGAAGGCATGTCAAGTTCGATGATTGCTATTGGCGACGTTAATGGCGATTCTCACGACGACTTCATTGTCGGCTCGCCCAGCGATAGCAACACCATGTTCCTAAGCGGATCTGTGACGGTAATGTCCGGGGTCGATGGCTCAGTTCTCGCCACGCGCAGCGGAGAATCTATTGGTGAGGGTATTGGTGGCTATCTAACCTACCTCGGCGAACATGACGGTGATGGTTTAATAAAATTCGCTAGTAGCTCACCATTCGCTGACAGTTCAAATGGCATGTTCTCTGGCTTGGTTCATATCTATTCCTATGACACTGTCGCTAACAGCATTGACCTATACACGACCATAGAAGGCGCAGCTGCAGGTCAAATGTTTGGCGCCTCGCTAACAGGCTTCGAGTACGATTTACTCGATACCGATTTAGAGTTAGCTGTTGGCGCAATTGGTCACAGTTCTCTTGACGGCGCCGTTTACATCTTTGAAATTGACACCGCCCTGCAAGACGCAACCCTTATTTCTGCTGCCACTATCGAAGGTGGTTCAGGACAAAAAGAGTTACTTGGATATAGCACTTCAGCTGCTCAAGGCGCCCTACTAGTTGGTGGTCCATTTACAGATGATGGCGCTGAGCGCAGTGGCGCAGCAACTATCTTTGAAAACAATGGTGCTGTAATTCCCTTATCTAACCCATTTTCCGGTACTGAAAAAGCATACTTTGGGGTTTCTGTAGCCTCAGGTCAAGACGTAACTGGCGATGGCATCGACGATTTCTTAGTCAGCGCACCATATAGCGGCAATGGTAATCTCGTATATTTTAGTGATGTAAATGCCGCCGGTTCAATCCTAACAGGCCAACAAGCTGGCGAACGATTTGGTCTTGCCTTAGCCATTGTTCCAGACAATGACTTCGACGGCGTTTCAGATGTTTTAATCAGTGCCCCAGAAGCAAACACCAATCGCGGACGGGTAGACTTGCACAACCTCACCGCCAGCCCACAAGAGATTGTAAGTTTCAGCGGCAATTCTAGTGGCGACCTATTCGGAACTAGCATCACATCAGCTGGCACAGTTGCTCGCGACGTAAATGATGGGTTATTATCTCCATTGCTAATTGGTGCAGCAGGCTCCAACTCTGGCAAAGGCAAAGTTTACAGCAATTCACTTGTAATCAAAGACATGAGCCTCGCGGTAAGCGGCTCATTCGAATGGTACACTGACGTAAACATAATGCTCACTGATTTGGCTGAAAGCGGCAATGGCACTCTGTATTGGTACATGGGAACTACAGCCACCCCTTCGGTTTCAGCAGAGGGTTACGACTTAGATATTAGTGGTAATCTACAGCTTATCGCGATTGGTCCCAACCCTGGCACTCAAGCACTTGAAACCTACACAATCCCCGACGCTATGCCTGACGGGCAAGCCCTCGTATTTCAGGTTGTCGAAGACCGCGGTACTTTCGTGCACAAATCAAACATTGCTGGCGAATTCGTTTCAGAGCCACCACCTCCTTTTGTTTTAAGCAATAGCGGCAACACTGCTGGCCAAGACATGGTTCTCTCCGTTGAAGGTGCAACTGCTGGCGCTACTATTAAATTTTACGGCACCCTCGATCCTGTTCTCGACCCTGACACACCACTTGGCGCAGGTGTGGTAGCAGACAGTAATGGCGAGGCAAGCACCACTATTTCTATACCAGCTAACTTTAGCGGTCAAACAGTTCGCTTCATGGCCGAAGACTCGTCTAACAGCTCTGTAACACCTGTCATTGAAGTTACGCTTAACTAAGCCCTACAGCCGTACGTAATCAAAATCGGCAGCCTGACCATTTAACCCTTTAGTTGGTGGTGCAATCCACCCAGCGTATTTACCTGGTTCAGTAACTGAAACCATCAACGATGACACATACTTGCGATCATCGGCGCTTGGCAACCAGCTGTCTTGCTTAGCAACGAATGTAGCCTCGTCTAAAGGGTTGCCATCGATGTCAAAACGCAAGTTGGCATAAATGCCAATTGCACGATTAAAGCGACGGTGAGGTAACGAAAATTCGAAATCGATGTTGGCCTTCGCTAAAATCCGATTCCAGTAATCAACACCCTTTTGGTTGTCTTCGAGGTAGTCGGTACGCAAAACTTCATTCAATGCGTTGCGCAGCGGCACCTCTTCTTTAACCATTTTGCCATCTACTAGCTTCTCGACAATATATGATTCTTGCATTGCAGTATGTTCGCTATACTTCTTTTCTTCGTAAGCTCTACCTTTAAGGCCAGCTGCAAAGAAATTAGCTGCGTTCGATGAAACTTCGCCTCCATACAAGTCAGTAGATGAGCTTACCCAAAAATTAATATACTTCTGAATCGTTTCGAGCGGAATGGCACCATGCTCGGCAACATTTGCATCAGGAAATTCATTCATTACCTCGCATGTTCTCATTATCACTCGGCCAATACCTGTTTGACCAACGAACAAGTGATGGGCCTCTTCGGTTAACATAAATTTGCAAGTACGCGCCAAAGGATCAAACCCCGACTCAGCCAAGGCTAACAGTTGAAATTTACCGTCACGGTCAGTAAACATTGTGAACATAAAGAAGTCAAGCCAAGTAGTGATTGGTTCATTAAATGTTCCGAGAATACGCGGCCGGTCTTCATTTCCTGAACGGCGTTCAAGCAATTCGTCAGCTTCGTTGCGTCCGTCTTTGCCGAAATAGCGGTGTAGCAAATACACCATCGCCCACAAGTGGCGACCCTCTTCGACATTCACCTGGAACAAATTTCGCATATCATAAAGCGAAGGCGCAGTGTGCCCTAGCATGCGTTGTTGCTCTACCGAAGCCGGCTCGGTGTCGGCCTGAGTTACGATTATTCGACGCAAATCGGTACGAAACTCGCCAGGAACTTCTTGCCAGGCATCAACACCGAAGTGGTCGCCAAAAGGCACCTTGCGATCAGCGGCATGCGGCTCTAAGAAAATACCCCACCGGTAATCAGGCATTTTTACATGACCAAAATGCGCCCAGCCGTCAGACTCGACCGACACTGCGGTGCGCAAATAAATCTCGTTTTCTTCAAAATCAGTTGGCCCCATTTGATGCCACCAATCAAGGTAGTCAGGCTGCCACTTTTCTAATGCACGCTGCAGCCTCTTGTCAGAAGCGAGATCAACGTTG
>JACKQG010004178.1_pt1 | contig 16937 bp, 12 predicted proteins | sample 8237621 | NCBI WGS metagenome assembly JACKQG01 (sample SAMN15677084, study PRJNA649215) | marine metagenome | biome: marine; feature: Black Sea; material: saline water; isolation source: suspended particulate matter (SPM) from the Black Sea western gyre | collected 2013-06-09/2013-06-10 | depth...
ACCTGGTGTCGACCTGTCTCTTTCTAGGTTTCGCCATTATTGCCACGACACGTTTAAACGATTGAGGAAAATGGATTTTTGCAACGCTGGGCGCAGTCGTAGGTTACATCGGTGGACCACAGTCATCCTTTTGACTAGTCTGGCTCTAGGGCTCAATCAACTGGCATCGAGAGTAGACTTGAACATCGATCTTACGAAGGAAGGCAGATACACCCTATCGCAAGAAACCTTAGCGTGGTTGGCCAAGCTCGAAAAACCTGCAGACATCATCATCACCATTCGGGAATCGAACAACCAGCCAAAGATAATACAACGCCTATTGCTAGATTTGGATCTATTGCTGGACGCCTTCGAAAGAGCTCCGTCCTCCTTCCCCATCCGCATCCATCGAGTAGACGTCAACGCACGCAAGGCACAAAAGACTTTGATCGAAAAGTATAATTTGGCGGAACCCAATCTAATCCTCGTAGCAACTCAAGGTGAAGAAAACGTGGAAAAAACAATATTATTTCGGTTCGACGATCAGCCAACGACAGATACGTCTGACCCGAAGGAAGCCTTTCGCTCCCGTGAGTCAAAAGCTCGAGATGCTATGTTCGACTCGGGACTTTACGACGAGTGGGCAGAGAACAATCGCAATGTGCCCGAACCCACAAAGTTTCGCGGTGAAGAAGTTATTCTTCGAGCCTTACTAGGAGTTACTCGTGCTCGCAAAGGGCCTAATGTGGTCTACTTTACCAGAGGCCACGGCGAGGGAAGTCCTAGTGACCCAAACCGTGATCGCGGATTCTCCGAAATGCAAAAGTTTTTAGAAAGCCGCAATCTAGAAGTGGCTACTTTGGCACCCGACCCCAATGCTCTTATCCCAGAGGATGCCGCTCTTGTCGTGGTGACTTCTCCACAAGTACCTTTCCGGGCACAGGAAGTGGCCCGACTTCGAACTTTCCTTTCCGAACGGCAAGGCAGCCTAATGTTGTTGCTCGACCCCATCGTCGACCTGTCCGTAGACTCACCCCCTGCCTTTGGTTTCCGGCCCTTACTGAAGGAATGGGGATTACGTTGCCACGACATGCTCGTCCACGACCCCGACATCTCAAAATTCGATGTCTTCTCAGGCGACTACTCGCTCCGTACTTATTCCCGGGATGTGGGACATCCTGTGGTGGAGACTCTTATCCGGCATGGATTACCTGTCTATGCCGGTAAATGTCGCCCCGTTGAACGTGAAAACGCCCCCCCCGAACAAATAGAGGCGACAGAATTAATCTATTCCTCTCGGACTTCCTGGGGGATAAGTGACTGGCGTTCCCAAAAACCTCCTGACGTCCGAAATGATTTACTGGACATCACCGGACCCGTTCCGGTAGCCAGCTTATCTGAAAAAAAACTTAGACCTCGGCATGAGGTTAAAATAAAAGGTGGAAAAGTAGCGGTAATGGGAAGTTCGCAAATCTTCGCAAATCGCATCCTTAGATCAAACGCCGGTAACCGTACCCTTCTTCGCAATCTAGTTCATTGGTTTCTCGACGAAAGCGACATGCTCGAGATACCACCGAAAGAGATAATAAACTACAGCATCAAAATGAACGAACAACAGTTCAGGGAACTCCTTTTTTCTACAGCCTACGTCCCCAGTATAGTTGCCTTGCTAGGCTTGTTCGTTTATTGGCTTCGCAAAGACATCTTGGCATCATGAAGCGTTCGACTTTACTATTAATAGCTTTAAACGCGGTTGCGTTTTTTGGGATTTACCAATTGACGAACAAAGACGAAAGCTCGCCAATTAACCCAACAATCGCACTGATTGAACTACTCGGAGACCCTCAGCAGATAACCATAGGAAGAGGCTTTCCTGTCAATACCTCGCTTACCCTCGCCAAGGAAGAAGGTGGTTGGAATATCCTAACGCCCGTGAAATGGAAGGCAGACGAATATGCCACTTCGAAACTTACCGGGAGACTTCGGCATATCGAGGTTCGCAGACTGTTCAGCCTTGAGGAAATAAAGGAGAAAGGAGAAAGCCTTGCCGATTATGGACTGGATCGCTCCGCCCTTGCAATCACGGTAGAATCAAAGTCAGGAAAAGTCACACTCGCGTTCGGTTCCCCTACTCGAGATGGTCGAGAACGCTATGTGATGCCTCACTTTCATGAAAGTGAAAAAAATGAGATTTGGGCGATCAACACATCTCTATGGGATACCGCCAATATTTCGGTCGCCGAATGGATGGAGCGTGAATTCCTGAACTTCCCCGTATACGATGTACGAGCGTTCGGAATTCGCATCAAACGAGGAGATACCCTCGTTAACACTCGAATCGTGAGAGAAACATCCGGTGCATGGAGCATCACCTCACCCATTCAAGCCCCTGCAGACACAGATACCGTTCGACTATTCTTAAACCAGCTCATCTCGTCAAAAACCATACGTTTCGTGACAGATCCAACAGAGGTAAAAAGCCTCTCCTCGCGGTTGGAGTCGCCAGCCTTTCGGATACATTTAGAGGGTAGTTCGAGTGGGAGATCGGTAGTCATAGGAGAACCCATTGATGATGGGAACGGTGCAAACTTGCGTCCTGCTCAAGTCGAAGGAGAGTCGGCAATCTTTATTGTAAATGAGTCCTTAGTGTCGCTCCTGGCTAACGCGGAAGGAAGGCTCAGAAACCGTCGACTTCTTTCCTTAGACTCTAAAACTATCGGCACCATTGAAATTCATGATTCGAACCTTAGACTTTCGCTACATAAACTAGAGGACGGTCGCTGGGAAGTTATATTACTAGACGATGAAGGAGAAGTGTCCACAAGACCGGGCGATATCGAGACAATCGAGAATTTCCTCTATAAGTTGCTCTCACTAGAAGCACGGTCATTTGTAAGTGACGCTCCTTCGGAAGAAGACCTCAAGGGATATGGCTTCGACCAACCCCGACATTCCGTCATGCTAACTACGATGGAAGGAGAAACTGTAGCTTTACGCATCGGAAACCATGCCGATGGATTGTCCGGTTGGTATGCTCGTCGAGACGACGCACCCTTCGTTTTCACCGCGGACGAGACTATCCCGATTCTCTTGGCTCCCTCCCCTCTTCGCTTTCGGAAACGCCTACTGGAACGCCTTCCTCAAGCCGTTGACATAAAGGGTATTCGCTTAATGGACATCGACGCCAACAGCACGGAGATCTCTCTCGACACCAATCAGACCAAGGATCTTGAATATTTCTTAAGAAACTTCAGTGCCCGAGAAATCATCAGCGAAAAGTATTTATCCAACGGTATCCGACTACGTGGTCAAACAATCCCTTGGCGTTACGAATTACAATCCGACCTTGCTTTACCGGGTGGTGAAGGTGACGGAAACGAAACTCGTGTTTACCGGTTCACAAACCGTATAGGAGGACAGACTTGGGGAGGAGGTTCGCCATCCGCCAAACTTTCATTTCTCATTCCTATTGGTCTAATGGATCTTCTTTCGGAAATACTTCCTGACGACTCAAATCCGAATCCATGACCCTTATCGGTTACTCGCTCCAAACAGGCACGAGAAACTCCTGTAGCACTTGAAAAGAAATCAAAGATGGGGCAACTGGGCGGGTAAGTTCCTTCTGGCAACCCTTGCACTACAGATTCTGTTTCTTTTGCTTCTGGATATTCGATTTCCAGTCCCCGAATTTTGGATTCAGAAAATCAGTAGCGCCACTGTTCCAGATGGATTAGTCATCAATGTAGAGGAAGCAACGTTCACTCTTGGGGGGAATATTGAAATTAGAAACGCAAGACTGAAAGCTACTGGAAAAGATCTCCCCGCCCTCTGCTTTATTCGAAGGCTAGACGCTCATGTCAAACTAAGTTCCTTGCTTATGGGGGATTTCGAACCAACTGATGCCAGAATCGAGGATGCTTCGTGCTTAGCGGCTGATCAAGAAAGAAGACCTGCTCTGGAGAACTTTTCGGGAACCCTACATTTTCGTGAAAAAATCATCAGGTTTGCCTTTGAAGGGCGGGCATTATCTTCCAGATTTGATTTTCGCGGTTTGTGGAACACTGAAAAGGCATTTTCCAAAAGAAGGGTTCCTCGAAAAAAAATCTCCAGACTTCTTCGACAGGATTTTTCGGTAATGTATTGGCAAGCAATAAAATGGAGCGAAAAAGCAAAAGCTATTCTAGCTGAAACCGAGCAACCCATTTTAGGGGTTCATCTCACGATTGAGGATCAATGCGAAATCCGCCTTCTCGCAGAAAGCGGTGCAATCAAACTAGGATCTTACGAAGCAGAGTCCCTACATTGCTCAACGAATACAGAAATGAACGGACGCAAGGACATCGAGAGTTCATTGTTACTCGCCGCAAGCAAACTGTATTTGGACAATATTGATGAAAAAATCGAGATTGGACAAATCAGGGCTCAAGTAGATGGATTCAAATGTAGTTCTCAAGAAATCACTGAACTACCTATAATTGATGCAAAGCTGGAAGGATTGTCATTGTCAGGTGAATTCGAGGGAAGACTTCCCACCGTTCATCTCGAAGCCTCCCCCTCAGGAAATGATAGCTTTGCCCTTTTCGCGGCAATGGGGACCAGCGAATCCAAGATCATCTTCTCGGGAACAGCCAATCCTTGGAAAACAAATGTAGAAGGGGTTCTTACCATTTCAGTCCAACCTCAGGATCTATCCTCGCCAACCATTGAGGAATGGGCAAAAAAAAGAATGCTTCTCACTCCAAACCTAATTACGGCAACGATTGGCCCCATGCGACTTCAAGATGGTAATTTCTCGGGTTCGAAATTCAGAATGGAGGCCGAGGAGTTAATCATAAGAAACTCACCGCCCGCGAGATACCGCATCCACGGAAAAATCAATCAGGATGGATCCATACTCGCTCACGACATTTATGGAAGGCTCAAGCACTCAGAAGTCAGAGGCTCTTTTCTACAGAACTGGTCCAATCTTGACTTTCGATTCCTTCTTGAGGGTCGCTCCATGCCAACCGAGATCAATCCATGGATAAGGGATTGGTGGGATGTGATCTGGGAAGATTTCGCTTGGAGTAAGGATATTCCTTACGGCGACTTTGACATACAAGGGGAATGGTTAAACAATAAAAAGAGAATAACGGCTTATGGCGCAGTTGAAGTATCTAACATCAGCTACAGAGATTTTCCGTGGGACAAAGGTTCGTTCAAGGTAATCGTCGACGAAAAGAACACCAGAATCACAGAAATCAATCTCTTCCCGCCGGCGGGGAAGGTTGCAGGTCATTTATCCTTCCCACGCTCCTCCTCGACCCAGCCCCTGGTTCTCGGTTTCAACCTAAAGGGAGATATGAACCCAACGCATTGCCGCAGAGCTTTCGGCCCGGTTGCGGAAAAAGTTCTCTCACGTTTCGACACAAATTCGACAGTAAAGGTTGCAGCAAAAGGCCAAGTGCTCCTGGCAAACGACGTCAACTGGAGCGACAATGAAGACTTGACAGATTTCCGCATACACGTGGCTGCTCACAATCCTATTCGCTTTTCAGGAATGCCATTGGAATACCTTTCGTTGGATTTGCAATCGAGTGGCGACCAAACCCATATCGAAAAACTCGACTTTGGCCTTGCAGGGGGAAGGGGATCGGGAACTCTTCTATTCCGTGAAGAACAAAACGGTAGCGAGTTGGACATTGAGTTGTCTATTACAGAAGCAAATCGAGCAAGCTTTGCGGAGGTCATGACATTGTCGGATGCATTTTCAGAAGATAAAAACTCTAGTCATCAAGATCCGACGGATAAACTCACAAGTGGGATTCTCGATCTTGCCTTGGAAGCCTCGGGTCGAATCGATGAAATCTGGAGCTTCGAGGGCAATGGGTCTCTATTGGTTAAGGATCCGGCCCTTCATGAGATTCCGATATTTAGTTTTCTGGCCGAGGTTATTGCTAAGATTCAGATATTTGGGATTACCCCACTGGCGGGCATAAATGTCGGTTTCACAGAATTAAATGCGCCTTTTATTCTATCTGGAGAGCGAGCGATCTTCAACAATTTGAATCTCTCGGGCCCCACTTCTCTTCTGGTCGCAAATGGAGAAGTCAATCTCCTCAAAGGTCTCCTAGACTTCGAGGCACGCTTCCACCTTTTGGGGAACTTACCCTTGGTGAGCAAATTAACTCAATTGGCCGATCCATTATCTGCTCTAGGCAATATGAAAATCGGCGGTTCCTTCGACGAACCAACATGGAAAACCCAATTTCGCCCGGGGCAGGCTCCTCTGGAGGTTCTTTTTCCAAATGGATTACCACTGCCAATAAGGCGGAAGAAAGACTAGAAGCATTTCATTAGAGCTAAACCGTGCAACCAAAGATGAAGCCATTAACGCCAGCAAGTGCTGCAGGATTGATGAATAGTATTCTAATGTTGCGTGGATAAGGTTTTTGGAATTTGGATAAGAACGACTAAACGCGAATCACAGTAACCTTATTATCTAGGAGACATAAGCTTTGGACCTAACCGACCTCAAGGGAATCATTTCCCTCATGCAGCGCACAGACCTTACGGAGTTGGAGATCGAAGTACAAGATCTCAAGCTACGTCTGGCACGCCCCAATGCCAACAGTCAGACAGCATTAACTCAAATTCCAGTGACTCATCTGCCGCCAACCCATGCAGCAGCCGAAAAACTAAATCCAAATGAGAATCTGCAGGCAAAAGACAACCAGAATGCATTCAAGTCCCCAATGGTTGGAACATTCTACCGAAGACCTGGACCGGAAGAGCTTTCCTATGTTGAAGTGGGTTCTAAAGTGAAAGCAGGAGATGTTCTCTGTATCATTGAGGCAATGAAGGTGATGAACGAAATCAAAGCTGACACCGCCGGAACCATCGATGAAATTCTTCACGAAGACGGCGACACCGTCGAATACGGACAGCCCTTATTTAGGATTACATAATCTTTTTGCAGAATGATCAGTAAAGTCCTCATTGCGAACCGCGGCGAAATCGCCCTCCGAATAGCCCGAGCTTGCAGAGAATTAGGCATAAGGACAATCGCTGTCTATTCCGAAGCCGACGAACAATCTCTTCATGTACAACTTGCAGACGAAGCCATTTGCATTGGTCCCGCCGCAAGTGCTGAAAGCTATTTGAGAGGAGACAGGATCATGAGTGCGGCGGAGGTAGCGGATGTCGACGCCATTCATCCCGGATACGGATTTCTCTCTGAAAATGCTGACTTCGCGGAGCAATGTGAAGCCTGTAACATTATTTTCATTGGTCCACGTTCAGAAACGATTCGTAAGATGGGGAACAAGGCTCTGGCTCGAGAAACTGTTTCGAAGGTGGGAGTTCCGATTATTCCCGGAAGCGACGGACCTGTAGAAGACGAAAAAGACGCGTTGAGAGTAGCCAAAAAAATTGGGTTTCCAGTCATAATCAAAGCGGTATCCGGAGGTGGGGGTCGAGGAATGCGCATTGCGCACAACGCCGTATCTTTCACAAAAGAATTCCTCACCGCAAAGATGGAAGCAGAAAAAGCGTTTGGCGATGGTACGATGTACGTGGAGAAATATCTGGAAAGCCCGCGCCACATAGAATTCCAAATACTTGCCGACAAACACGGCAAAATTTTGCACCTAGGAGAGCGGGACTGCTCTGTACAACGAAGACATCAGAAGATAATTGAAGAAGCTCCATCGCCGTTCTTGGACAAGGCACTACGTAACCGCATGGGTAAAATTGCGATTAAAGCGGCCGAAGCAGCGGAATACGAAAATGCCGGCACAATCGAATTCCTAGTTGATGCCAAAGGTAATTTCTACTTTATCGAAATGAACACCAGAATACAGGTTGAACACGGTGTCACCGAGGAAGCCACCGGAATCGACTTAATCAAGGAGCAAATACAAATAGCAGATGGACAACGCATAGGGTTCGACCAAAAGGACGTAATTCTCTCCAAGCATGCAATTGAATGTCGGATATGCGCCGAAAACCCTGCAGCCAATTTCGCTCCATCTCCCGGAGAAATAAAACTGTACTATCCTCCAGGCGGTCATGGCGTAAGAGTTGACTCTCATGTCTACGGTGGTTATAAAGTTTCTCCACACTATGACAGCATGATCGGAAAGCTCATGACTTACGGACGCACAAGAAAAATAGCCCTCGACCGCATGTATCGAGCATTGAGCGAGTATCTGATTCGCGGGATTCACACCAATGTTGGCTTGTGCAAATCCATCATCGTAGATCCCGCCTTTCGCCAAGGAGAGGCAACCACCAGCTATCTCGAGGAATTCTTGAACCGAGCACCCAAAGAATTATTCGAACCCAAGTAAATAAACCATGGCCACGAAAAAGAAACTAGATGTCTCCGAAGACTTCTCCATCCCCACTCTGTCCGATGAGTCAACCGACCTCGGTGAAATCAAAATCAACAACAGCGTGGTTGCAGGCATCGTCCGTTTGGCTACCAAATCGGTTCAAGGAGTGGTATCAGTAGGAGGTGGCGGTGTCGTTGAAGGAATCACCGATTTCTTTTCCAAAAAAGAATCAGAGCGAGGGGTTAAGGTATCAGAAACTGAACCTACTGGTGGCTACCAAATCGAAGTTCGAGTGGTCTTAGAATTCGGAGTCGACTTGGCCAAGACGGGTTTCGCCATTCAGGAAAGCATCAGGGATCAGATTCTAGCGATGACTGGAAACCCCGCGTCAAAAATTGACGTTATTATAGACGACATCAAAATGGATGCTTCTGAAGAAAAAGATGAGTTGTCGGACTACTATGTGGACGGACAGTCAGCCGGCTAAATCTCACCCCCCTCGAGTTCCTTATGGAAATCATTTGCACCCAGATTCTTCCCTCGGAAATATGGGAACTCACTTTCTCCGAGGCCATACGCGAACCCTTCTACCAAGCAGCCTCGGCACTACTATTTTTTGTACTCTTATTGCTGTATCTGTTACGGAAGTTTCGACGCGAACTCATTCTCGCATTTTCAGACGAAGAAGGAGCCGTACAAATCACCCCAAACGCACTTCACGAACTCGTCCGAAAATATTGTGAAGACCTAGATGCCGTTCACTCCCCTACTACGAAAATTGTACACCTTCGGGGAAAACTTCGTCTACATGTGCGTCTCAGGGTGGACGCCGACTGTAATATCAAAGAAACTCGATCAGCCCTTCGCGAACGTGTTGAGCTTGTCCTCGTTGGTAATCTCGGTCTTAAGAATTTCGGAGGAGTAGACGTCGTCGTCAAAGGGTTCCGTGAGAACAAATAGTCCCAAAAGGGAGACATTGAATGGCTTGATCTGAGCGCCATCTGTCGAGCACCCCTAGTATAACGAGTCGATTTAGCGACGAAGGGCAGGTTTTCCGATGGAGATCGATACGGAGCGACCTCTAACCTTTGCGCCCCAACCCTGATTCATTCGTTGAGCCCAGTATTCAGATTGGAACCAAGCGGTCCCGATTGGTTTACCCAACAAAGGCGAGTAACCACCAGACGTAACCCTACCGACTGCAATATCCTCAAACATAATGGCGTCACCCTCCCTAGGGATTCTACGGTCTTCCACGACATAATGCCCCAATCGACCGGCTGGGCCATCCTCCTTTTCCGCGAGCAAGGCTTCACATCCCACGAAACCTCTTGGCTTATCCCACTTCACCGACCATCCCAAACCTGCTTGAATGGGAGTAATCTGGGCAGACAGTTCGTGCCCATGCAAAGGCAGCCCGGCCTCGAGACGAAGACTATCGCGTGCAGCCAAGCCAGCCCAGCGAAGTCCATAAGATTCGCCCGACGCCACAAGAGCATCTGCCCAAGAGTTAAGGGCCTCGCTCCGGCAATAGATCTCGAAACCATCCTCTCCAGTATAACCGCTACGAGCTAAAAGTACGGGAGAGTCAAAGACATCAACCTCCATGAAATGCATCTTGCCAATAACACTGAGGTCCACGCCCGCGGATTGTGAGACAATTGCCAATGCATCCGGACCTTGGACGGCAAGCTGACCGTATTTCTGCGACAGATCAACCACTTCACAGGCAAAGCTAGTCGCGAGATTTTTCAAGTAATCAAAGTCTGTTTCAACATTCGAAGCATTGACGCATAAAAGATAGTCATCCTTGCTTCTTTTGTAGGCAATAAGGTCATCAATCACGCCGCCGGTCTCGTCACACATGGGAGAATAGACAGCTTGACCGACGTCTACAGTGGAAATCCAATTGGTTAGGGCATAGTCAAGAAATAGACCGGCATCGCGGCCAAGCACTTGAATTTCACCCATGTGGCTAACATCGAAGATCGCTGCCGCTTTACGGGCGGACATGTGCTCCTCTACCGAACTGCCATATGCAATCGGCATTTCCCATGATGCAAATGTTGTGAATTTTGCTCCCAAGTCTTCGTGGAAATCTCGAAGAGCAAGCGTTCTCAGGTCAAGTGTTAGGTTCAGGTTTTTCAACAATTTCTTGCGTTCGCAGTTATAGGATGGTTGGATAGTAAAGAATTGACTCAATGAGAACCCAAACGGGAAAACGCAATATTAACCTGCGGGGTACTTCATCCTCAAGCCATAACATCCGTTCCAATTGCTATATTTGAATGGGCTGTAACAAAGACGGAAACAGTCAAGAAACGTTGATCGCCAATCTATTAGGGCGATTTTTATTTCAAGGATGAATTTACTCCCTGACCTAATTGCAGCAATCACGCTGACGATTGGGATATCCGCCCTTTGCTCGACCTTGGAAGCAATGATCCTGAGCATAACGCCCGTCGAAATCGAGTCCTTGAAGAAAAAGTCTTCCCGAAAAGGCGAAATACTTGAGAGATACCGAGATGAAATCGAGGAAACGATGTCTTCCATCCTAAGCCTCAACACAATAGCGAACACTCTTGGAGCCACACTGGTTGGGGGACTAGCCGAGAAAGCCTTTGGAGATGGCGGCAACAGCTTGCTGGTATTTGCCGGTGGAATGACATTGGGCATTCTTTTCTTCGCAGAAATTATCCCGAAAAACATCGCGATGGCCTACCGAGGAGGGCTTCAAGCTAATCTCGTGTATCCGTTAGCCGTCGTCCGCTTCGTAATGACACCCATCTCGAAGATCTGCAAAGCTACCGTTAAAGTGGTTGTACCCAAAAACAACGAACGCGAGATTGACGAGGATGAAGAAATAATTCTCTTGGCTCGAAAGGGAGCGAAGGAGGGAAGCCTGTCCAATAATGAAAGCAACCTTGTTGCGAATGCCCTGCGTCTCGACGATGTTCATGTTCGAGACATAATGACGCCACGGACAGTGGTCACTGCTTTCGAAGAAGACATGACCGTGGGTGAAGTCTTTACCAAGCATCCAAACATCCCTTTCGCCCGCGTTCCAATATTTGCCGAGACCATTGATTCAGTCACAGGAATAGTACGTAGGAGAGATTTGCTTCAGGCTGCGGCGGAAGACAAAGATGAAGTGGTAATCAAAGAACTTGCCCAAGAGGTTGTCTACGTTCCTGAAAACGCTTCTGCCGACAAAGCTCTCTGCCTTCTCCTTGCTCAGCATAGCCAGCTCGTTGTAGTCGCTGACGAATTTGGTTCCACGGTTGGAGTCCTTGCAATGGAAGATATTATCGAAAGCATTCTCGGCCAAGAAATCTTTGAGCACGACGACGTTGCTGTCGACATGCGAGAATTTGCTAGACGCAAAAGTAACATTATCCAACAAGGAGAAATCGTTACAAACCCACCTTCCGAATTCTCCCCGAAAGAAGCGTAATGCCAGCCGAAACTCAATACTGGGTTCATGACTTGAGTCCATTTCTGTATAAATTCCCAGAGGCGTTTCGCGATTGGGGCCCGGGAGGCATTCGCTGGTACGGAATATCTTATCTCTGCGGCTTTGTCGCCGCTGGCATACTGCTACGACTTTTTTGGAAAAAAAACCGTAGTCCATACGAACCCGAACAGATTCTAAACCTGCTGACCTTCCAAGTCCTCGGAGTGCTGCTGGGGGGTAGAGTCGGTCATGCACTGTTATACAACTGGCCGAAACTAATGGAAGACCCCTTGATGCTGTTTCGAGTATGGGAAGGCGGCATGTCGAGCCATGGAGGTTTCATTGGCGTTTGTATCGCGACACTCTGGTACGCACGTGTATCAAAACAATCCCCTTTCCCGATTGGCGACCTTATCGTATGCGTTGTACCACCTGGACTTTGCTTCGGCAGAATTGCCAACTTCATTAATGGAGAGCTTTGGGGACGCCCGACAGAAGTTTCTTGGGCGGTACTCTTTCCACATGCTCCCGATTTTGCCGAGGGGATCGCCCGGCACCCATCTCAATTGTATGCCGCTGCCCTCGAAGGACTTTTAACTTTCACCTACATTCAATGGCGGTTCTGGAAAACGGATGTTTCCACTCGTGTGCCGGGAAGATTGTCCGGAGAATTTCTCATCGTATACGCCTTTGCTCGAATTGCCGACGAATTCTTTCGCGAACCGGACGCCTCACTAATTATGGAAATGTCGCGGGGTCAATTTTACTCACTGTTTCTTGCCGCCGGAGGAATTGCCTTGGTCATGCTGGCGGAAAAGGTCGCGTCGCGAAAACAGTAACTGGTGAAAAAAGGACTGAAACCGTGGGCTATATTTTAGATAAATTTAGCAAAACTCACTCCGACTCTCCCTTTATCTTTGACAGGAGCGGGGAAATTGGGACAAACCGAACAAGTACAATTAACGATTAAACTCACATGTTCGGCAACCTGTTTGGCTTTCTCTCAAACGATATCGGTATCGATCTCGGCACTGCAAACACACTCGTGTTCGTAAAAGATCGTGGCATAGTTCTACGCGAACCAAGCGTGGTTGCTCGCTACAAGACGAGTAAAAAAGTATGTGCGGTAGGAAACGACGCCAAGCGGATGTTGGGTAGAACTCCCGGCACGATCGAGGCGCTGAGACCAATGAAAGACGGTGTCATCGCCGACTTCGAAATTTCGGAAGCAATGCTCCGCTACTTCATCGAGAAAGTGGACAAAAGGAAACTGGTTCCACCTCGTGTGGTGGTTGCAGTGCCATCCGGCATCACCGCAGTTGAAAAGCGCGCAGTAAAGGACTCGGCCATTCGTGCTGGAGCCCGAGAGGTGCTGCTTCTTGGAGAACCGATGGCCGCGGCCATTGGTGCGGATCTGCCGATCCACGAAGAATATGCCAATATGATCGTAGATATTGGCGGAGGAACGACTGAAGTGGCTATCATTTCCATTTCAGGAATTTCATACCAACGAAGCATCAGGGTCGGTGGAGACGAAATGGATGAGGCCATCTTAGCTTATATGAAGCGAGCTTACGGGCTGCTCATTGGCGAACGAACCGCAGAAGAAATAAAGCTTACCATCGGATCGGCCGCACCAATTGAAAGCGGCGAGCTTAGCATGGATGTGCGGGGTCGAGATTCAACTGCCGGTCTGCCTAAGACAATCCACATCACTTCACAGGAAATCCGAGAAGAGGCCTTCAGCGACGTCATAATCCAGATCGTGGAACTAGTGAAGAACGCCCTAGACCGTTGCCAACCTGAACACTCCGCCGACCTGATAGACAGAGGGATTGTAATGGCAGGCGGCGGAGCCCTTATTCGTGGACTCGATCAAGTTATCAGCGATGCAACGGGTTTGGCTGTTCTTCAGGCAGATGATCCGCTTAGCTGCGTAGCAAACGGTACTGGGAAATTTCTGAATCTCCTCGGTTCGCTCAGTCGCGAGCAAGTCGACAGACTGGTCACCCAGTAAAGCCACAGCCTTGGCTAGTGACAAGTCCACCGAGCGAGCTAAACCGTTCCTAATACTCACTGGCTTTCTAGTAGTCTGGTGGTTGCTCCCCGCTGGGTGGAAATTGGCGACCCGTTCGAGTTTTCAAGAATTTCAAGCTCCTATCTGGGAGCTGGCATCCAGAGCCGAAGACCTAAGCGAGTACTGGGGCCACCTTTCCGACTCGAAGAAAACCCTAATTGAGAAAGGTCGAGAAAACGCTAGAGGATCGGCCGCACTCGAGGCCAAGCCGTCCCTTCCACAGATCAAACTCTTGAGAAGCGAAATCACACGCTTGGAAACTGCTCTGTCCATGCCTCCGGAACCTGGATTCAAAGCAGTTGTGGCAAGAGTAAGCCGGCGGGATTTATCCGCTTGGTGGCAAAACGTAACCTTGCGTAAAGGCGGTGCCAGAAATCTCACGGTTGGAGCGGGAGTTGTTTCCGCCAACGGAGTGGCAGGTCGTGTCAGTGAAGTGGGGAACCGATGGGCTACGGTAAGGCTCGTCACCAGCCCGCAATTTAGGGTTGCAGCTCAATTTGAGGGAGATGACCGTCCCGTCACCTTTCAAGGTGGCGGGATTCCCTTGGGAGGCAAACCTTTCGGCATCGTCCGCAACGCACCTCATGACCTTTCCCCCATTGAGGGAAAGCCATTAAGACTCCTTACTTCTTCATTAGGAGGTACCTTTCCCGCAGGAATTGCCATAGGGTTTGTAAATAAACTCGAAGGAGGGGAAGACGGTCTCTTCAAGAGCGGAAGGGTTGAATTGGACGAACTTTTGGGCAAACTTCGAGAAGTAACCGTTCTATTGCCACGAGACGATTCATCCCCCCCCCGATGAAAAGGCAAAACCTGTACGCACTTCTCGTCCTGTCGAGTAATTGTCTAGTACTTTTCCTTTTGTTCTCGTGGAATGATTACTGGGGGCGATACGGGATTTTCTTTCATTTGCCGGGACTCTTTTTTCTTTTCGGGTCCACTCGATTGAGCAATCGCAACGGAGCGATGGTAGCATTTCTTACCGGCTTGCTAATCGACTCCACGACCACAAGCCCCTTTGGTCTACATGCGTTTGGTTTGACATTTTGCCATTTGATCGCCCGTGAAGGAGGTGAAGGGATGAAGGCAACTCGAGGTCTCAGACCACACATGTATCAACAGGCCGCAAATCTTTTTCTTATCGCTACTCTTTCCATCTCAAGCTTCGCACAATCAGGAGACACAGCATTTCAAGACCTGCACCGGCTTTCCATCGACATCATTGCGTCACAACTTTTATTGATCCCCCTAGGATCTTGGTTTCTTGCCTTCCAAAACAACCTGCCTCAATTTGATGGAGTGGAATCGAGCGCACAACCAGTTGCCCAATGATTGCCGAGAAGCACATCCCCGAGGCAAGACGCCTTCGTCCAATTTTCATTTTGTGCGGCATTCTGCTCCTAATCCTCGCAACAACGCTGGGTTATCGCCAGTTGTACCAAGCGTCAGAATATCGAGAACTCGAACGCAAACAAACCCATCGACGAATTCTTCGACCAGGACCCCGAGGAGATGTATTTGATCGTGACGGGCGACTGCTCATCGGTAACCGAGCACACTACTCGGCGGTGATCAGGCTCGAGATGCTACGTGAAGAAATCCAGTTGGAGAAAATCAAACTTGTTCGCAAAGCACGTCAATTAAAGCAGTTACTCCTGGAACAAACCCCCTTGCCCTTTGAGACAGCGATGGCGATTAGTCACAATCCCCGCTTCGGTTTACCAAGCCAACGCCCAATACACCTTCACGGAGAGTCGGAGAGCCAAAGCCGAGTGAAGATCCATTGGCAAGGAAAGCGCCTGACTGTAAATCAAAGTCGGACGGGGAAGTGGTTATCAATCATTTCATCACACAACCCAAACCTTCGGTCGAAAATCTCAATAGAAGGAGCGAGCACAGATGTCACGGTCGATTTAGCGGGACTTTGCAAAATAGACTTTGAGACAACTCCCAAAGGTGGATTGTCTTGCAACCCGGAGAACTCGTTAAGCATCAGCGGGATTAGTTTGGAATGGGAAGCTCGCCACGCCGTGGTACAAAAATACCTTCGCCTAATAAATCAGCTCTGTGGGCGACAGGAGATATTGTCGATGGGTCAACTACAGTTGCATTGGAATCGTCGACTAGTTTTGCCAATGGAACTCGCAGGGGATCTAAAACCGGAGGAATACGCCGTTCTCCTCGAAGGTATTCAGGTAAACTCTCCAGTCAAAATAGTAACCGAAGCAGTACGGTACTACCCTTATAATTCTGCAGCATCCCATGTACTTGGTTATGTGGGGAGCGGGTATAAGTCGGATGTTAATGCCCTTCCTGAAGCTGACCTAGCGACATTCGAGCTAAAAGGCAGAAAAGGAAAAGCAGGAATTGAAAAATATTTTGACGAAAAGCTGCGTGGTCAGGATGGGGGCGACATATGGAGGGTCGATCCAATGGGCTCGAAATTTCAACAGGTTAAAGAAAAGCAACCTCGCAAAGGAGAATCTCTACGGCTAAGCTTGGATGCCGACCTTCAAGTGGCGACCGAGACAGCTTTAAAAGGAATTATTGGGCGAGTGGCAGCCCATAGGACACTACCTGATCACGATTGGCGTAAAGCAATTCTTCGGCTTACTCGATCCGCAATGAGAGATGCTGGAGAAAAAGAAGAGGCTGCCGAACTCCTGTTGCAAGCCTTTCTGGACGCTCCCGTTCCTCTTGGCGCGGAAGAGGCTTCGACAGTTGCTGGTTTCGAGGGCACGCAAAAAGATGCAGAACGCCTTTTGGAAGTACTCTATTCCCGTGGTGTGCTGGAAAGACTGAAGGCCTCATCCCACCGATATGTCACTGCTCCGCCGCCACTCACTCCGGGAGCAGGAGTCATGATCAAGGTAGACACAGGTGAAATACTGGTACTCGCAAGCAAACCTGATTATGACCTCAATAATCTTTCTCCAAGAATTTCCAAAAAGACTTTTCAAGACATACAAAGAAAGCAAGCATGGCTTCCAAGAGCCATTCACCCAGGGTATTCCCCAGCTTCCACCTTCAAGCTCATCACCGCAATCGGCGCATTAAGGGCAGCAAAGCTCACACCGGAAACCATCAGTGACTGCGATGGGCAGTACAAAGG
>JACKQG010004179.1_pt1 | contig 16932 bp, 19 predicted proteins | sample 8237621 | NCBI WGS metagenome assembly JACKQG01 (sample SAMN15677084, study PRJNA649215) | marine metagenome | biome: marine; feature: Black Sea; material: saline water; isolation source: suspended particulate matter (SPM) from the Black Sea western gyre | collected 2013-06-09/2013-06-10 | depth...
CCCTGGCATATACATCCATGCTGAGCCACTGGTCTTGCGGCGGCCCGTGAAAGAGATGCACTTTCATCGGTCAATAGATTTGAGCACTTCCAGGTCCACGTAGAGGTCCCGGGCCGGAAAGATGAAGGCCAGGTAGAGTTCGTAAAAATCCGGAAAACGGTTAGCAAGCCACTGGAGGCCAACGAGTCGGAAAGGACGGGCCAACCGCAAATGAGCCCGAATCAAGCAGAAGAGCGGCTCGACGTAGAAATCCGGTACGGCATATTGCGTCTCAAAGGCCCGGGTGAGCAGGTTATGCCGTAAGGTACGGCGAGCCACGAAGTAGTCAAAAGAGCGCAGGCTCAGATGGCGCAGGTGAGTGGGGTCGGCAAAGGAGAAGCGGTTGCTGAAGTGCGGCGTGACGATTTCCACCCGGGCGCCTGGTTTTCCCAGGCGGTGCACCTCCTCCATGAACTTGACCATGTTGGTTATATGCTCAACAATGTGGCTGCAGATGATGCGATCAAAGGAATCGCCTGCCAATGGCCAGGGGTAGACATTCAGGTCATGGATGATGTCTGCCTGGGTGTTGGGGTTGGCGTCAATGCCCACAGCGCCGGGCGTCTTAGCGTTACCGCAGCCCACATCGAGAATGTTCATACTCTTCCCCTTACCCCCGAACGCCGAAAAATGATATTGGTCGTGGGTGCATTGGAAACTGCCTCGTTCTGCACGGCGAAGCCAGCTTCATCGAGCATACTTGTTACTGCTTCACGCGTCTCTGCATTGACTTCGATGAGCAGGGACTTGAGTTGTTCCCGACGTGAGGTGGAGCGTATCCCCTGAACGACTTGCGCTTCTGTGCCATCCACGTCAATCTTGATGTAATCCGGAATATCCCCGGTTCGCTCGACGACTTCATCGAGCGACATGGACCACGTTTTGTACGCGATCTTGTCATACGTTGGCCGCGCCGGCACGCATGCATAATTCGTATGCTCCGATGCTGTGATCCAGCCAGAGCAGGCTGCCAGGGCGAGATAATACTGCTCAACGTTATTGATCTTGTTGATCTGCAAATTGTAAGCGAGATTGTAACTCGACGCCAAATCGAGATCGAAGCAGACGATTTTGCGTGGACCGTTTGGTTTGAGCGCGGCGTAGAGCGTTTCGTTGCCAAAACTCGCGCCGATGTCAAAGAAAACACTCTCCGGCTCAAACGCGTCAATCCAATCGAGCGTCTCTGGTTCGCGCGTCTCCCATTGTTTGAACGCGGTAAATACGCCCACTTGATTCAGCGGCAAGACCACCCGGATTGGCACGCCGCGCACGCGCGCAGTCGGGATCGGCAAGATCCGTGTGAACACTTTGAAAATAAACCCTGACCAGCCGGTCGCTTCGACGAATCGTGAAATCAGACAATTGATTGCTGTGAACATCGTTTCAGCTCGTTCCACTGCCCCCAAGCGCCCCACACGTGCTCGACCAAGCGTGCAATGGCAAACGTTGGCTCTGGCATTGTGACTAATCCGACCGGCAAGTGCAGTACCGCCAGCGTGAATCGTCCGAGCAGAATGAACGCGTTTGGCTTGCGTCCGCGCCGAATCTCGAACTGCGTGCGCCCCTTGCCCCGAAAAAAACACTGCCGACGAAAACGTGCCCAGTTGTACTCTTGCAAATGCGTCATCCTGACCGGCACGTACAACAGTTGATGCCCGCGCGCACAGATGCGCCACTTTAAGTCGGCATCCTCGCCTGCGGCGTAGCGAAAAGACTCATCAAACCCGCCGACCTCTCGCAAAACCGCGCGGCGGTACGACATGTTATTCGTGCCTCCTGCTGCGCATTGAAAGCCAGCAACATGCTCGCACTCGCTGACGTGATAGACCATGTGCGCCACATAGTTCTCGTAACGCGCGATGGGACTCTGCTTGAGCACCTCGTCTGGCGCTTGCAAATAGCCACCGACACCCACAACATGTGAATAGCGCGCATACCCATCTGCCAAACGCGTCAGCCAATCACGCGGCGGCACGCAGTCATCATCGGTGAAAGCGACGATGTCGCCAGTGGGTTCACGGATACCAAAGTTGCGGGCGGCGGCCGGACCCCGATTCGCCTGCCGCAGATATCGCACCGTTGGAAACTCACGGGCGATCATGTCGCCGGTGCCATCCGTCGAACCATCGTCTACCACGATGATTTCGGCATCAGAATAATCCTGGCTGACCAGCGCGGCAAGGGTCTGGCGCAGGGTGGCTTGACGATTGAAGGTGGGAATGACGACGGAAAAGCGCATAGCAATTACATCTACCTTGTCCAGACAAATCGGCACTGTTGACAAATCGGCTCGTGGGGCAAAGGATCAGCACAGCAATTATCGAGGTGGATTGGCATGCCGCGTTGGTGGAGCGGACAAGCGTACATTTGCACGGTATAGTGCTTGACGGGCAGCTTGCGCGCCTTGACGATGATTTTTTCAGCGAGGCTGGGTATGATCGCGCACAATATGCGCCCTGCGCCGATGCGATTGATCTTGAGCGGAAAATCTGCGGCGCGCCGTTGGATCACCTCGAACCCCGTCTGTTCGAGCAGATGCTTGAGCGCATGAAAAGTGAACCAGCGAATATGATCGTTGGCGTGTTCGTACACGATGCCGCAGATGCCCAATGTGTCGCGTCCGCTGCCCAGCAAGAGCGATGCGCGCTTTTCCAACGATGCCACGTTCGGAACGGTGATGAGCAGTTTGCCGTCCGGCTTGAGCAGACGATACGCTTCCGCCAGAATCATTTCGGGATACATCATATGCTCAAGCACTTCAGTCGCCATCACCAGATCGAAGCTGGCGTCAGGCAAAGGCAGTTGAGCATTCGCGAACAGGCCACGCAGATCAAATGGCACAGGCGTGATGCGCGGATGGCGAATGGTCGTCAGCGAAGAGGCGAGGTCGACCGCGACGCCGCTCGTTTCCGCGTTCGCCTCGACAAAGCGTGTCAGTAGGACGCCCGGCCCTGATCCGATGTCGAGGATGCGTGCTTCGCCAGCATAACATTCCGAAACGATAGTCAGTCGATCGCTGTAAAGTAAACGTGGGGCCACGGCATTCTCCTGGGGCAGATTCAGCCGCGCGCCAATTGCAGAATGTAGCGAGCGCGCTCGGCAACAGTCTGCCGGCTAGTCAGTCCTGTTAGAACAACATAGACGCCAAGAAATAGTATGGCTTCCATTCCCAAACGGACCCATAACGCCAGGCTGCCCAGCGGCAGCATCGCGACAAGGACATAGTAGATCATCACGGTCGCCAGATTATTGAATAGCGGCAAACCGATATTCTTTAGCAACGCGACCGAAAGATACTTGCCGCCGAAGTAGAACAGAAACACCGCCGAGATTAAGAAGGCCACGCCAACGCTCATCGCCGTGCCGACACTGCCCAGCAGCTGCGTGAGGGGCACCGCCAACACGATCAGGACCACGGCCTGGATAAAAGCCAATCGCGCCATTTGCCCGGGTCGTTTGGTCGCGATCAGAATCGAAACCATATTGTCCCACAATGGGCGGCAGACCGCAAAAGCCGCCAGCACTTGCAGAATCGGCACACTCGGCAGCCACTTCTCTCCATACAAGATCGGCACCAGCTCAGGCGCGGTCACCAGCACCAGAAGCGCAATCGGCGTGGCGCAGGTCAGCACAAGCCACAAGACGATTGAAAACGCGCGGCTTAATCGGTCAGGCTCGTTCTGCAATTGGGCATAGGCCGGCAGTGAGATGCGTCCCAACGCGGCCGAGACCAGCAGCGTGGGCCACAGGGAAGTGCGGTACGCGCGATCATAAAACCCGAGCGCATAAGTACCCATCATCAAACCGATGATAAAGTTATCGAACTGGGTCAGGATAATCGCCGAGACCGCATAAACCAGGCCGTATCTCAAGCCGTATCCAAGAAAGGCGCGGGCGAGCGGCATATCCACGCGCCACTTCGGGCGGCGCGGCGCGATGCGCCAGAATAAGCCCGCACTCACCAGCGTGCTCGCCCCTGTCCCTAGCAACAGGCTCCACAGCCCCAGGCCCAGCCAGGCGGTTATCAGCGTAACAACAAACAGGGTCACCGCGGCCAGCAACTGAATGAGTGAGATCGCTCGAAAGGCGACTTTCTTTTCAATGGACACCCGGATGGTTGAGGTCAGCGGGTCAATCAAGCCCAACGCGCTGAACGCGAACAAGCAAATTGCCAGATCGGTGCGGTTAAGTATCACCGCGATCACGGCCCCGCCCGAGACCACGATCAGTGAGACGCACGCCAGGGCAAAATTAAGCGTAAAGTAGGCATCGAGGTACTCGGCGCTGTCGTCTTGATCGCGCAGGAACTTCTGGTCCAACTGGAGTTTGACTCGAATATCTGCGAAGGCAAAGAGCGTGACGACCAGCGCGAACGTGCCGAAATCGTTGGGCTGGAGTAAGCGTGCCAGCACGATACTGCTGACAAAGCCGATTCCGATGTTGATCACCGTACTTGCGCCCAGGAAGACGGCGCTGCTGGCGGCGCGGGATGCGAGACTCATAGAGTGGCTGCCCAATCGAACAGAGGCGGTTTGTGCTCCGCGTCGTGCCGGAGCTGACGCAATCGCCGAGCTTCATCACGCAGAGCCAGCCACAGCGCAATGAAGCCGGGATCGAAGCCAGCCCACGCGCAGAACTGATGCGCGCGCGTCAAGTGAAACTTGATCTGCTGCCATCGTCCGCGACGTAACGCGCTCAACGATAACAGAACACAATGCTGGCTCAACTCACGCATGAGTTTTGCGCGCAGTGCGATCAACGCTGGAGTCGCGGGTAATGCTGTGGCGAACACGTCGGTTTGCTGATTGTACATATCCAGAATCGCGTCACGCTGCTCAGCAAACAAACGCCGATTGAGATTGTCGTCGTGAACCCGATTACAGGCCAGTGCAGAGGGAGTGAAAATAAACCCGTAGCGATAGGCCATCCGCACGATGAAGGCCCAGTCGTCCCAGTAATCCTCGCGCCACAGACCCAGTTCGACCATGGCCGCGCGGCGGAACAGCACGGCGGCCGGCACACACGCTAAATGCTCCAATTGCCAGATCAACGCGCTTTCGCCGCGCAGGACAAGTTCGGTCGCGCTGGCCTGGACTGTGCGTATCTCACGCAGTTGTTCGTCTGCACTGCAGTACGCGCACTGGACGAAGCCGGCGTCCGGGTGAGCCTGGAATGCGGTAACCATCGCCGCAAGGAATTCCGGACACCATACATCGTCATCCGGCAATAATGCAAAAAACACGCCCTGTGCCAGCCGCGCGCACTCGTTCCAGTTGCGCGGCGGACGCAGATTCGTCGCGGTGCGATGATAGCGAATGCGTGGATCGCCAAAATGCTCGACGACCTCGGCCGTGTCATCCGTCGAGCAGTCATCGCTGACAATGATCTCGAAATCTTGAACCGACTGCCGCAGGACGCTGGTAATGGCCTGGCGCAACAAGCGCGAGCGATTGTAGGTTGGAATGCCGATGCTGACCAGTGGGGACATGAGATCAATCCACACGGCGCGCAACCGCATAAATCGTTTCGCCCTGCAAACCCAACAGATGCCCGACTGCGCCAATCGCTCGTGACAAAGCAGCAATGACTCGACCAGGCAGTCGAAGACGGTGGCTTAAAAACAAGCCAACTTGGTTCTCTTCGTTGAAAGGGCGCGGGTGACACTCGATGACGGAGTAGCCTGTCAATTGCAGCGCGCGCACAAGCGATGCCGTCGACCAAAAAGTAAGATGATGCGGTGGATACTCGCCCGGCTCCAACTCGCCTCTTGTCAGAGAACGGCGGATAGCAGACCGATCGCGGTTGGGAAGATCGATCAATAGAATTCCGTTAGGCGCAAGTAAATGCCGTATGTTGCGAAGTAAATCTGACGGATCTTCGACGTGTTCGAGGACGTGTACCAACAATGCGAAATCGAATTTGGAATCAAGCGCAACCAGGTCTTCAATGCGGCCAACCTGAGCGTTCAGGTGAAAATGCTCTTGGGCGATGCGTATCGCGTCTGGGTTGAAATCAATTCCCAAACAATCAAAACGACGTTTTGCCAATTCCGACAACAAGTAACCATTGCCACAGCCAACGTCAATCACTCGCCGCTGACTGGCAACCAAATAGCGATCCACGGTGTCTAACATTCTTTTTAGAATGTAAGCGACGCCTGGGTGAATAGAATTTTGAAGAATCGCCTGTCCAGTTTCGATGTATCGGGCCTCATAGTAATCAGCTGATCCACCCTGCATCGGATCGGCAAATTGCAGCAAGCAATTCGAGCAACCCAATATCGTATAGCCCTGGTAGCGCCATACTTCTCTTACCAGATCGGTTTTGCAGACTGGGCAGGAGGGCATTACGCTAACGCCTCTTTCCAGGCTGCGACGAGAGTCCCGTCCGGCACACCTTCTTCGATATTGAAAAGTTCCAGTCTAAACGTGGCCTCAGTGGCGCCCAGGTAATAAAGTATGTAACCTTTACTTAGCAGAAATTGCGCGACCGCGCTGGTCGTCGTATTGAACGATGCGGCGTGCGACTGAACGGCTTCAAGCGCGATCAAGTCCGGTCTGTCGGCACTGTCCAGCAGATTCTCCGCGCCCTGCACCACCAACAGCTCGGCCCCTTCAACATCCAACTTCATCGCACGCACTTTGCCGGGTTTTTTTTGTGCGAAATACTGATCCAACGTCACCGCTTCGCAGGCAAACGTTTCCGTAAGCAACTCGCTTGTCCGCCGCATCGATGCGAGTCCGCTGTCAATTTCCGGGTTCACCCACAGTTGGATCGTTTCTGCGTGGTTGGAGAGCGCACAATTGTTCAGTGCCACCTGACCGAATCGGTTGAGGGTCACGTTGCGGTGCAGTTCCTTAAACACACGTGGGTTAGGCTCAAAGCTATGAACGTGTCCGGTCGGCCCGACGCACGCCGCGGCCAGCAACGTGAAATAGCCGACATTGGCCCCGACATCCACGAAGGTGTCGCCGGGCCGAAGATATTTGCGGAACAAATCAGACAAGTGCGGCTCGTAGCAGCCCTCGCGCCATATTTTGAAAGGGATGGATTGATCAAGCCGCTTGGCGATCACAAAGCCCGGCTGCGCGATCACCCCACGACTCAACAGCCGCTTGGCAGGCGTCACAACCCGGCGGCGTAGCTGTCTTTGTCGATCCGCCGGCAATCTGCCGTACCAGTCCATCAATCGTTGGATCATCGCGCCTCTCACTCCATAATCTGGTGGTATACGTCAATCAAGCGAGTGCGATACACATCCCACGTTTGTGACAATGCCATCTCGCGTCCGGCGTGCCCCATCTCGCGTGCATGTTCGGGATTGGCGCGTAACGTCTCCAGCGCGCGCGCGTATGCCTCGGGCGCGTCGAATTTGACGACAAAACCGCTTGCGCCTTCCTGCACCAGATCCGCCGCGCCGGTGTGATCGGAAACGATCACCGGCAATCCGCACGCCATCGCTTCCGGCACGACCAAGCCAAAGCCGTCTTCTACGGAGGGCACGACCAGCACATCGCTGGTTTGATACGCCTCTACTTGGTCCGGCACATAGCCCAGCATCCGGACGCCAGGCAAATCGGCGTAGTGACGCAGCACGCCGCGGCAGTCCGCCATCACCCTGCCGACCAGCCACAGTTCGGCATCGCGCCAGGCCAGTTGCTTCCAGGCCTCCAGCAGGTATTGCACTCCTTTGCGCAGCATCACCTGTCCCAGAAAGAGCACACGAAACGGGCCAGGCGGCGGCGTAGCGGATGGCTTGAATCGCTCAACGTTCACGCCCAGCGGCAGGCAGACGATCTTCTCGGCAGATAATCCCCGCGCCACCAGGCTGCGCTGGCTGAACTGCGACTGAACGATGATCCTGTCCGCCATCGCCAGTTCCTGCTCAATCTGGCGAAGGTGCGGCGTCGCGCGTTGGGACGGCAACCCCCAGCGCCGACGTTCCTCGTTGAGCCATTCCAGCACGTCGCGGGGATGGGCCGAACCAAGGCCGAGCAGCGTGACGCTGCCCCGGCGACTGGCCGTCTGCAGGCTGGTGGCGCACATCCCGGTCCAACTGCTGAAGACCTGGCTGGGCTGCATCACGGCGCTGGTCCAGCGATCAAAGATGCGGCTTTCTACATAACCTGCCACCCATCCCGTGGGATCGTAAAGGCTCAGCCGTTTCTGAATGCGGCCCAGAAGGCCCATTTCGGTAATGAGATGTCGGGGCAGACGATCGGTCTTACACGAACTGACGATAGCCTGCTTGAGCAGACCGGCCTGGTGCAATCCTACCAGCATTTCCAGCACGCTGCTGCCCATGCCGCCGCCGCCCAGTCTATGATTGACAGAATAGACCACATCGGGAAGGCTCATGGCCCTACAACCTGAACCCTGCCACCCGGGCGTCGTTGTAGAACATCTTCACCGTATCCAGAGAGAATTCACCCAGGTCCTTGCCCACCAGCGGCAGTTTGGCCAGGATATCGTTGGTCACGGTGATGATGTGGCAGCCGATGGCATCGGCCTGGAAGATGTTGAGAAGTTCCCGGGGGCTGGCCCAGATCAGTTCGGCCCGAGGGTGCAGGCGCAGCAGTTCCACGGCCGCGGCCATGAGGGGCAGCGGGTCCCGACCCGTGTCGGCGATGCGGCCGGCGAAGACCGAGACGTAGCAGGGGGTGCGACCGTCCAGCGCGGCAACTACCTCCCGTACCTGATTCAGGGTCGCCAGGGCCGTGACGTTCAGTTTCACCCCGGCCTGGGAGAGGCGGTTGATTAAGTCGTGGGCCGGCTCCCGGCGCGTGTTGGTGACCGGGACCTTCACGTACACGTTGTCGCCCCAGCCGGCGATCTCCAGAGCCTGCCGTTCCATTTCGGCAAACTCGTCGGAGAAGACCTCAAACGAGATAGGGCGATCCGGGATGGCCTGCAGAATGTCTCGGGCAAAGGCCCGGTAGTCCGTGATGCCGGCCTTGCGCATCAGGGTGGGATTGGTGGTAAAGCCCTTGATGTACGGTCTGGCATACATCTCCAATATCCCCGCCTTATCCGCGCCATCGGCAAAGATCTTGATGGTGAGTTCGTCTATCGTTTTCATGTCCCTCTATCCTGTGAACGTGCCTGTGAACGTGATAGAATCCAGTCCACGGCTTCCGGCAACGACCTGACTCGCGCGTCCGGCGGGCTGCCCGCTGGTTCGGCGTAGCCGTAGTCAATCAATATCGTGGCGCAGCCCGCACGTCGTCCGGCCTCCACGTCTCGCCAGCGGTCCCCCACCAGATAACTGGCCGATAAGTCCAGTTGCCAATCCCGCGCGGCTGCCAGCAACAGGCCAGGGGCCGGCTTGCGACAGGCGCACCGGTCGGCATCATCGTGGTAGCATACCTGAAAGGCGTCAATGGGCAACTGGGCGGCGAGCGCCTGGTGCATCTCCTCCACCGCCGCCCGGGTCTGCCTGCCCCGCGCCACATCCGGCTGGTTGGTGACTACAATGAGTTGGTACCCCGCCGCCTTCAGCCGGGCTAACGCCTCCGGCACGCCAGGCAGCACCTCCAATTGCGCCAGCGTGTCTGGGGGATAGGGCTTCCCTTCCCGTACCAAAGCCCGATTGATGACCCCATCCCGATCCAAGAAGACCGCTCGCCCGTTATTCATCTGAAGACCCGCCAGGGCAAATCGCCAATCGGAAATCCAAAATCGCAAATCGGTTGATGACCCCGTCCCGATCCAGGAAGACCGCCCCTCTGGCGTTCATCACCGAATATCGGTGGATTCCCATTTTGTCTGTGCCGCCTTGAGAGCAGGGTGCGAAACGAGGAGATGCCAGACCACGGCCTGGAAAGCCTCGGTGTGCGGCGTGACATTGGCCGGATTCACGGTGGGCACGATGACGCAGGCATCGGCCGTCTGGGCCGTGTAGCCGCCATCGCGTCCCACCACGCCGATGACCTGCGCGCCCACCTGGCGGGCATACTGGATGGCGGCCACCAGATTGGGGCTGATGTTCTTCTCTAGATTTCCCCCACCTACGGAGAAGATGAGGAGCATATCCTCCGGCCTAAGTCGGCTGGCCTTGAGCCAGCCAACAAAGGCGCTGGCCCATCCCTCGTCGTTGATGCGGGCGGTTAACTCCGACACGTTGTCGGTAGGGGCGTAGGCCTCTATACCGGCGATCTTGCGGAAGTCGTTGGCGGCGTGGGAGCAATTGGCCGCGCTGCCGCCCACGCCCAGGAGGAACAATCGCCCGCCCCTGGCCCGCAGGTCGGCCAACAAAGTCACCATCCGCTCCATGGCCGCCACATCCAATTGCTGAACGATCTGTATGGTTTCCGCCAGATGCTCTTGTGTGTAACTCACTCTTCCCTCCGCGCTTCCAGGAGCCGGCGGGTTTCCTCCAGACCGGCCGGCGAGCCGATCTCGTAGAAGCGCTGCGTCACTTCAAAGCCAGCCAGTTGCCCGGCGGCCAAAAGGTCGGCATACACGTCGGCTAAGTCAAAGCGTTCCTGGCCGGCGTAGCGCTGAAAGGCCGCGGCCTGAAAAAGTCCCAGGCCGTAGTCCAGGTACTGCATGTCCGGCGTGCGCTTGCGCTTATCGTAGCGAACGATCTGCCCATCCTGGAAGACGACGTTGCTGGGATCCCAGCGGTTCTCGTTGCGAAAGACGGTCATCAGGGCCAGTTTTCCGCTGGCGTCAAGGGCCTGGCGCGCCGCCTGATAGTCGCAGTCCAGATAAGAATCGCCATAAAGAACGAAGAACCGGTCGCCCAGGAGCGGCAGGGCCTGGCGGACAGCGCCGCCCGTGCCCATGAGTTGCGGCCCATCAAAACTGTATTCCAGGTGAAGTCCCCAGCGCTGGCCATCGCCCACGGCTGCCTGAATCTGCTCTCCCTGATGTCCCACACACAGCACGATTTGCGTGATGCCGTTACGGTGCAGCAGGCGCAGTTGATGGACGATGAAGGGCTGGCCGGCCATCTCCACCAGAGATTTGGGCACGCCTTTGGTGAGAGGGCCTAGTCGGGTAGCCAATCCCCCGGCCAGGATCGCGGCAGGCAGACTCATGGCAGAAGCACCTTGGCGCCTTCAAAGTCAAAACGAAAGCGCACCTCCTCCAATCCCGCCTTAGCCATGGTCTGACGCAGACGCTTCCTGTCTTCGGCGTAGAACAGCAGGAAGCCGCCACCGCCCGCGCCGACTAACTTGCCGCCGATGGCACCGTTGGCGCGCCCCAACTCATACCAGGCATCAATTTGGGAGTTGCTCATGCCTGCGCTGCGCTGTCTCTTGTGCTCCCAGTGCTCGTGCATCAGTTCGCCAAACTGAACCAGATCGCCACTCTCCAGGGCCTGTTGGCTGCGCAGGCCAAGGTCCTTTACGTAGTTCAGGTTGTCTAGCATAGCCTGATCGTGCTTCAGACTGCGGTCTTTCTGGTCACGGAGGATGGACCCGGCACTGCGCGAGAAGCCGGTAAAGAAGAGCAGCAAGTTGTCTTCCAGGTCAAAAAGGGTATCCATGCTGATCTCCAGCGGCCAGGCCTCCACCTCGTCGTTGGGCAGGAAGCGGAAACAGGTGATCCCGCCGTAGGCGGCAATGTACTGATCCTGCTTGCCCACAGGCTCGCCCAGCCGGTCAATCTCTATCTCGCAGGCCAGTTTGGCCAGTTCATCGGGATGCAGCAGCCGCCGCCGGTGAGCGTAGAGAGCCTTGAGCAACGCGGTGGTGAAACTGCCCGACGACCCCAGGCCGGTGCCGGCCGGGATGTCGGCCAGAGTGGTGATCTCCAACTGCGGCGTCTTAAAGTCCAACAGGCGGATGGCCTCGCGGATGATGGGGTGCTGTACCTGGTCAGTCTCCGCCACGTGTTCCAGATTGGAGTACTTGAGAAAGATGCCCGGCACAAAGGGGCGCATGACGGTGACGTAAACGTATTTGTCAATGGCGGCGGCGATCAGAAAGCCGCCATGTTCCCGGTAGTAGGAGGGTAGATCGGTGCCGCCGCCGCCCAGGGAGATGCGCAAGGGGCTACGGGTGATAATCATATCCTGAGACCTCGTAAATCTGTTCTACGATGCGCAGGGCGGCCTGAGCATCCCGCAAGTTTGCGGCCGGCTCGCGCCCCAACTGGATATCCTGCAGAAACTCGCTGAATTCCAGTTCCCACGAGCGATCCCCCATGGGGTATTCCCAGATGGTCGTCTCCGGCGGGCCCATTTGGGGCAGCATTTTGTAGTAGGATAGCCTTTCCACCCCATAACTGCCGCCCAGCCCTTCTGCGTGCAATTTCCCTTGACGGCCGTAAATCTCCAGGGAGAACAGGTTCTTCCATTCGGTGCAACTGATGTGCAAGAAGGCCACCTGCCGCTCCTTTGTCTTGAGCAACAGAAAAGCGTTATCGTCTACGGGCATGTCCCAGTAATAGGTATGGGCAAAACCGTCAACTTCCGCAAAGTCGCCCAGGAAGCAGCGGGCCAGGTCTATCAAGTGGACGCCCTGATCCAGCAGTTCGCCGCCACCAGACAAGGCGGGATTGGCGCGCCACTCCTTTTCGTAGCCCAGGCGGCCACCGTGCCCGTAGCGTCCCCGCACGAACAGCAACTGCCCTAACGCGCCGGCGGCCACCAGTTCGCGGGCCTGGCGCAGGGCCGGATGATACCGGTGGTTGAAACCAACCCGCACCTGCACGCCGGCTGCTTTGGCCGCAGCGATGACCGGCTCCAACTCGGCCACCCGCCGGGCCGCCGGCTTCTCCACCAGGACGTGCTTGCCCGCGCGCACGGCGGCCAAAGTGATCTCCGCCAACGCGCGATTGGTGGTGGATACGATGACTATGTCCACGTCGGGGCGGGCGATGGCCTCCCACCAATCGGCGCTGGGCACAGCCCCTGGCGCGCTCTTGGCAACGGCTTCAGCCCTGGTCAAGTCCACGTCCGCCGCAACAACCAGGCGGCAGCCGGCCAGGGCCTGCGCCCGTTTCTGGCCGATCACCCCACAGCCTACGATAGCAACCTGCAACTCAACCTCCCCAGTCCCGGCCTCTGTCTTTGGGCACGATCCGCCGGAGGGTGTAGATGTCATTGCCATCTATCTCCGCTCGCCGTTCCGTCAGGGTCTCCCAGGGATCCCACACGGCGCTGATCAGTTTGCCGGTGATGCCATCGCTGGCCGCCGCTGCCAGGAAGACGCACAAGGCCGCGCCCCGCTCCAGGGGCGTTCCGCCGCTGGCCTTCTGTTTGATGGCGCGCTGGTAGAAGGCCTGGCCCACCCTCTGCGGGCCGGCCTCCAGTACCTCATCCAGCAGGCGGGTATTGAGAGCGCCGGGGGCCACGGCGTTTACGTCAATGCCCAGGCCGCGCACCTCTTCGGCCAGCGTCTCGCCGAAGCGAACCGTCGCTGCCTTGGAGGCTGCGTATGCACTGAGCCGGGGCAGCGGGTTGGTTGCCCCGCCGCCGGATAAGAGGACGATCTTGCCATAGCCCTGGGCTTTGAAATGGGGCAGCACCGCCCGGCAGCACAGGACCGTCCCCATAAGGTTGATGTGGATGGCCCGGATCCACTCTTCCCAGTCCACCTCTTCTATAGCGCCCTTGGGCCCGTAGACCCCGGCGTTGCACACCAATATCTCCAGCCCCCCCAATCCAGCCAACGTGGTGGTTACCAGGCCTGCCACTTCGTCTGGCTGCGCAACGTCGGCGGGCATAGCCAGCACGCGCTGACCTTGCCGCGCCAGCCGGGCCAGTTCGCCCTGCACCTGGGCCAGTTGTTCCGCGCCCCGGGCGCACAGCATTACGTCGGCGTCTTCCGCCACGTAAGCGCGGGCGATAGCCAGGCCAAAGCCCATGCTGGCGCCGGTGATGAGAGCGCGTCGTCCGACCAGTTTCATAGTGTACCCCCTGTTGATGGATTGCGGAATGGTTGGCCCACAGCAATGTAACAGATGCGCGGCTCGGCGGCCAGTGGACTGACCAGGAAACGATCCGGGTCAATCACAATGGGCTGCGCCATCCAGTTCACCAGGTCCGCTGCCGCAATACTCCTGAATTCCGGGCAGCCGGTGGCGATCAGGACGGCCACGGCGCCACAAAGGGCGTCCTTTACAGAAGATTGCAGGTTAATGGCCTGAGCCAGATCATCCGGCAGGCTGCTCACCAGTGGGTCATAAGCCTGCACGCGCGCGCCCTGTTGGTGCAGCCAGAGACAGGTTTCCACTGCGCTGGAACGTCGGAGGGTATTGGTGCCCGGCTTGTAAGTCAGACCCAGGACAGCCACCGGCTGGCCGCGCAGATCATACAAGAGAGCACGCAGTTGGCGGCGCGGCCATTCCTGGTGTGCCTGGTTGCTGGCCTGCACCGCGCTCATCAAGTGCACCGGAAGGCCACACTCCTGCCCCCTTTGGATCAAATAGGCCACGTCACGGGCCAGGGTACCGCCGGCAAAGGCGCTGCCGGGGCCAAGATAGGCCCGGGGGCCGATGCGCGCATCGGTCTTCAGGCCACGCTCCACTTCCTTGGCGTCGGCCCCCACTTGCTCACACAAGATCGCCAACTCGTTGATAAAGGTCACGGAGGTAGCCAGGAAGGCATTGAGGGCGTGCTTGGTCATCTCCGCCGATGCCACCGCCATCCACTCTATACGGTCGGTAAAAGGCGCCAGGGCCTGGGCAACACGCGCCTGCGCCGCATCGTCGTCCGTCCCCACCACAACGCGATCCGGCCGGGTAAAGGACTCAATGGCCTTGCCCAGCCGCAGGTTCTCTGGTGAACAAGCAAAGAAGGCCCTCCGCTCCGGGTAGGCCTGGGCGTACATCTGCGCTAATTGCCTGGTGGAACCGACGGGCAACTGGGACGAGATCAGCACCACGATCCCGGCCGGCAGATGGGAGAAGACGGCCGCCACCTGATCCAGCACGAAGGACACATCGGCCCGATCCTCCTCGTCTACTGGAGTGTCGTAGGTCACCCACAGGAGATCGGCGTGGTCTAAGGCTTCCACAGGGTCGGTGGTAAAGTGCAGGCGACCGGAGGCAAGACCGGCCTGCACCAGGGCCTCCAGGCCCGGCTCAAAGATCGGCGGCAGGCCGGCCTGCAACCCGGCGACGGTCTGAGCATCGCCGTCCAATCCCACGACAGTGTGGCCTGCCGCCGCCAGGCAGGCCGCCGTAACCGCGCCCAAATGCCACAAGCCCTGCACGACAATCTTCATGCACGAGCCTCCAGGAGCCACGGGTTCTGCTCCAGATAACGCAGGGTACGCAAGACGCCCTCCCGAATCGTAACCTTAGGCGCCCACCCCAGAGCGCGGACCTTACTGCAATCCAGGTAGATGAAAGGGCTATCGCCGACCCAACCGCGTTCGCCGCCGGTGTACCTCCGTTTGGGTGTCACCCCCAGGTGGGAACAGATCCAGTCAATTGAGTTGTCAACCTCGCAGTAGGCATCAGCGCCCAGATTGAAGATGTTCACCTTGTCGGCGGCGCGCTCAATGGCCAGAAACATGCCATCTATGCAGTCCTGGACATAGAGGTAAGACTTGCGTTGTTTGCCGTTGCCCAACACTTCCAGTTCGTGCGGGTTGGCGCGCAGTTTCTTGTAAAAGTCAAAGATGTGGCCATGCGTGTAGCGCTCGCCCAGGATGGAGACAAAGCGGAAGATGTAGCCTTGCATGGCAAAGCCCTCACAGTAGGCCTGGATCAAGCCTTCGGCGCCCAATTTGGATGCGCCATAGGGGGAGGTCTGAATGGGAAAGGGCGCGTCTTCCGGGGTGGGAAAGACAGCAGGCTCGCCGTAGATGGAACCTGTAGAGGAAAAGGTGATACGCGGCACCTGGTTGCAACGCATGGTCTCCAGCACGTTGAAGGTGGCCAGGACGTTTTGCTCCAGGTCCTTGCGCGGATGCTCTAAGCCGAAACGCACGTCGGCATTGGCGGCCAGGTGGAAAACAAAGCCGCAGCCTTGCATGGCCTGAGTCAGAGCAGGGAGATCCAGGATATCGCCGCGAATCAGACGAAAGCGTGGGGACACCAGGGCCGACTCCAGAAAGCGCTCCTGACCGGTGGAGAAGTTATCGTAGCCAACGACTTCGTGGCCATTTGCCAGAAGCCGATCTACCAAACTGCTGCCGATAAACCCGGCCGCGCCAGTGACAAAGATTGCTTGATTCATCTCACCTTTCCCGCCACATGCCGTATTTGCGGATCGCGGTGATGTCCCGCAGGTCGTAGTCTTTGCTGCGGGGGACGATGATCTCGGCTGCGCCACGTTCCCGGAGTTTCCGCACCACGCAGGAGCCCAGGAAGCCGGCGCCCCCCGTGACGATCACGCGCCTGTCGCGCCAAAATTGCCTGCTGCCAGGCCAAGACATCGCATCGATCTGGCTCATTTAGACCCCATGAAGAGATATTATACACCATTATCCATGTTTAGAAAAAAAGCCCCAATACATGGGGCTTGAGCAGAGCCGCCCAGCGGAATTGAACCGCTAACCTAGCGCTTACGAAGCGCTTGCTCTGCCGATTGAGCTAGGGCGGCCAGCAACCATGATTATACTCCAAAGTAATCGAAAGCACAAATCTACTTAACGTGCATGGTCTTGGCAACGGCCAGGAAAGCGCGGAACAGAGGATGGGGTCGGTTGGGCCGGGATTTGAACTCAGGATGAAATTGGCTGCCCAGCATCCAGGGGTGATCGGCCAGTTCTACGATCTCCACCAAATATTCATCGGGCGAAAGGCCACTAAGCACCAACCCGGCCTCCGTCAATAGATCTCGGTAGTCATTGTTGAACTCGAAACGATGGCGGTGACGCTCGCCAACAAGCTTCTGCCCGTAGGCAGCGGCGGCTTTGGTGCCGGGGACCAACTGACAGGGATAGACCCCCAAGCGCATGGTGCCCCCCATGTCGGAGATGCCCTGCTGTT
>JACKQG010004180.1_pt1 | contig 16932 bp, 9 predicted proteins | sample 8237621 | NCBI WGS metagenome assembly JACKQG01 (sample SAMN15677084, study PRJNA649215) | marine metagenome | biome: marine; feature: Black Sea; material: saline water; isolation source: suspended particulate matter (SPM) from the Black Sea western gyre | collected 2013-06-09/2013-06-10 | depth...
TGCTCCTACTTCAAACCCAAGTGGAATTGCCATACCTGATGACATCTCAGGCAGGACGTTGATTGATAAAATCTCATCACCGGCAATCGAATAAAGCTGGGGAGCCTCATCAATTCCATATTTTTTATAAGCATCAAAGTCACTGTCAAAACCCTCAGTGGCATATTCGTTGAAATATATAAAGGTCTTGTCATTGTATCCGTTTCCATTTACAGTCAGCTCAAGTAATTGGTCAACACCTGAACCTTTATATGGGTCATTACCATGCAATTTTGCACTGTTAGTTACTTGCAGTGCAGGACCTGGAGCATTAGCTTTTACAAAGAAAGACTGCATTGCCGGAATTATACCATTTGTAAGATCTCCAGTTCCATTAACCCATACCAAATATTGCACACCATTCCAAACATAAACGGCTCCGTCAATATTGGTTTTTGTCCAGTTTGCATCATCCCAATCAATTGCACATGGGTATGGATTTCCACCGAGGTTCCAGCCATCACCACCACTACCAACATTATAAGATACCGGTATTGAAGTATTACCTTCATTCAATGGACCCCCGTTAAAGGTAACTGTTGTACTGCCGAACCATACTGGTGATGACCATGCGGCATATCCTTGACCGGGAGGCAAAGGGACACCAAGATTAACAATATAAGTCCATGTCGTTGTAGGTTCATTATAATATTTTAAATAAATATCAAAGAAAACATCAGACACAGCACTAGTTACGGGAGATGAAACGTAATGCCATCTGTTTTCAAAAAGATAAAGCTCTACATCAGCTTGCCCTGTTACTGAAACGCCGCCATATTCTACTAACGAACCCGTAGCTGTAGCATCTGCTTTTAAAAGAAAATCGCCATGAACAAACAGGTAATAACCGGAACTGACGGTTAATTCAGCGCCTGCATTTATAGTAAGATCGTTACAATTTGCATCAGCATTTACTATGGGATAAACAGTTCCGGATGGTATTATAACGTCAGTTATTGAGTAAGGTACCCCGTTATCCCAGTTACCATAAGTATTCCAGTCAGTAGAAATATTTCCTGTCCACTCAGTGTTTGCCCCGGCATAAGTATGGATAGATATCGTATTGGAATTAGTACTGGCGCCAGCTGCATTTACGGCACGAACACGATAATAATAAGTAGTATTTTGTGTTAAGCCGTCAACAAGCTTGGAAGTTACATAAACAGTAAGATTTTCAAAACCATAGACATAAGAACTAAAGTTTTGGTTTAAAGAAACATCAAGCTTATAATAGTCCGGCGCTCCGCCTGCAGGTGCGTTCCAGTTAGCTGTAAACTCGTCATGTTTAATATCCGTAGCATCAGTGGCAGGAGGTGCGTTACAAAAAGTTATGGCTGTAATAATATTTGAATTACCACTTGAATTGCCATTGTATGAACGAACGCGATAATAATAAGTTGTACCACCCGTTAAACCGGTAACATTTCTATAAGTATTTGTAACGTCCACATTATCAAGAATAATTGTACCTGAAAAATCGGGTTGAGTATTCACATCTAATTTATAGCTTGTAGCTCCGGGTATAAAGCCCCAGTTTGCATAAAAATTCTCAGTTCCAACATTTGTTGCAGAAGTTGCAGTAGGTACTGCCGGTGCTGTTGTGGGTGATATTGTATTTGAATTAGCGCTTGTACCACCGGCATTATATGCTCTTAATCTGTAATAATATGTATCGTTGGCATCTAATCCGGATACAAGATAAGTATTAACATCTCCTACATCTAAATTTTCATATCCTGTAACATAACCGGTAAATCCGTTATCAGTTGCAACATCAAGGTAATATCCATCAGTAGATCCACCTCCGCCCACAGTCCAGTTTGCATAAAAACTATTATGATTTATTGATGTAGCAGGATCAGCCGTAGGTGGATCAGGTAAAGGTAATGTTCCTGTACCCTGGATAGCAAAATTATATGGATTTTCATTGGGATCATTATTTACTATGCTGATCTCTGCAGTTTTAAGCCCGGCAGATGTCGGAGTAAACCTGACAGTATATGTTGTAGTACCTCCTGCAGAACCAATGGGGGTTGAAGGTTCTGCTGTAACTGAAAACTGGTCGGCATTTGTGCCTGAAATTTGAACATATTTACCTGCTTCATATTCAGTTAATACCAAATCTCCCCTCAGTCCGCCGATACTTGTATTTGTAATCCGGTATGTTCTGTCAACAGTTACACTATTGGCTTCTGCATCACCAAAATCGGTTCCTTCGCTAACAGAAGGTGTTGTTTCACCATCTAAAATTTCATCCCAGGGATATGAACCTGTTTCCCTGCCTTCCATTAGTATTTCCGGCCCCTTTCCAACACCTCTCACTTCTTTATATTGCCATTCCCAGGATTCAAAATCATAAAATTCCAGATCAGTAAGTATAGGACCAATTGTAGTTGGAGTATATTTAACATAGATGGTCTGATTAACATTCCCGCTTCCATCAGCATAATATGTTAATGACATATAATAGGAGCCGGCTCCTCCTGTTAAGGATATAGTAAAACGGGAGTCATAAGAATCGACATAAAGAGATGCTCCAGAACTATAACCACTTCCTGTAACAGTAAATGAATGTGCTCCATTAGCAGATGATTCGCCAATCAAAATTGGCCCGATATTTACTGTTCCTGGCGGTATTGTTAAAGATTGAGCATTTAAAACATTATTTCCCAGAAAGATGGAAATAATAAAAAACGTAAAAAATAAAGATCTTTTCATAACATAGAATTTTAATTTTAAAAATTTTATTTGGCTAATTAATTATAAAAATACACAAATACAACAACTTGTAAATATTGTTAATAATAATTATTAACTAAAGTACAACAAAAGTAATAAATAAAAAGGGATAAAAAAAATAATTATTCACTTTTTTTTAACAACACTAAATTACATTCTCTCCGGCACTTCAATTCCAAGCAATCCAACGGCTTTTTTAATGACTATACCTGCAAACCAGCTTAGTGCTACTCTGAAATTAGCAATCTCTGGGTCAACTCTTTTTAATATGGGTGTATCCTGGTAATAATGGTTGTACTCTTTTACCAATTCGAAGCAGTAATTAGCGACCAATGCCGGGCTGTAATTTTCTCCGGCTTGCTTAACAACTTGCGGAAATTCATAAATCAGCTTTATAATGTTTTTTTCTATGCCGAGAAGTTTAATTTTGTTTAAGTTTAATTTCTTCAGGAATTCCTCAGGCTTGTTCCCGGCTTTTCTGAAAACAGATTGTATTCTTGCATAAGTATATTGAATAAATGGCCCTGTGTTGCCATTGAAATCAATAGATTCCTCGGGATTGAAAAGCATATTTTTCTTAGGATCGACTTTCAGGATGAAATATTTTAAAGCGCCAAGGCTTACAATTGTATATAAACGATCCAACTCTTCCCGTGTAAAATCTTCTGTTTTTCCAAGCTCTTCCGTAGTTTTACGAGCTGTTATGTACATTTCATCCATCAGGTCATCGGCGTCCACAACAGTACCTTCACGTGATTTCATCCTGCCATGCGGCAGTTCAACCATGCCATACGACAGGTGATAAATTCTATCTGCCCAGTCACTGCCTAATTTTTTCAGCACTTTTCTCAACACATCAAAATGGTAGATCTGCTCATTCCCTACTACGTATAATAATTCTTCGGGGTGGTATTCGTCCCAACGTCTTTGAGCAGTACCTATATCCTGAGTAATATAAACAGAAGTGCCGTCACTTCTTAACAGGAGTTTTTCATCCAAACCTTCGCCTGAAAGATCGACCCACACAGAACTATCTTCCTTTTGAAACAGCAAGCCTTTTTCCAATCCTTCCTCCACAATTTTTTTTCCCTGCAGATAGGTTTTCGATTCATAATTGATTTTGTCAAAATTCACTCCAAGCCTTTCATAAGTTTTATTGAATCCCTCATAAACCCAACTATTCATAAGACGCCATATTGCAAGTATTTCCTCATCGGCATTTTCCCATTTCTGAAGCATTTTCTGAGCTTCGAGCATAAGAGGAGCCTGGTTGTAAGCATCATCTTCAGTATATCCGCGATGTACCAGATCCTTAATCTCCTGTTTATGCTTTTTATCGAACATTATATAATATTTACCTATCAGATGGTCGCCTTTTAATCCTGATGATTCAGGCGTTTCTCCATCGCCCCATTGTATCCAGGCAAGCATTGACTTACAAATATGAATACCCCGGTCGTTGATAAGATTGATTTTTATTACATTTTTTCCATTCGCCTTTAAAATTTCCGAGATTGAATATCCCAGCAGATTATTCCTGATATGCCCCAGGTGAAGCGGTTTATTTGTGTTGGGAGATGAATATTCAACAACAAAAGGTGTCTTGTTTATTTTAGTATTGAATCCATAATGATCGTTTTTTATATTCGCAGCGAAAAAAACAATCCAAAACTTATCATTAAAGGTAAGGTTCAAAAATCCTTTGACAACCTCGAACGATTCAATTTCTTTAAGATGTTCCTGTAAGAAGTTCCCTATTTCTACTGCCGTCTCCGCCAGCGACTTTTTTGAATATTGTAAAAGCGGAAAAACAACCAGTGTGTAATCACCCTCAAATTCTATATTTGTTTTTTCTATTTGAAACGATTCTACAGCTAATTTAACATCATAAAGCTTTTCAACAGCTTCAGAAGCTTTTTCGGCAATTTTTTTTTCAATCATGTTAAATAAATTTTGTACAAAATTAATTGAAATTAATTTACTAAAACTTGTTAGAAATTTTTAAAGCTATACATTTGCAAAAAAATTTCATGTTTTATTTCAGAACTTATTGTAAAATAATTTAAAAAGGTAATAATTATGAAAAAAAAGGTAATTATTATTGGTGCTGCGGGAAGAGACTTCCACAATTTTAACACATATTTTCGTGGAAATGAAGATTACAATGTAGTGGCTTTTACGGCTGCTCAGATTCCCGATATCGACGGAAGGAAATACCCTGCCGAACTGGCTGGTGATCTGTACACGGACGGTATCCCGATTTACGCAGAAGAAGATCTCCCAAAATTAATAAATGAGTTAAATATTGACGATTGTGTATTTTCATACAGCGATGTAACATATCAGAAAGTTATGTCGATAAGTGCAATCGTAAATGCGGCAGGTGCTAATTTTATTTTGTTAGGACCGAATGACACAATGATTAAAAGCACTAAGCCGGTAATTGCCGTTGGTGCGGTAAGGACAGGTTGTGGAAAAAGTCAGACCTCACGAAAGGTGATTGAATACCTGATGGATAAAGGTTTGAAGGTTATCGCAATACGGCACCCGATGCCTTACGGCGATCTGGTCGCTCAAAAAGTACAACGCTTTGCAACAATAGAAGACTTAAAGAAACACAAATGTACCATCGAAGAGATGGAAGAATACGAACCGCATGTTGTTCGCGGAAACGTGATTTATGCCGGTGTTGATTACGAAGCCATTGTAAGAGCTGCAGAAAATGATCAGGATGGTTGCGATGTGATAATCTGGGATGGTGGAAATAATGACTTTCCATTTTACAAACCTGACCTAAACATAACGGTAGTTGACCCTCACAGGCCGGGTGATGAACTGACTTATTATCCGGGTGAAGTTACTTTAAGGCTGGCTGATGTTGTTGTTATTAACAAAATGACCAGCGCTTCTCCCGAAGGAATTCAAATAGTAAGAGACAGTATTGCTAAAGTTGCTCCCAACGCCATTGTTGTTGATGCAGCTTCACCGATAAGAGTTGACGATCCTTCGGTTATAAAAGGCAAAAGGGTATTGGTAGTTGAAGACGGGCCAACACTGACTCACGGAGGAATGAAAATAGGTGCGGGTACTGTTGCAGCTAAAAAATATGGCGCTACCAAATTGGTTGACCCAAGACCTTATACTGTTGGCAAATTGTCGGAAACATTTGAGATTTATCCGAATATCGGAACACTGCTCCCTGCAATGGGATACAGCGAGCAACAATTAAAAGACCTTGAAACTACCATCAATAATACCGAATGTGATGCAGTGGTTATCGGCACACCGATAGATTTGAACCGTCTTATCAAAATCGATAAACCTAATACAAGGGTTTATTATGATCTGCAGGAGATCGGCTATCCAAATCTCGAAGGTATTATAGAGGAGTTTGTTGAGAAACATAATTTAACTTATAAAACTCCGGCAGTCTGATATTTACGTAAAAATTTAAAAATAGGTTTTACAATGAAAAACAAAAGTCTTGTTTCAATCCACGACATTACAAAGGATGATTATGAAAGGATTCTTAATCTTGCAGAAAAATTTGAGGCAAATCCCAAAAGAAAAATCCTTAACGATTTTGTTGTAGCCACTTTATTTTTCGAGCCGTCCACCCGTACGAGATTGAGCTTTGAAAGTGCAGCTTCACGCTTAGGCGCTAAAGTTATCGGATTTACTGATGCTGCCACCTCGAGTGTTAAAAAAGGAGAATCGCTTAAAGATACTATTCTCACAGTCAGTAATTATGCTGATGTAATAGTCATGCGCCATCCTAAAGAAGGAAGCGCCAGGTATGCAAGTGAAGTATCACCGGTTCCGGTAATCAATGCAGGCGACGGCTCAAATCAGCATCCTACTCAATGCCTGCTCGACCTTTATTCAATACGTAAGACTCAAAAAAAACTCGACAATCTTAATATTGCTTTTGTTGGCGACTTAAAATACGGAAGAACAGTTCACTCGCTGGTCATAGCATTGACAAATTACAACACTACCTTCCATTTGGTTTCGCCCGTTGAGTTAAAGCTTCCCAGCGCAGTTAAACGATATATCAAAGAAAAAAATCTTAAATATCATCAATACACAGAATTTGAAGAAGTTATACCAAATGTTGACATCCTTTATATGACGAGGATACAGCATGAAAGATTCTCTGATCCTGTGGAATACGAAAGGGTAAAAAATGCATATATACTAAAAAACAAAATGTTAGATAAAGCTAAGAAGAACCTCAAGGTGATGCACCCTTTGCCAAGGATAAATGAAATTACCGAAGACGTGGATGATAATCCTAAGGCATATTATTTCAGCCAGGCATTGAATGGCGTATTTGTCCGACAGGCATTACTCACCGCAATACTTGGAGTGGAAGTTAAAACCGGTAGTTAAACCTGACAGGTTTTGTTAATTAACTACTTACCAGGTTAATTAATATTGAACATCTTTGTAGGTAAAACCTGTCAGGTTTATAAACTAATAAAAAATAATTACAAAATGACAAAACAAAATATTAGAAAAAAATTACAAGTATCGGCAATTGAAAATGGAACGGTAATCGACCACATACCTCCTCAAAGCGTTTTCCAGGTAATACGAATACTAAACTTAGATAAGATCACTAACCAGATAATGGTGGGAACCAACCTTGAGAGCCAGAAATATGGCAAAAAAGGGATTATCAAAGTCAGTAATAAATATTTCGAAAGTGAGGAGATCAATAAAATTGCCCTTGTAGCCCCAACAGCTACACTGATCGTTATTAAAGATTACACCGTTGTGTATAAAGCCAACGTTGAAATCCCCGACAATATCAACAACATCGTTAAATGTATTAATCCTAATTGCATTACAAACCACGAGAGCATCCCCACTCGTTTTAATGTAATCAACAAGGAAGACCTGAGGCTGCAATGCTATTATTGCGAAAAGACAACGAAGAAGGAGAATATCAGCTTTATCTGATAAAGAATAATTAAAACAGGGCTTACCTGAATAACCTCGAAATAGTTATACCGGCGATATAAAAGAGGTCATTATTTCCTCCTTCTTCATAACCATCAATAAGGTCGGTAAATGGTTTTATAATTATTAATTCTGCTCCAAGTATCCACTTTTTTCCGGTTTTAATTTTTAATGCTACACAAAAAGGCATACCGATTTGTAAAGAATTTACATTATCAACATTTATGGAATTAATATTATTAACATGAAGTATGGAAATCCCGGTAGAAATACTTGGATTGATAATATTTCTTTCAGATAAAAAAGTCCATTCTGCCTGAAGATTAAACTGTAAAATTTTTGATTGAAATGAACCTACCTCTGATTTTGAATATCCGGTTTTACCACTATTAAAATTAAATTTTGCAGCTAAACTGGAATTAAAATTGAGTTTTGCAAATACACCCATTGCAAGATATAAATATTTTGAGTTAAAAGATATTCCTGTTAAATCTCCTGTATAAAAGGTTTGTCCTATTAGTACCCCAATTTCCCATGTGTTTTTAAGAGGTTTAAATATCTCTGTCATCGAATAAGTCTCAAGCTCATCAAGTCGTAAGGATAGTACATTAATTATACTGTCAGTTTTCTGCGGATCAAAATTTGATATTACATCCAAAGAGTCAAGCTGACTACTTACCTGATTAATCATTTTTTGCTGTTTTATATTTTGTACAGTAATAACTCTCAGATAATCGAGCCTGTTTGATAAATCATCAATTTTATTTTTAGTCATGATAACCGAGTTCATCGAATCAAGCTGCACAGAAAACTCATTAATAAGACTATCATACACCGGAACGTTAAATGATAATTCAGTAATATAATCTAACTGTCGCGCCAGTTCGAAAACTAAACTGTCCTGATCACTTGTGATATTTGGCAGATTTCTCAAGGAGTCAATCTTTCGCTGGATTAAATTAATAATTTTAAGTGATTTTTCCAGAGCCAGCCTTTTTTGAATTTCTATTTCCGTATAAACACTGTTTCTTCCTATTTCAATCTTAGGTACAGTAAATCCTTCAGGGGCAATTAATCCGCCGATCTCGAAATAACCAAGTCCCTTTTTGATAAAGATACTGTCAGTGAGGTAGATTGTACACTCTTTTGAGTTATCGGATAGTTCAAAACGTATATCTTCACGTTTAAAGTCTCTGATTATTTTAGAAGCCTGATCATAATAAAAATATTTTATACTAATATCATCCTGAGTCTTCCTGATAGGTTTGTTAAAAAACAACCTGATTTTTTGCCTGTCTGTTTTATTGATTATAGTATTAGGATCCACTTCCTGATTCTCAATATATATTTTCCAGATAAAACATTGTGTTAAATCAGAAGGCATAGCTAAGTATGGATCAGGATCGAGAAATGGCGAGGAATTATTGTTAGAGAAATGATCAAATGTTTTTAAAATTTCTTCTTTGCTTTTATTTCCGAAATAATTTCCGGGAATTGAAAATTTACCTCCAATGCCGGTAATTCCAAAATTTAATTCTGTTATAATGGTATTGTCCTGATCATTAACAAGGAAATTATTAAAAATTGAATTACCTGAAATATCAGCCTTATATTTTTTGCCACTTGAATTATAAATAGAATAGACCGGAGTTATATTTTCACCACCTATTTCATAACCTTTAAAAATGTTGCCTGTTATAACATTGTATTTAAATTTTAAATCAATAACATTTGATTCAAGGTTATAGATGAAAATATTGCTTGAATTTGATGAATACTGATTTCCTGAAAAAGAAAAATCAATTACATTTTCAGCTAACAATATATCAGGACTATTAATAGCAATGCCTGCTTCGCCTGTCCGGATATTTTCAAAAATACTATTTTCAATCGTCACTTTGGCTCTGTACCAGTTTCTTGAAAATATTAACGGAATAATCAGGTTAGAAAATTTTGCATACGATATATTGATATTTGATTCATTAACTCCTGTTATGTCAAAACCAAAGCCTTCATTTGACTTATCAACACTGCTTATTGTAACAAAATTATCTGAAGAACCCTGAATATTCAGAGCACCCTCAACAATTACTGATGTCCCTACACCGAATAAAATTTCAGTACCACTTTTGATAATTAAAGAACCACCTTTTGTGATCTTTACATTTTTATTAATAATGTATGTACCCCCATCTAAAATTTTTATACCACTAACAAAATCCTCTAATATGTTTTTCTCATTCTGAGCAAAGAGATTGTTGGGAAATCTTATAATTAGGGTCAAAAATACTATCTTGAAAATAAATATCAGGATATTTCTATAAGAGTACATAATAATTTATTTAACTGTTAATACTATTGGTGGTACATCCATTTCCTTTTCGTCAAAATTTTTAACAACAATATTATCAAAGATATAAATATCACCTTCTATGGCCTTATTTAATATCTCTTGAGTAGTGGAATTAAATTTTGAACCAACATTAGTTTCAAATTCAATGGAGTTTTTATAATTATGGTTATGAATTCTTTTAATATTAAAACCTTTTAACTTAAAGCTGATATCTCTAATGATATTGCTCTTGACTTTTATTTCTTTTTGATTTCTTAATACGCTTGCCTTAATATATCCATTATTTTTATTATCAATATAAGCTTTAAGGTCAGGCAAATCTTCAATAAGGTATCTTTCTGTAGTTAATAGCTTTTCTTCATTATTGTCAATACCAAATACTTTAATGGTGGTTAGTCCGGGCGATTTAGCCCTCAGAAGAAATTTAGAACCTTCACGAGTGATAGTACCCTCAGTGGTTGTTATTTTAATATTATCTGAACAGAACTTGCTGTGATGTATTTTTAAAATGTTGTCAATACCGGTAAAAACCACCGGAAATTGCAATCTTTGCAATATCGGACCAATATCTTTGACAAAATATGTTTTCAGATATTTTCGCTTACTGTCATAAATAGTAAATTCGTATTTGCCTTCCTCATAAGGGAAGAATTTGATTTTACCGGTAAAGTCGATTGTTAATGAATCTATTCTATTATCCTTTTCAACATAAGCCCTGATAGCAGAAAAATCTTTATTATAAACTTCAACACTTAACGAGTCATTTTTAATAATAAAATCGTTTATATATGATTCAATTACTATATTATCGACTCTTCTAACATCGTTCTGAAACTTTGATAAGACTGAAATTGCACCGGAAACCGGCATCTTATTAAAGTAATACAAAGCCCATTTTTTAGGTTCACCCGATGAATTAATTATTGTTTCTTTAACAGGTAATACTGAATCGATAATTGCAAAACACTTTTTACCCACCAGTGGCTTTATCATATTTTTATGATTTTTCAACAGATAATGGATGGAATCAGCCAAATTGTTTTCTAATAAGTATTTTTCTGTGCCGCTGTAATTTTGAGAATTTAGCAGGTATCCATATTCATTATATCCTCCACAGTTTTTAGCCAGTTTATGCTTTATATCTTCTATCTTTTGAATTAAAATTGTCGAGGATTGGTTTATTGTATTGAAATCCTGCTTTATTATCTGAACAGAATCAACGGGATTTTCTGTTAAATAGTTAAACAACAAAGAATTAAAATTATAAAGGTTGTTTAATTGGTTACTTGTGAATTCATTATTAAATTCCTGAGTCGATTTTTCATAATTATAATTAATATCTTTAAAAACGTCGATAAAATTAGAAGGAATATACAAAAAGGCAAGTACAATAAATATTAAATACATAAGATTTATAATTTTTTGTCTTAATAATCTTCCGGTCCCTTTTTGCTGTATATTATCATCCATAGTTAAGCTGTTAAATAAAAATAATAATTTTAAATTTATACCTTAGCTATTTTTATAAAATAGTCACTGTAACAGGTGACAGAATCATTTCTTTCCCATCAATAGATTCCACCTTAATATTCTCAAATATATAAACATCACTATTTGAAGCTTTATCGATCAGTTGTCGGGATGAAGCATTAAAATATGAACCGTTGTTATAACTTGTTTCCGTAATAAAGTTATTGATCCTTTTAATATTATATCCAATTAATCTATAGTTAATATTCTTTAATATATCATTTCTGATATTGATCTTCTTTTGAAGTTTAAACATTTTGGAAGATATATCGCCACTATGTCTGTTATATATAAATGCTTTAGGTTCAGGAAGCTCTTTTACAATAAATTTCTGGTTAGATATTAACATTTTCCGGTTACCTTCGATTCCATAAACATTGATTTGAGAAAAACCCGGTTTACTTACCCTGATATAAAAATTTGAATCTTTTCTGATTATTGTTCCCGAACTAATTTCCGCCCGTATTTTTTCTCCTTTGAATTTAATATCTGATATTTTGATTAAATTATTAATTCCGATATACAAGACAGGCAACTGACCCATTTCCAATATAGGTTTAATATCTTTATTCTTTTGTCCGTCTATTGATTCTTCATAATAATCCTGAACTGTAAACTTATTATCGCTTAAACCAAGAGAAGAATAATTTTGAGATGTGAGAGACATATTAAGTATATTATCATCTGTAGATTCATCATGTTCTTCATATTCATAAGCTGATGTATCATCTGTAAATTCCATTGCTATTATAATTTCTTTGCCTAATTTTGAAATAACAGATTTTGATATGATCAATTCTTGTTTTGGCTCTTTTAATACTACCCCAAGTCCAAGTTTTTTATTTAAACTTATAAGGGATTTAAAATGAGATTCTATAACATAATTATCGATTCTTCTGATATCATTTTGAAATTTTGAAAGAAATGCAACAGATGCAGATACCGGAACCAGATCAAAATAATATTCAGAGAATTCTTTTAATTCACCTGAAGATGAAATGAATTTATCTAAATAAAGAATGGAATCCATAATCGGATACATCTCCTTGTGGGCTATAGTTTTTAATAAATCCTTATGATTGCTTAACAATTGCTTTAATGTATCTACAACATTACTTCTTATTAATATTTTCTTTGCAATCTCATAGTTTTTCCCTCTCCTTATATACCCTGATTCATTTAAACCCCCACTTAATTGTATCAAACTTTGCTTATAAATTTCAATTTGCCGGATAATATCTGAGGATGACTGATTTACTAATAAATAAAATCGTTTTATCGAATGAACCGAGTCTTGATCATTTTTTGTAAAATAATCGATAATTCTCATGTTATATTTAAAAAGTTTTTCGTTTTCATCAGTTGTTCCCTCAAAATAATCATTTGTCCCTTTAAATATATCAACAAAATCAGCCGGAATATATAGGAAAGCTAATACAATAAAAATTATGTACAAAAGGCCAATTTTCTTCTGCTGTAGAATTAATCCTTTAGACTCTGAATTTTGGGGCATACTATTCGAAAACTAACTTTTGATTATTATTTCTCTTCTTCTACCAAATCAATCATCTCTGAATAAAATGTATTCACTTTGGCGAGCCGTTCTTTCAGATTGTCCAATCCCTCTTCATAATTCTGTGACGAGTCTTCAAGTTTCACCATCTGATTTGATATCCGCTGAACCGATGTGGTAAGTCCTTCCGAAACCTCTGTTAAGTTCTTTATGGTTTTTTCAAGCTCTTCAACTGATCGTGTTACCGATTCCGTGTTTTTATAATACTGCTGAATACTATTCGACAGATCGATTTTTTCATTATCTCCTGCTGAATCTTTGGTAAGTTGAGGAAAAATATTTTCCCATCTATATCCGCTGGAAATAACTTTCCATTGAAAAGCTGAAATAAGAAACACAATAGCTTCTGTTGTTAGTCCAACAATAAAAATCTCATTTGCGTAATCCCAACCAAGAAATTTAAACATAGCAGCAATTAATATTACAGCTGCACCAACACCATACGCAAAGTTTATAAAGTCGAATTTCGATTTTGCCTGTTCCATTGATAATTATTTTTTAATGTTTTTAGATAAATTAAGCAGTTTGTATTGATAGATAAAAACTTTGTTTAGGCTTTTTCTTTAGCAGCGCTAACTTCAACTGTAGCTGATTGTATCTTCTTTCCCTTATAATTTACCTGCGGTTTAATAACCCTGGAAATAATTTGTTCGCCGTTCTCCAACACATCAGCTTTATCGGAACCAGAACTTAATTGCATATCTTCTGTAAATGGTTTCCCTTCTAATTCAATTAATTCATATCCTGATTCATTGAATATCCTCTCTATTTTTTGGTATATCTCTTTTAACTTGTCAAAACTTTTTGTATTACCAGGAATACTATTGATTTTATTTTTTATATCATGTATCTCATTAGCCATTTTAATAGATAAAAAATGATCTATATCACGGGGGGTGTCTGAAGTTGCTGCTCTCTTTTTTATATCTAAACTTTTTTTAAGATTTTTATTGAATTGATTTTCATTCTTTCCTTTATAATAGCTTAATGGCAAAGTGTGCATAAATTCATTAAGCATAACAATTTTTTTTGTTTGATTGTTTTGCTCGGTAAGTGTGTTTCTTGTTTGATCAAGTTTGTCTGACAGGCTTTTATTTGTCTGTTCAATAGTAGAATTCAGAATATCTTTGGACCGGTTAATCTCCGAAAATAATTTTTTTGAAGTTGTTCTTAATCTACCCTGTATATAAAATATAAATACTATGGCAAGTGTTATTAATACTATAAGTGCAATTATCCAGTAAAGTGTTCTGCGGGTAACAGCCTGATCAATTTCATCGACACTGCTTTTCGTGTTTTCTTTTAATATGTTGAAGGAACTTAGGACTAAAGATAAGGAATCTGCTAATCTTTTGTTTGTTTCATTTGTTACAATTAAAAAATAATTTAAACTGTCAATTTTTTCCTGCAAATTTCCAAAAGAAGCCTCTAATTCGGTTATTTTATTAGCTTCATCATTTAATCTTATCTTTAATAAATAGTTTTGTCTATTAATCTCAGATATTCCATTTTGGAATTCAGACCTGGAAATATATTTATCTTCTTCCTCCTGTGCATTTCCAATAAATAATTGGATTGAACAGATAATTAAAAATAATAACTTCTTTTTCATAATAATTATTTACTGCTGCAAATTTATTTCAACAATGGGAAAGACTTAACAATAAATACAAAAACTCGAACTCTGAAAACTACAATTATAAAAGCACGTAAAGGTATATAAAAAAGGAGGATATCAGCTTTGTATAAATACCGGATGATTTTTATATTAATTTATTTCATTATCCAGTAATTTCAGTTTTGCAGTTAATATCTCCAAATCTCCTTTAGCTTTGTTAATTTTCTTCTCAAATTCTTCTTTCAGCAATGAAGCCTTTTTCGATTTGGCAAGAAATCCGATATTATTTTCCCATAGCTTAATTTCCTCTTCAAGTTTCTTTCGTTTACCTGACAGAAAAAATTTTTCATTATTCATTACCCTTATTGTATCCGGATTATCTTTCATGCCTTCTATTCGCTGTTTGTAATTTAGAGTCTGTATTTCTGTTTTACTTATCTTAAGTTTGTCAAGCTGCTTATTGACGACATTCCTGAATTCATTCTGTACTTTTTCCTTATCCCTGATCGGAACATGCCCGATGTCAGTCCATTCGCGTTGGAATCCTTTAAGAACATCAAGATTTACGTTCTTATCCTCTCCAAATTCATATTCTTCCACCTTTTTAATCAGTTCCTCTTTTAACTTAAGGTTATCAGCCTCGTGTTTTTCGATATTTGCAAAATAGTCTGATTTATTGTTGAAGAATTCGTCACAGGCAGCTCTGAATCTTTTCCATATCTTATCAGAATGTTTCCTTGGTACCGGACCAATGCTCTTCCATTCCTTCTGAAAATTTATCAAGTCTTGAGTGGTTTTTTTCCAATCTGTATTGGTTTTAAGTGCTTCAGCCTGCACACACAGGTCGAGTTTAAGATTATAATTGTTTAATTGTTCTTCTTTTATCTTTTGGAAATATTCCTTTTTACCAGAGAAAAAAGTATCGAGCGAGGTTTTAAATCTTTCCCAAATCTCATCGTTGTGTTTGCGTGGAGCAGAACCAATGGTTTTCCAAACTTTAAGTAATTCGGTTATCTTGTTAGTATTGTCTTGCCATTCATTTATTGTTGTAAACTCTTTTTGAAGGATTTCCTCTGCCCTTTCGCAAAGGGCTGTTTTGGCTAATAGATTATTATTTTGCTCTTCCTGGAATTTAGCGTAATGTTCCCGCCTTCGTTGGTTAATTTTATCAGTAGCGCTCTTAAATCTCTCCCATATCTCGTCTTTCTTATCCTGCGGAATAGGGCCTATTTCTTTCCACTGCTGATGGTATTGTTGTAATTGCTTGAATGATTTTAATATAGAGGTTTCTAATAAAAGTTCTTCAACTTTTTCACAAAGCTCGATCTTTGCTTCTAAATTCTTCTTCAGGTCAAGGTCGCGTAATTCTTTATTTATTTTAACCTTGTCAAAGAATTTTTCAACATAAAAATGATAGCTCTGCCATAGATTGTTTAATTCGTTTTTAGGTACCATTCCTATCTCTTTCCATCTTTCCTGCAGAGATTTGAATTGGTCATAAGTATTTTTAAGGGATTCTTCCGAATCGATGAGAGCTTTTAATTCTTCGAGAATTATTTTTTTTGTTTCAAGGTTTTGCAATTTGATTTTGTCCTGTTCTTCAAGGAATCTTTGTCTTTTTGCCTTGTATATTGCAAAAGCCTCGTTAAATTTCTTTTCAATATTATCCTCTGCTGTATCAAATTTGTTTTTATCGCCTCCGACTGCAACAAACTCATCGTATTTTTTCTGTTGTTCTTCTTTGTTTATATTCAGAAAGGCAACTTTAATCAGTGCCACTTTTTTCTTAATGGCATTTATTTCGCCCTCCTTAACAATCTCTTCCAGTATATTTACCAGCTCTTCCCTGCTGAATGTTTTGTAATCTTCAACCGTTTCTTCTTGTTCTGCTTCAAGTTCTTTATGTTCGCCATGACCATTATTAATTTCGTTCAATTCATCGGAAGCATCATCTGTTTCTATCTCCTTATCTTCAGATGATTCAGCACTTTTATCAATAGCCTGAATAACAACGTCTTTTTTGTCTTTCTTCTTTTTCTTTTTTTCTTCTCCGGCTTTACTTTCCGATTCCTTTTCCTGCTTTGAAGATTTCTTTGATTCGGTTGTTGATTTTTT
>JACKQG010004181.1_pt1 | contig 16928 bp, 18 predicted proteins | sample 8237621 | NCBI WGS metagenome assembly JACKQG01 (sample SAMN15677084, study PRJNA649215) | marine metagenome | biome: marine; feature: Black Sea; material: saline water; isolation source: suspended particulate matter (SPM) from the Black Sea western gyre | collected 2013-06-09/2013-06-10 | depth...
ATCCACCCCATCAAACCTGTAATAATGTGCTGGCATTGTGTTGGCTACGTGGTCTGCTCTGCCTTGTTCGTTGAGGAAATACTTCCCTGACATATTAACATCAGTTCCGGCAAAGATAGTATGATTATTACCATCTTCATCGTATTCAATACTAAAGTCTTGGTCTGCTCCCAAGTATATCTTCTTGTCGTCACCAACATAAACATCACCCCACTCTAAAGTGGTTGAGCCTAAATCTGCTCCGCCTGTTGCATCTGGAACTGCGGAAGTTGTGAAGTTTCCAACATCAGTTGTAATGTCAATAGTATTAAAATCAAAATTAGTAATTCCAGTACCAGAAGTTAATTCTAACCCATTTGCAGTAGTTTCAAAATCAAAGATAAGATTCTCATTATTAGTAGCCCCACGACCGCCAAGAATAATAGGATTATCTCCAAGTACTTTGAAATTAGTACCATCATCAGTTATTTGTGTACTATCTGCGGCAGTTCCATCTTTAATATAGATAGCACCATCATTACTTCCAAGCCCACCTACTGTAATTTTAATAGGGAACTGACCATCTGTTACATTATAAAGTTTCTGTCCAAAGACAAAACTGAACAATGTTAATAATATTAATATTCTTTTCATTCTATTTTCCTAACGATACAATATTGTACCAGTTTGACTAACTGCAAATGTTATTGTAAACGCATTAACGCTTGTTTGAGTCAGTTCAAAATCTATACTATTATTTGAACCATCTATTACCATAATAGCTGGAGGTCTATAACCAAGATTGTGAGTAACCGTAACACTTGTCTGACTCGTAAATGATTCAGTAAACGTAACAGCTGATATTCCTGGAACTATTTGTGTGATTACTGTACTAAACATATCTAACCCCTTACAATTCGTACAGAAGCAGTATTATTAGATACAGTCCTGCATTGAAAGTAAAGAGAATCACCTGATTGTCTCCCACCTTCACCATGCTTCTCAAGTAATTTACCCCAAGGCACATTCATTTGAATCAATGTATTTGCTGGTAATTTTAAACTATTTGATGTATTAATAGCATCTGTTGCTGCGGCTGTTAAAGCCCATGTCCAATACAATTCGTAATCACTATATACGAATACTTTTGAAACTGGAAATGGACATTCAGCGCTTTTAGTAGTTGATTGTGTAGGTGCTAAAGCTGTTAGTTCTTCAAAACCAAAAGCAAAGTTTGCGTTAGCATTTTCTCTAACACCTTGAAAATCAAGATTTGTTCCTTCTTCTGACATTTTATTCTCCTTTGTTTAGCATGACTTACCGAGCGAGAATTCTCATGGTCATGTCTGTTTGTTTATTATTTATGCAAAAGCGTAAAATTCTACAGCGATATCATTAACCCCAATCGTTCCATCAAGATTACCACCATCAGTAGAAGCTAACATAATATTGTTAGTATCAAGACCTGTTCTACATGGTAAAACAATAGCCTCACCAAATTCAAGCCTTGCTATACAAATATCTGTTCCTGCTCCAGCATTTACCATTACAGAAAGAACATCAGTCTGATTAACTGTTGAACTTAATGCTGACGTAGAACTGTATTGAAAACCAGTATGTTTTATATACAGAAAATTACAACTAGCAAGAGATACAATTCCATGTGTTCCTGGAGTTACACCGCTCTCAGCAACTGCTACCGCCTGCATATAAAACCTTGCACCGTCAAGGTAACCATCGTTAGAACCGCCAGTACCTACAATAGCCACTGAAAGAACTTCTCCACTACCACCACCACTTCCATATCCTTCACTAGCAGCAATGAAATTTGATGCACTCCCTTGTTGCGAAGCCCCAACATCTTCGATTGGTTGGCAACTAACCGCAAATTTAATTTTATCAGCCATAATTTCTCCTAACTTTGAGCTTGCTGAATAACTCCAGCAAACATTTTTATTTTATTTAAGTAATCTTGTTGCAATATTTGAACTTCCTGTAAAGCAACTTGACCACGATTATTATAATCCTGTGAAACTTGTATTCTAATTCCAGACTCTTGTAAATAAGCTAAAGCCTTTTGCAATTTAGACTGAAATTCTGTTGATTCGTTCTGAACCTTTGCTGAATAATCACTAATAACAGTTTGAGATTCTGTAGAATATTCACCTATTAAAGCTGTATTTTTAGCCGAATATTCGTTTATATAAGCCCCAGACAAAGCTTGATATTCAGCTATCTCACTATTCCTTAAAGCCGATAATTCATTAATATAAGCCTGTACCTTTGCCGAATAACTACCTGCTATTGCAGAATATTTATTAATCTCTCCAGTTACCTTTGCACTATACTCTGCTATTTCAGAATTAGTTTTAGCTGAAAATTCACTAATAAAAGCATTCACCTGTTGCTGATACTCTTGAACTTCTCGTTCTAAATTAAGTTGTGCCTCTTGTATTCTGTAAGTAACATTTGCAGTAAACTCTTGAACATTAGCTTGAATATCTGCTTGATAATTAGATATATTAGCACCAGTCTTTGCTCCGTATTCAGCAATTAAATTAGAATTTTGAACCTCATATTTTGATACTAACTTTTGATAATTAGCAGTATAGACAGCAACATCAGCTTGTATTTCAGCAGTATATTGATTAATTAATTTAGTAACATCAGTAGAATAATGTTGTATTTCAGAAGAATAACTTTGGATTGATTCTTGAACCTGCGCAGAATATTTATTAATATCATTACTATATTCAGCAATAACAGCCTGAAACTTATTTGAATATTCAGATATTTCTGCATTAACTAAAGCATTATATTTACCAAGAATCTTTTCAACATTTGCTCTATGATTTGCAACATCAGAAGAACTTTCTGCTGTATACAAATCTACTTGCTTTCTAATATCTGCTTGATATTTACTAAACTGGTTTTGGTAGTCTTGTAAAATCTTTTGTACTTGTGCTGAATATTTTTGAATATCATTAGAATATTCATTTATTAAAGCACCAGTTTTAGATTGATATTCAGATATATTAACGTTATTTTCTTGAGTATATTTATCAATAGCTTTTTTATAATTAGCTTGATATTTAGCAATATCACTCTGGCTTTCAGAAACATAAGTATCAACTGCCTTTCTAACTTGAGCTACATAATTCTGAACATCTGCCTGATACTGACCAATAGCTTCCTGAATATCATTATTATATTTATCTAAATCACGTTGTTTTTGCATATTCCATTCATTGACATCAGCATCCATCTCAACCTTAAATTCTTGAATTTGTCTTTGAACGTTTGCATTATATTCACCAATTTTAGAAGTAGCCTCTGCTGAATATTCGCCAATAACAGCTTGAACTTTTCCATTATATTCAGATATTTCAGACTGAACCTGACTTTGCCATTTAACCAATTTAAACTGTACTTCTTCAGAAACCCATTCTTTAACAGTAGCATTTACTTGATTTTGATATTTACTTATATCATTTTGATATTGAGCAATTTGCTCATCAAGGTCATGTCTATTATCTTGCATTTTTGCTGAATAAGCAGTAACGTCAGCTTTTGCAGTTTCTACTTCTTTTTGAAGTTCTGCTTTGTAATTATTTATGTCGGCATTAAATTTTCCTAATGACTCTTGAGATTCTGCTTCAAATTCTCTTAATTGAGCTAATTCATTTTGTATTGCAGAATTTGCTCTACTAATTTCAGCATTTGCTGCTCTTATAGATACTTCTGCAGTTTCAGTATCATCAGCTTGAATTTGCACTGCTACATCATCAGTAAGACCAGTAACTCCACCAACCATAAATCCCTTTGCTTTGTCCAAACCTTCTTTTATGTGAGTTGTTTCATCGAAAACAAATGAAACTGGACCAAGATAACTAGGTAAGTTTCCAAGAGATAAAGTATCATCTGGCTCTGCTCCTGCTGTTGTATATGAAAGAACAGAAGAAGGTACTGACACTCCACTCAAATCAAGGTCTGTAAAAGCAGGTGCTGTTGTAAGACTTAAAGTTGGTAAGATAATATCAGATGGTAAACTTAATGTACCTGGATTAGTAATTGTTTTATTACCTATGCTTAATGTCCCAACGGTTGGTGGAGTAGGTGCTGTATAAGAAGCACCAGATATTCCAGAAATAGACTGGACACCAATTAAAATAGTTCCGCTTTGAGCTACTGCAAAGCTAACCACAAACTCATTTGTACTTGTATGGCTTAATTCAAAGTCAATAGTATCTGGAGTTCCACTTGCGTCAATAACTTGAACAATAGGATAGTAACCTGCATTATGAGTTACTGTAACGCTTGTTTGACTTGTAAAAGTTTGCGTATTAGGTGTAACATTAAAATCTACATTCGCATTTGATAAATCAGTTGGAAGACTATCCATTACAGATAAACTCAAAGATGGTAAAGTAATATCAGATGGGACATTTGGAAATGATTCAATTACTGGGTCATTTACCCCACTCAAATCAACATTTGCATTTGCAAGGTCAGATTGTAAACTTCCAATAACTGATAAAGACAATGATGGCATTGTTCCAATACTTGGAGCTGAAGGGGTAGAATAACTAGGACTTGTAATACCTGTAAAATCTATATTACCAGCACTAATCTCACTTGGTAAATTGTCTAATGCAACTAATACTAAAGAATCTAATGTCAATGTATTTGGCATTGTTAATGTACCTGGACTACTTACACTTATAGCATTTATTCCTTCGCTTGGTAAACTTGTCATTGCAGACAATGACAAAGTTGGCAGTACAAGAGCTTCACTAAAACTTGGAAACGAATCAGTTGCACTTGATAAAGTCAATGAAGGAAGACTAGTCATTGAGACTAAAGTTAAAGTTCCTAATGTCGGAGCAACAACGGAACTCCAACTTGGTACTGCATTTTCAAAATTAGTAAGATAAGTAGTAATAGAATCAATTTCATCTTGAGAGTCTCTACGCATCAATGATACTTCTCTTAACTTACCTTGTATAACAACATACAATTTTACAGAATCATCAAGTTCCTCTGGAAATGTTACACCAGTTATATCATTTAAAGTAGATACAGCAGAAGCGTCAACAGTAGGAAATTTAGGATGGCTTACCTTACCTTGCTCACTTGAGGTTGGGGTAGGTAATACAAAAATAGTTCCATTTTTTCTATAAAACTTTGGGTCAATTTTAGTCGCATAAACTAAATCATTTACATCTTGAGCCCTACCTGATAAACTAAAAGGAATTTCTTCACATTCATAATCTTTACTATCATTAACTCTAACTACACCGATAATATGAGACGTTTTAACAGTTCCTAATGCAACACCATTTCCGTCAGAAATAGTAGAATCTGTTGCAAAAGCCCATGCTTTTGAAGGGTTAAACGTAATTACATTATTTATAGCATCTCTTGCTCCAAGAGTATACCAATCATCTAACATCGCTTGAGTAATACCAATATCTCCGCTAACTGCTTCAGCTATTTGGTCAAGTGCTTGTTGGTCTAAATTTTGTAAAGCCATTATCTTAAAGCCGTTCTTTTATCTGGAATAGGAATTTTTGGTCCATCATATTGCAACTTACCGCCATTTGTAATGGCAACTCTTTTTTTCCAAGCTGTATAATGTCTATTTGCAGAAACAATATCTGCTTCATTCATGTCAGGTTTATCAGAATAAAGATTGCTTAATACATAATGTATTAAAGAACTTTGTACTCTTTTTGAAATATCCGGCTCATGAGTATGAATATCTTTGGCTGATATATCTAATTTTGGTACAGAACCCTCATAATAAACTAGTAAACCATCAATAAGACTTTCATCTATTGCATTAAATATATCATCAACTACAACTGAAGCATCAACTACATCAGTAGTAACCAATGCAAGTTTATTATCTTCCAAAAACCATCTTAAATACTTTTCCGGATATGTATATTTTGAAGCCATTAACCAACATCTCCTATATCAATATTACCAATCAATCTTGGAAATGGTTTATACTTACCATCTTTATTAAGATAAAATACCCGTTTAATATTAATAACGTCATCAGCAAGAGGATAAAGCAATTGGTCTTCAATTACATTTATTTTCTTTCTGTGCATACCACGTAATATATTGTCAGCATCATCAAAAGCATCATTTATTAATGCCACAACTTCTGCCAAAGTAACATCTGGAAAAACTTTTTTAACTCTACTATATATATGTTGAACTGTCATCGTCTTAATTGAAGTCCTTTATAATTCGAAGCAAGTATATCTTATATTAACTGCTCCAGTATCTGCTTTAGCATATAAAGCAGAAGAAGCACGAAATAAAGCTACTTCACCAGCGAGTAACTTAATACAAAGAGCATCTGCGTCTACAGATACTTTAACTTTACCTATTGTAACAAAATTTGTTGAATCAAGATTCTCAATTAACCACCAACCTTGAGTAGCTATATCTGCACCAACAGCTATCGCTTCTTCTGCTGATGTTCCTATACTTTGAGTACCTTGTGTAAAATCTACACCAGTTTGGTTTATAAAAATATCTTTAAGTGGAAAACTGATATTATCTCCACTTGCTGGGTTATAATCAACTTTTACTCTTACTCGTAATTCGTTAGCCATAATATCCTTTCAAAAGTAAGGCGAAACAGTGGAAACAACAAAAAGACTGCCTCGCCTTACTAACCATTTATGAAGTGGTTACATCTCCATCATTTGATGTAACTCCACGAAAATACCATGAAGTACCATCGCAATCAAACTCAAGCCAATCGCCTTTATTTGTATTTGTCCCAATTATGACATTTGAGACTCCTGTAGCACCACTAGAACCTGGTCCATCATCTCCGGAGTCAACTTCATTCTCACGAACTTTGCCAAAACCGATTGCTGAACCCATTGCTATAGTAATAGCACCAGTAGGAGTATCTTCTTGAACTACAAACTTGTAATGCAAACCAGCTCGAACTGAAGGCATTGTAATAGTGTAAGCACCGTTTGCTGAATCCAAATAGAGTAACTTACCAGCATCTCCATCAGTAAGAGTCTTTGTTGCTGTGATAGTTTCAGCTACCTGATATCCATGAGACGGAGCACTTCCTAATCTAGCCATTTAATACCTCCTTATGAAGTGGTGAAAGCACCTTGAACAGAACCCATACCACTGACATACCAACTTGTTCCATCACACATGAATTCAACATAATCACCTTTTAATGCTGTAGTATCAATTAAAACGTTTGATACACCAGCAGAGGCAACTCTATTATCTTCATTGGTATCTGCTTGAATAGCAAGATTCCCATAGATAATAGCAGAACCAGCAGCAATAGTAATATCACCTGTTGGGGTATTTTCTTGAACCGTGAACTTAAAATTAAGTCCATTTTCAACAGATGGTAATGTTATTGTGTAAGCTCCACCAGCAGCATCTACAAAAAACTCTGAACCACTGTCGAGTTTAGTTAAAGTTGCTGTGGTTGTGATTGGATATGTTGGAGCAACTTGAGTGTCGTGCATTGTTAATAACACAACCTCAATAGTTACTATACCAGTATTTGAGTTTGAAGCAACGGTTATGATTACATCATCACCATTTTCCAAATACGTTGGGTCAAGTGGTAGTACTTTTGTAGTTGGGCTGAATGCACCTGAATTGAAATCATTAATGAAACAATCAGTATCATTAGTTTTTCCAATATCAATGTCATAATCAGCATCAAGTCCTGACAGCTTTGCATAACCACCAATTACTTTACACTGGTCAATAGTACTAGTGAAAGTTTTATTAGTAGTTCCTTCGGCTGCCAAGTAATACCTGAACCGTTGTATTTGCATTTCTTCAGCCGCAACGCCTGAAGCAAGTATTAAGCCAAGGTCATATATTGCATTGACTTCTTTACTTGTTAATTCACCTTCCGGGTGTCCTGCTAAAGCATAACCACCGGATGATCTCTTTCTGCCAAACATAGGTTATTCTCCTTTCTATGTCCAAATTGCGTGAGTTTCACCAGCTCCAAATTTGAAACCAATGTCTCCCTGGATTAAGTCAACTCGATAATCTTCACCAGAGTTCTCAATCGTTTTAACGCCAACGTAAACTGTAACATCACGATTCTTACCATTACCAATCAATGGTCGAATCTTTGCTTGTTTCAGATTTATCGCTGCCATCTTAACGGAAGAACCGTCCAAGTGGACATCACGAATTGCGTTCAACCTACTACCCAAAACATCGAAGCTAGAGTAATCAACACCGGCAATCTTACCTTTTCCAGCAAGATTAACTGCATAATTAGAACTTAATTCAGCAGTATTTTGATGTAAACTCTGACCTCCAAGTTTATGGAGCCAGTTCCAAGTTGGTGTATCTACGAAATACGCCATACTAGAACCGAGGTCATATTGATAACGAGGGTCATTCAAAGCAGAGAAGTCTTCCAAGAAATCATCAAGATTTTTAGAACTTCTCGTTAATGAAAATACGTTAGCATTTGAAAGGGCATAGTTAATAAACCCTTCGGTGTATGTGAAGCCATCACTGTCCTCATACTGGTCACCGAAATAGGCTGTTTGACCTATATCCCAATTCATTTCCAACATCTTTTCTTCCCATTCCTCTGCCCAAGGATTAGCCTCGAACTTTAGTTTGGTAGCCATTGAACGTCCACTCATCATTGCTGTTACTTTGAATATCTGATTGTAACCTGTTTGGGTACTATACGGTTGTGGTCTCCACGTTTCACCGTAACCAGACAACTCATGATAACCAGTACCTACAACATAGGTACGAGCCAATTCTAGGCGTTCAGCCATAGAACTCGCACCCGTGCTATGACTAACATCTAACAATGCGTCATCAGCCATAAATACTGGGTACTCATTAGCAGAGGTAACTTGCACTCTAATAAGTTTAAGGTTAAGAGCAACTCCTTCACGTTGAGCCACACTGGAAGCGTTCTTTTGGTCCCAGTTATAAACAGATAAAACTCTGCAAATTGCATAGTCTTTCACTGTTTTAGCGGCAGCAACCTCACTACTTTCATCGTAAAGGCTATTCGTCAGATTGATTTTGATTGTCTGATTAGGTAAAAAGAAATTAGGTCTTGTACCTACAGAACCAAGAGCAATGAAGCCAGTGGAACTAGAAGTCCAACCAATTTTATTTACCTTATTACCAGCAGTTGCATAATCACCTGCGAATAACATTGTGAATTCACTTCCCAAACTCAAGTCTGCAAAGGCATTGCTAGAGCTTAACTTATAACGGTTAGAAGCACCTGCATTTGCAATGAATTGAGCCCACGTTGTAGTTGCGTTTTCATACAACAAATCAGCAGACAAAACACCTGTGGTGTCAATACCTACTGGAAAAGCTGCACGCTTATAAACGCTGGTTTTTCTACGTTCCGTGTATTTCCATTTAGCATCGTCAGTTGGGTCTTTTAAACCCTTGATACGATTCATCAAATGGAGAAACGGGTCTCTACGGAATGAGAGTTTTGTGAATGAGTTACCGAAATTGTACTGTCGTCTTAAATCACCAGTAGACAAACTAGAGTTGTCATCACTGACGTTAAAACTAGTTGCTGGGTGGTCTAAGCTATGAGGAACACCTGAACCTGACGGTAGGGTAATTCCTGAATAATCATCTGCCATAATGATTCTCCTATTCTATGTAGAAAGTTATCCAAAGATACCTTTCTCACGTTCACCGAATACTTTATCAAAGAACTTATCATCATTCTTTGTATCAAGCATTACGGACTCTCTTGAGCCAAGCGAATCACCATTTAACATCTGCGCACTTTGAATCTGTTTTAGAGTTTCGGCACGTGCTTTTTCAGCAATACCCTTTGTAATGTCATTCCTTCTCATTAAGAAATAAACATCATCAAGGGAAAGTTCATGTTCTGACATAAACTTTTTGAAGTCTTGAGTGTCATCATCAGAGAGTTTCGATTTAGAAACAAAATCATCAAAATCCCGTTCCTGCTTTTCTGAAGCACGAATACGAGAATTACTAACTTCCGTTTCTTTAGCACGAGCATCTGCCTCGATTCTTCCCATATACCTCATTACTTTTGCTGAATCAGAGTTAAGGTCTGTCATCGCTTCTTCGGCATCGAAAATGAAATCGTCAGCCAATCCTAAAGCCTCTTTCGGTGCTTTCGGTGCTTTCTCAGCTTCAATAGCATTTTGCATAGTTTTTACTAAAGCTGGGTTTCCTTTCATTTCGTCAAAGATGGGTATAAACGGTTCCAGTTCATTCATTTGAGTTCTCAAATTGATTGCTTCTTTACTCGAATCACCATAACGCTTTTCAGTAGTTTTGATTTCATTTCGTAATTCAGCTATTTGGTCTTCAACTGACTTGTCAGAACCTTTCCCACCGGCATCATTACCAGAGTCCGGAGATGATTTCTCGGGAGTTACCTGATTAGATTTATTATCATCTAAAGATTGAAAAAAGTCTGAAGCATTCCCAGCGTTAAATAAGTCATCATTAACACTTGGGGTTTTTTCAATATTAGTTTTATTGTCTTTAGTCATAATTTCTTCCTTAATTTACTTTTCATTGTTTGTATTTTTCAAGTCTTTTTTTACATTTTCTTGAAATTCTTTTTCAAGTCGAACAATAGAGTCTTTTAAGAGTTTAAGTTGTGCTTGTGTATCTAATTTACTCTTGTGTATTTCAACTTCAACGTCTTTTGAAGTTCCTTTAATACGAGACTGTACTATCTGCCTTTCAAGAGTTTCTATTGTTCCTTCTTTATCTTTCATTGCTTTCTCTAATTGCTGTATAGCATCACGTTGTTGAGAATATAAAGATTTACGTTTAACAATTTGTTCTTTATTTTCAATATCAGTTACTTCAAGAAATGCTATATCATCAATGGCTCCTTTCTCAAACCAGCTTTCATAAGCAGAAATTAAAGCCCAACGATTAACAGGCGGTCCAGAACCAGCTTCTAAATAAACATCAAATTTCGCTGTTTCATAATCCATTGCTTTTTGAATAGCTCCAGTTTTATCAGGATAAAGCATATTAACTTCTACTGATTCAACGTCTTGAACATTATTTGGATTAACCAACCTAAATACTTTATTAGATGTGTATGTAGATTGAGCAAACTGTTGGACTACTTTACCCAAATGTTCTAAAGCTGGATTTACAATATGATCCATCCATGCTCGTATTCTACGAGTTCCATATTCATCCTGTTGAAGTAAGCCTCGAATAGTTTCATGTTGAGCTTTTACATCTCCTTGCATACTGCTATAGATACCTGACATATACTCAAGGTCAACTTTTCCTTGTTGAACCAAACTGAAAAAAGCATTATTCAAAGGAGTTGGATGAATAGCTTCTGGTTTTTCATAACCTTGTCTATACTTTAATCTGGCTCCGGGTGAAGAAGAATAATTATCCCACTCATCATCATCTACAGCACCATCCTGAATTAACCATCTTAAAGAACCTGACAAATTAGCATTATGAATTGTAATTTGGTGAGCCTTATTAATTTCTTCTTGTTTCCCAACTAATGGAGTTGAAGCTGACATAGGAAAAGGAGTACCTGTATATATATAAGGAATAGGAATAATAGGATATTCAGTTATTTTAGGATTTAACATTCTTTCAAATAAAAATTGGTCACTAACAGAACACCTTACATTAATACGTGGTTGATAAAAGCTATTAGCATTTATTATCTGTCTGGCTATATCCATATTCTTTAAAAGAATTTTATACTGTTTATCATTAACCACTTGATGTTCGGTTGAAGATGCTGCTTCTTCTGCCATTTCCATAATCTTTTTAGTCTCAAACTCAATAGCTTGTAACGTATGTTCCTCTACCTTTTTAATCTCCAATTCAGCCCGTTCATCAATCATTTGCCCTCCCTCAAGAGCCTGTTGAATTTGATTAATAGATTCTTCCTGTTTAACCATTAATTCTTCTGCCATTCTTTGAATTTGTTCTTGTGCTCCTTCACGAATTTTAATAAGTTCAGTTGGAGTTGGCATTATCTTAATAAACACATTCCAGAATTTTTCAGACGTTTTATAGTAAGTATAATAATAATCAAGAATATCTTCCTGTTCACCTTCAACGGTTAAAGCATCTGTAATATCCTCTGATTGTATACTATCAGATTCATTACGGTCTCTATCAGAATAAGTTTGCTCACCAAAAGAGTTAGCACCAGTTGCCTTCTTAATTTTAACTTGATATTGAGGCAATTCTCTTATAAGCTGACCACGAGTAAATGTTTTTCTTATTTGAATAAAATTTGCATCAGTCAATAAAGCACTTCTTGATTTCTTGTCAACATAAACTTCCCAAGGACTTGGACTCTCAATTATAACCTCACCCATTCCTCTGTCTAAATTAGGGTCAGTTTTAACATGAAAATAACCAACGCTTTTAGTAAGAGCATCTAATATAACAGATGAATACAACGTCTGACCTTTTGACAGTCTCCATATATATTCTGCTATTTTACTATGAACAGCAGCAACGTCTATATCTGAACCTTCTACACCAACACCAACCCATTTAGGATTATTAGCAGTAGCAAAGAATTTCATTATTTCAATAATAGGCATAATTCTATTAATTGTAAATGTTGGCATACCAGCTGACCTCAAAGCCTTTAAATCATCTTCACTTATTTGGTCACCCAAATAAAAGTCATAACCTTTCTGTTGTCTAGACTGCCATGTTTGACGTTGTGAGTCGTTTGCTGCACTATATAAAGCTACATTACTTTGAGCTTTCTGTTCTTGTGTCATTTTAACCATTTAACTAATTCTCCAATTTTTTGCTTTTATTATTGGTTTGACAAATCTGATTTTGTCTTTATCTAATTTTAATTTTGGTGGAAACGCATTTTTTCTCATAAAGAAAAGGCTCTCAATTAAATCATCATGAGCCATTTTATCTCCAAATGTAATTATTTCATGTTTAAGTTCATATTGATTTTCTTGTAAAAAAATAGAACCTCTTGCAAAGTGTGAATTTAAACCTGAATAAATCTTATTAATTTTATTTCTTCCAGCTGGTTGTTCTGGAATAACACTTAAATAAACTCCTCGTCTCTCATATTCAGACTGCAAACTTTGAAATACGCTCCTTGTCATAGCGACATCTTCTACTGTAGCTGACTGGCAAAAGTATTTTAAATACAAATCAAATATATAATCAACAACACCTTTTCTTCCTTTTAATTGACCGTTGCCATCACGCAAGCCAAGCGTTGGTATACTCCTTTTTCTTATATATTCAAGAACTAAAGTATTATCCATAGAATCAACAGCACCAGCAAGTATAACAGAATAATCAGAACCTTTGGTATCTATATCAGTGGCAGGGTCACATCCTATAAAAGTATTAATAACATTCTTTCTTAAATTTCCTTCATTTCCAACTACAATATAATTAAAACCATCTTCATGTAAAAAATACCCATTCCACGTTTTAATATGATTCGCAGTAAGCAAGGCAAATTCAGATGATTGAACTTTTAGTTCATATTCCTGATAATACCCGCCTTCACCTTTTGGAGAGTCTCTATATTCTGCTTTCTTTTTGTCTAACACTCTCCTTGGAAGTCTATCTTCCCATAATACACCGCCGGACATCTTAGGTTGAGTAGCACCATAAACCATTATCTTCCAACTATGTTTTTCTTTTGCTTCCTCTCCCCCATCTTCTAATTTAGCATGAGTATCAATAAACCCTTGAGCCATTGAAGCATAGTGCATTGGAGTTCCAATAAAAATAAGTCTACATCCTTTTTCATCTCCTTCAATAGCTGGAAGTATTCCATTCATTATATTATCAACAATACCCATTCTACTATTAACTGTTTTGGTATTCTCCTCATTTTCACAATCATCGCAGAATACTCGTTTATAACGTAAATTACCTTTTGCTATGGTTGGTTGTGTATCTCCTCGCATTGAAGTTAAATTAGAACTTGAAATTAATTTATCTCCATAAGCAGTCACAATTTCTTCTTGATTCCAAGTTTCACCTTTTAAGTTATATATCTTTAATTTTTCAGAACCAAAATAGTAATTAAGCAATTCATTATGTTCAAAATGCAAACGCATATATGCAACATTATTTTTACTCTTACGTTGAGATGAGGAAACCCATCCATAAAACAAATGACGTTCTTCGTCAGCTAATCCCCATTCATAAGCTTTTTTTGCAAAAGCAAAGTCTCTAATAATTGAAGCCTTGACTAATGTTGTTTTGGCATGATCACGCGAAATAATAATAGAAAGAGGTTTTGTACTGTCAGATATTAATTCATCACCTATAGTAAAATGAACAGGAGAACTTTTACATTTCATAAAATCGCCGGGAAGAAAAAAACGACCAAACGAAATCAAGTCCTTATAAGTTTGAATTAAAAGAGTTTCTGCTTCTGAAACGTTTCTTGAATTAATATTAAACATCAGTCTCTAAATAAACCTCACTAGTTTTATCAGCAACAATCTCGATACTATTTCTTTTTAGAAGCAACCGCATTCTTTTTAACCTTTGGCTTTTTAGGCGATTTTTTCTTTCGTTTCTTTACTTCTTTTTTCTCCTTAACCACTGGTTCAGAACCTGAACTATACTCATAAAGAATACTATCTTTAGGAGAAACAACAGGAATAAAACCCGTTTCCATATACATTATAGTATATTCAGTAATATAACCAGTAATTGGCTGGTCTTGTTCTTTAGCAATCTTTTCAGTTTCAACCTTTAAAGATTCCATTTGTTTGTTATCAACTTTCATTTTTATTTCCTTTTAAGTTTGTTCAATAACCTCTGCTTCTTCCAATTCCTCTGGTCTTTTACTAATATCATCCAAAGTCTGTTGAGTTACTTCACCAAACAATCCAACTGCTCCTGGAAGTCTTTTTTGTTCCTGTTTTTTAGAACTATTAAAAGTACCCAAAGCATCACCAATTTTAATAGTTGACCGTATCTTGTCAGCATCATATTCAGCATTGTCAGCAAAGTGTTTAAGTTTATCAAATACCCATTCATGAGTTAAACCTTTCTTTTCAGCAGCTTCTTTAACTCCTTTTTCTAATTCTGCCATAATTCTGTCCTCTCTCATTAAATTGTCACATCTTGTCTTTATATTCTGTGGTTGAACACTGTTAAATATTTTACTGTAAATAGAATAAACATCAACAATATCACTAAACAGAATAGCAAATACAAATTTCTTTTCCTTATTAGTCAAATGCTTTCTTTTATTATGAGAAATACTATCACGGTCAGCATCAGAACCACTAAATGTATACCTACTTTGATGTTTATTCCAATCAGTGTCCATTTGAAAATGGTCAGCACCTGCTTTCATAAAAAAAGTACCAACAACAGTTCTACACCAACCAGTAGCATAAGCATAATTCTTTGTATCTCTTGGATGTTTAATTTTATTAGACACCTTCAACATTTGAACTACACCGCCATCATCAGCAATAACCCAATCTAATTCCTTTGCAGTCCCCCACTCCTCAACCAACGGTGGAGCATCAACACCAAAGTATTCCAAAAACTCATCCTTATTACGAAAATTATAATGTTTAATTCCCTTAATAGTCTGAAAACGAAATTTAGTATCGTCAGCAATGTCCTCCATATATGCTGGAATCGGCATTATGCTAATTCCTTTCCCTCAACCCCACGAGCAACTCTATTACGAGTCCTTGAAATCAACCAACCCAAAGCCTGATGTGAATGAGCTAATGCCTCATGTGTTTCCTTACATTGAAATGGACCAGACGCATGAATATCTAACTCTTGAATTGCAATAAATAACAAGTCCTCAATCGTAACACCATTAACACCAGCATTTAAAACAGTACCTTTCTGTATCTGAACCTCCAACAAAACATCATCAGTCTTTCTATCCTTTATAACATATAAATTAGAAACCTTGTCAACCTCAACAATAGTATTAAGATTCCTAAAATTATCATCCTTAACCCCTCCGTCAACAGCTACTTTATTCATGAAACACCTCTCATAATTTCACTACGAGCAATATAATCCTTTAAATCTTGGTTAGCTTGTGCTAAATGTTGATTAGAAGCAATAGCATCTACTATTAAATTAAACACCATCTTCGGAACTTCATACAACTCACCATCAATCTCAATAGCAGTTCCATCCTCTGGAAATACTACCGTTGCACGCTTGTCCTTAATAGCATCCTCTGCCTCTTGTACCTGTTTCTCTATGTCCTTATCCATAACTACTCCGTTGTTTCATCAATAATATACTATATAACCCATGTTATATACAAGTATTATTTTTATAGCAAATAAAAAAAATTAAAGGTACTGGAAAAAAGAACCCATTAAGCAAAGAAAAGAAAAAAAGATTACGTTACTTTTGAAAAATGAAACTAAAAGCAATTTGTATGTCTGAAAAATAGAAAAAGTTTGGTGTGTGGACATACTTACCGACCATACCCCCTAAAAACGTTTTTTCATTTTTGAAATTACGTTATTTTCCATTAACTAAAGTAAAGGAGACAATCAAATGTCTTTATTCATTACAAGACCCTCTACAGAAACAGTGGGCAGTACCAACAGTGATTCCCAGTTAACCATCACAACCAAGCTTAAGTTTGAAGTTATGATTCACGATGACAGTCTTTATTTTGTACGTCAGGGTGGAGTAGGTTCAAAGGTCTGTGATTTAACTGATGCAATGTTGGACCAATTACGTGACCTTGAAGGTGGCGTTGATTTGGAAGAACAACAGTAGCACCTCTGACACAAATGGGCTCGCAAGAGCCCAAAGTTTCAAGTATACTGTATAATTTGTGGTGGGGGCAGAGTTGCTCCCACCATCCAAATAAAAGGAATTAATATGTTTATAAGAATTAACAATAACGAAGACCAATTCACTAT
>JACKQG010004182.1_pt1 | contig 16927 bp, 13 predicted proteins | sample 8237621 | NCBI WGS metagenome assembly JACKQG01 (sample SAMN15677084, study PRJNA649215) | marine metagenome | biome: marine; feature: Black Sea; material: saline water; isolation source: suspended particulate matter (SPM) from the Black Sea western gyre | collected 2013-06-09/2013-06-10 | depth...
TGGGTTGGCTTCGACGTCGCCACTGGCACGGCGCTGGCTTGCGGTGGATACGCAAAGGCAATCCTGTGGTACGTGCTGAATAAAGGCAAGTTCCCCCCGTTAGTGCGGCCGGCCATTTTGACCAGGGCATTGGGTTACCCCATTGCCGGGCTGTCGGTGTTTATTGGCGGCGGGAGGTTCTGGTTGGTGTTCGGCGTATTCATGCCGTGGCAATGGAACTTGAACTCAGTGCTGCTTGAGGTAGCGCTGTGCATCACTGCTTACATCTTCGTGCTGTGGATTGAATTTTCGCCGGTGTTCCTAGAGAAGCTGGTGACGTCCAAAACCGGCCCGCGCGGTATTGCGGCAATGAAGGTGAGCAAATTCATCGACCGCAGTTTGGTTTACATCTTGGCGTTAGGTTTGCTACTGCCGACGATGCACCAAAGTTCGCTCGGCTCGCTGATGTTGGTGGCCGGATCCAAACTCCACCCGTATTGGCACACCGCTTGGCTGCCGTTGCTGTTCTTGGTTTCATGCATGGCGATGGGCTACTCCATTGTTGCGTTTGAATCCTTACTCGGCAGCATTTCGTTTAAGCGACCGGCCGAAACTTCAATGTTGCGTTCGCTTGCCAAGGTGACGCTTTCGTTGCAGGTGCTCTACCTAATCCTGCGTTACTACGAACTAATCACTAACGGCAAGTTGCAAAACTTCCAGTTCGACCGCTTCGGAGTGATGCTGTGCATAGAAACTCTGCTCTTTTTAGCACCCCTGGCGGTGCTCGTGCCGACGCGCAAAGCTAGCAATGCGCGCTTGTTTATCGGTGCGGCGTTGATGTTGCTAGCGGGCGGACTCTACCGTTTTGACACCTACTTGATTGCGTTCGACCCGGGAGCGGGTTGGAGCTACTTCCCATCCATTCACGAAACCTTGGTCACTCTGGGATTCGTAGCAACTGAAGTTGCGATTTACGTCGCACTGGTGAAGCGCTTCCCAGTTTTGACTGGCCCAGCGTTGCCAGGTGAAGCCGCATCGGGAGCCTGAAATGAGTAAACGAATTAGTGTAGACCCGGTCACACGGATTGAGGGTCACTTACGTATCGACGTCGAAGTCGATCAAGGCAAAGTAGTCAATTCGTGGTCGTCCGGGCAAATGTGGCGCGGTATTGAAATCATTCTTCAAGGCCGTGACCCGCGCGAAGCCTGGTTGTTCGCGCAACGCATCTGCGGCGTGTGCACTTCGGTTCACGCGATTGCGTCGGTGCGTGCGGTGGAAAACGCCATTGGTTTGGACATCCCGACCAACGCGCAATTGATCCGCAACCTGATCTTGATCGCTCACTCGCTGCACGACCATATCGTGCATTTCTATCACCTAACCGCACTGGATTGGGTCGACGTCGTGTCGGCGCTGGATGCCGATCCGAAAAAGACTGCGGCGCTGGCCGAAAGTCTTTCCGAATGGCCAGGCAATAGCTTGAATGACATGGTCGCCGCTAAGAAAAAGTTGGCGGGATTCGTCGGTCAGGGGCGCTTGGGCATTTTTGAAAATGGCTACTGGGGCCATGCCGCGATGAAACTGCCGCCGGAAGTCAACTTGCTTGCAGTTGCCCACTACTTACAAGCCCTGGACTACCAAAGACGCGCCAATCAAGCCGTCGCAATCCTGGCGGGCAAAACGCCGAACTTGCAAAACTTGGCGGTGGGTGGGGTCGCCAACGCCATCGATTTGGATCAGGCCACGGCACTCAACATGGAGAAGCTGAACCGCATTCGCATGTTGCTAGCCGAGGTCGGACAGTTCATCAAGCAGGTTTACATACCCGACGTCATCGCCATCGGATCGATGTATCCGGAATGGTTGAGCTATGGCGCAGGCGTGACCAACTACATGAGTGTGCCTGATTTGCCGATGAATTCGAAAGCAACTGATTTCGAAATTCCTGGCGGCACCATTTTTGACGGCGATCTATCCACCATGACTCCGATCCATGGTTGGAACGATCCGCGCTTCCGCGACAACGTCGAAGAATGCATCGCGCGTTCGTGGTACGACGGCGACTGGTCGCGCCATCCTTACGAAGAAGAAACGGTGCCGAACTACACCGAATTCGAGGAAGACGGCAAGTACTCGTGGGTGAAATCGCCGCGCTTTCAAGGCAAGCCGATGCAAGTAGGGCCGCTAGCGCAGGTGTTGATGGGTTACACCCAAGGTCATGAGCCTACCAAGCGTTGGTCAGACCACATACTCACTCAGGTTTCGTCCTTGGCCGGTGTCGAACTCGGTTTGGACGTGCTGCATTCGACTCTAGGTCGCAACGTCGCGCGCGCTATTCGGTGCGCTGTGCTGTCCGAATCTGCCGAGCAACATTGGCAGATGCTGGTGGACAACATTGCCAAAGGCGATACTGCGGTCTGCAACCCGCCAGTATTCCCCACTGGCGAAGTGCGCGGCTTCGGTTTGCACGAGGCGCCACGTGGCACGCTGTCCCATTGGGTGGTCATCGAAAATGGTGTGATCAAAAACTACCAAGCGGTGGTGCCGTCGACTTGGAACGCCGGCCCGCGCGATGACAAAAACGTGCCTGGACCATACGAAGCGTCCTTGATCGACAACCCCGTTGCCGACGCCGACCGTCCACTAGAAGTGTTACGCACGATTCACTCATTTGACCCGTGCTTGGCTTGCGCCATCCATACCCATGATCCCGACGGCACCGCGCGTGGTTCCGCCAAAGCCCGCTAGTTGCATGAAAGCCATCCGCATCCTTGCTCTAGGCAACGTCCTCATCGGGGACGACGCCGTAGGACCATACCTACTGGCCGCGCTTCATGCCCACTACCACTTCCCCGCCGACGTCGACCTAGTCGACGCTGGCACCCCTGGCTTCGACCTACTACCCATGATTGAGGACGTGCACACCTTGCTGTTGCTGGATTCGGTCACCGGTCCTGGCCCTCCTGGATCCATTTCTGTGTCCAATCGTGATGAAATCATCGGCAGTAGCCTGCCGCACCGGCGCGGACCCCACGACCCAAGCCTGCGCGCCGTTTTATTAGAAGCACAAATGCGTGGTATTGGGCCGCAGCGGGTTTACTTGATAGGAGTAGTGCCCGAGTCCACCCACGCCGGAACCCAGCTGACGCCAGTTGTGCGCGCTGCCGTGCCAGCCGCTGAAGCCGTCGTTGTCCAGCAATTGAAAAACTTGGGAATAAACCCACAGCCTAAAACTCCGCCGGAGCAAGTTTGCGCATGGTGGGAGGAGATCAACCCTCAAAATGCATGAAACCGGCATCGCCCTGGAGGTTTTTCGCAGCGCTCTGGAGTCCGCCCGCGCGGAAGCCGGTCAGCAGGTGCGTTTGAAATCCATCCGGGTTTCCATCGGTGACCGCTCTGCAGTTGACCCTAATTTGCTCGAACATGCTTGGCAATCGATCGTCATCGGCACGCGCCATGACGGTGCCGAGTTAAAGGTCAAGTGGTGTCCTTCCCGGCGCTATTGTCCAAGCTGTCATAAAACCAAGGATTCATCCCTTGGAAGCTGGCTGCCTATCTGTCCCGATTGTGGTGACGCGATTGAAATTGATGGTGGCCTGGAACTCGATCTAGATTTGGTCGAGTTTGATGTCGCCTCTCCACTGACTAAACGTCCGAATTTTAGCCGGACAGATCATAATAAAAATGTCTGAAATCATCAAAATCCGTCGTCGCATTCTGCAAGAAAATGACCATAAAGCTTCGCAATTGCGTGAGCAATTTAAAAACGAAGGGACTTTGGTGGTGGACTTGGTTTCCTCGCCAGGATCCGGCAAAACGACGCTGTTGGAAAAAACCATTCAGCACTTTTCTGAGCGCCTGGATTGCGCGGTATTAGTAGGAGACGTCGCTACCGAACTCGACGCCAACCGTTTGCAAGCTGCTGGCGCACCTGCACATCAAATCGTGACTGGCGGTGCGTGTCATTTGGACGCGCACCTGGTGGCGGCCGGTCTGGAACAAGCGAACTTCGACGAAGTTGACATGCTGTTCCTGGAAAACGTCGGCAACTTAGTTTGCCCAACGTCTTACGACCTAGGCGAAGACTTTAAGGTTGTGCTGCTTTCCGCTGCTGAAGGCGAGGACAAACCAGCCAAATACCCGGCGATTTTTACTCGCGCCGCAGTGTGTTTGATCACCAAGTCGGACTTGTTTCCCTACGTCGACTTTGACCTCGACGTGGCTCGCCAAAACATCAAAGCACATAACCCGAACTGCCGCATTCTTGAGCTGTCGGCGAAAACGGGAGCAGGCATGGATGCCTGGTGCAATTTGGTCAAAGAGCGGCTCAAGGTTAAGCGAACCGTAGTAGTGTGAGCAAAGCCAAGCAAAGGATTCAAATCCTCTGCACCGGCATCGTTCAAGGCGTAGGCTTCCGACCCACTGTTTATCGACTTGCAACTGAGTTGCGGTTGGCTGGCTGGGTCTGCAACGGGCCGGACGGTGTGGTGATCGAGGTCGAAGGTGATGACGGTGTACCGCAGCGATTTGCCGAGCGATTGCAACGTGAGCTGCCGCCGTTGGCGAAAGTGACCCACTTGGAAATCCATGAAATCGACCTTGTCGGTGAGACTGAATTTTCGGTGCGTGAGACCGAACAAGGGGTGCGTCGTAACGCCTTGGTGCCTCCAGACACGCGCCTTTGCCCGGATTGCGAAACGGAGATGAAGGATGCGAAAAATCGACGCCATCGCTACCCATTCACAATTTGCACCAACTGCGGTCCGCGTTTTTCACTGGTTAAGAACTTGCCATACGATCGCGACAAAACCTCGATGGCGTGCTTCCCGCTGTGCCCAGAGTGTTTTGCCGAGTACAAAAACCCGCTGAACCGACGCTTTCATGCCGAGCCCGTTTGCTGCCCGAATTGCGGCCCACAGCTATGGGCTTTAGATTGCGGCGGTCAAAAAATCGGCGCCGGCGCCGACGCCATCCTTGAAGCTCAACGTACTTTGGAAACCGGCGGTATTGTGGCGTTGAAAGGCTTGGGCGGTTTTCAACTCGCTTGCTGTGCCCGCAGTGATTTTGCCTGTGAGTTGTTGCGCAAGCGCAAACGTCGGGTACGCAAACCGTTCGCGGTAATGGTCAAAGATTTGCAAACTGCCAAGCAGTTGACCAAGTTGCGCAAGCAAGATGAGCAGCTACTCGTTGGCCCGCGCTCACCGATCCTGCTGGCGCCATTGCGACGTGGACATGGCCTAAGCTCGCGCGTTTCGCCAGGGGTTTCCGATTTAGGAATCATGCTGCCGACGACCCCGCTGCACGTCGAGTTGTTCCGCAACTTGCACGTCGACGCTTTGGTCATGACCAGCGGCAATGGTAACGACGAACCCATTTGCCGCGGCAACCGAGAAGCAGTCAAGCGCCTAGGCAAACTCGCCGACGTCTTTTTGCTGCACGATCGTGACGTCGTCCGCCGCGTCGACGACTCCGTTGTGCGTAGCACCGCTTCCGGTCCAGTCATGGTGCGGCGTTCGCGTGGCTGGGTGCCAGAGCCGCTCCCGATGCCAGTAAGCACGCCCGAATCGGTGTTGGCCATGGGCGGACATTTGCAAGTAACCGCCTGTTTGGCCGTTGCCAACGAGGCGTTTGCTAGTCAACACATTGGCGACTTGGACACGGTTGACGCGCGTGCGTTCCACAGCGAAGTCATAGACGGCTTGCTCGATTTCATGGCTGTGCAGCCGCAGTGCGTGGTGGTGGATCCGCATCCGGATTACCCGTCTCTGCTGGTTGGACAAAACCTGGCGCAGAAATTTGACGCTCCGCTAATCCAAGTCCAGCATCACCTCGCGCACATTGCGGCGGCCGCGGCGGAACACGGTATTTTCCCCGAAGCTGATGAAAAACTGGGCGGCATCGCACTCGACGGCACCGGCTGGGGGCCCGATGGAACCGCGTGGGGCGGCGAATTACTGGAACTCACCGGCATACTGCAATGGCAGCGCGTCGGTCATTTGGCACCGCTCACTTTGGTCGGTGGCGAGGCCGCCGTACGCGAACCGTGGCGGATAGCAGTGGCAGCTTTAGCTGCGCAGGACAAACTGCACTTGGTCGCATCTTTGCCCATGTCCTATCGCGTGCCGCCAGAAAAAGTGGAGCACATCGCGCGCCTCAGCGAGCGAGCGACGTGGCCGCTGGCGAGCGGAGCCGGACGTTTGTTTGAAGCCGCAAGCGCATTGATCGGTTTGCGTGCCAGCAACACCTACGAAGGTGAAGCCGCCCTGTTACTGGAATCGTTAGCTAGCCGCGCCAATCACATGCCGACGGCTTGGGCTGAGGTCGAATGTGGCGATTTGTTCCCATCGGCTGTAATGCTGGCGGCGATGGCCGACCGCATCAGCTGCGGTGAAAAAGCGGCGTTGGTTGCGGCGGGATTTCACGTCACTTTTTGCAAAGTGTTAGCTGAGTATGCGCGTCGGCAGTTTGCTCCTGACATTCATACCGTGGTGGTTGGCGGTGGCTGCATGGTGAACCGATTGCTGCGCAGTGAATTGGCGTCGGAATTGAAGAATCAGGGGTTTGAGGTTCGTTTGCCTAGCGAAATCCCTCCAGGCGACGGCGGTTTGTCCTACGGCCAAGCAGTTCTTGGAGCCGTTGCCTTGGCGCGTAATTGTGAGCCAACCATGATTGAGGCACAGACATGTGTTTAAGCATTCCTATGAAGCTCCTTCGAGGAGACGAATACTCCGGCACGGCTGAGGTCGACGGTGTGCAGCGCGAAGTTTCGCTGATGTTGTTGCCCGAAGTGGCCAGCGTCGGGGATTGGTTGTTGGTGCACGCGGGTTACGCCATTGGCGTGGTCGACGAGGAGGAAGCGGCGCAGACTTTGGAATTGCTGCGTGCGGCGGCCAATGGCGGGGTGATCGATTGGGAGGACAGCAAATGAGCACGCCTTCAAATTCGGGTTTCAGTGTTGACATCAACGCGCTGCGTGAAAGCTTGTTTGACTCCAAAGCAGGCAGGGTTTTGCTGAAACAAATTGAAAAGCTGGCGGTCGGCCTTACTGCGCCAGTCACCTTGATGGAAGTTTGCGGCACCCACACGCATGCAATTGCTGCGGCTGGATTGCGGCGCTTGATGCCGGAAAAGGTGCGTTTGGTTTCCGGACCAGGCTGCCCGGTTTGTGTGACGCCAATCGGTTGGGTGGACCATGCCGTCGCCCTGGCCGCCTTGCCCGACGTGATCGTGACCACCTTCGGCGATTTGATGCGAGTGCCGTCGAGCACCGGCACCTTGGAGGAAGCGCGCGCGGGTGGATCGGATATCCGCATTTGTTATTCCACCCGCGACGCCCTTCAAATTGCGCGCGATAACCCAGAGCGGAGGGTGATTTTTTTGGCGGTTGGTTTTGAAACCACAGCGCCAACCATTGCCGGAGCGCTGGCCGAAGCGGAAAAAGAGGGGCTGCCAAACTTCATGATTCTGCCCGGCAATAAAACCATGCCCGGGCCGCTGCGCGTATTGGTTGACGACGAAACCGTGGACCTAAATGGACTGCTTTGCCCCGGCCACGTGTCGGTGATTATCGGCTCTGACGCCTACCAGCAAATCGCCGCGGCGGGCGTGCCTTGTGCAGTGGTTGGTTTTGCCCCAAACGACGTGCTGACTGGTGTGATCGATTTGCTCGAACAGATATTGGGCGAAAAATCTGTGGTCACCAACCTATACAAGCGCGTCGTCAAGCCGGGCGGAAATCCGGCCGCGCTGCAGTTATTGGACCACTTTTTTGAAACGACCGACGCCGATTGGCGCGGTTTAGGGCCGATTGCCGACTCCGGTTTAAAGCTGCGGCCCGCCTACGCCCACCGCGACGCCAGTTTGATTGACGTCGACCTGCCGATACCCCAAGAACCAAAAGGCTGCCGCTGCGGCGAGGTGTTGCGCGGCACCATTAACCCGCCCGATTGCCCGCTGTTTGGGAAGGGTTGCGACCCGCAGCATGCCGTCGGCGCTTGCATGGTTTCCAGCGAAGGAACTTGCGCCGCTTGGTACCGCCATGAGCGCTTGGTAACGACATGAAACAAATCCTCCTAGCTCATGGGGCCGGTGGGCGCTTGACCGGCGATTTAGTGCGCGACACTTTTGTACCGGCTTTCGGTGGTTCGGTTTTGAGCCAACTTGGCGATTCGGCGATTCTGCCGGAGCTTCCGCCGGGTCGCGTCGCCTTTTCCACCGACGGATTTGTGGTCGAGCCCAACATATTCCCGGGCGGCAATTTGGGCGAAATTTCGATTTGCGGCACCGTCAATGATTTGGCCGTTGCCGGTGCGACGCCGCTGTGGCTGAGCTGGGCGCTGATTTTGGAGGAAGGCCTGGATCAGGAAAAGCTGGCAGTTTTTGTGCAAGGCGCCAAGGCTGCGGCGGAGTTGGCGGGCGTCGAAATTGTGGCCGGGGATACCAAAGTGGTGCCGCGCGGCAAGGGCGATGAAGCCTACGTCGTGACCGCCGGAATTGGGGTGGTGCCGCCGGGGCGTGAGTTGGGTGATCAGCGCATGCAACCCGGTGATGTGGTGATTGCATCCGGTCCACTTGGCGACCACGGCGCAACAATTTTGGCTTGTCGGCATGACCTGACCGGCGACGAATTGAAGTCGGATTGTGGACCGGTGCAGCGCTTAACTCAAACCTTGTTTGATCACAACATCGACGTGCGCGTGATGCATGATCCAACCCGCGGTGGCGCTGCTACAACTTGCAACGAAGCCGCAGTGAATTCCGGTCAGCGCATTATCTTGGAAGCCGATCAAATCCCGGTGCGCGCTGCTACAAAAGGCGTCTGCGAATTGCTTGGCATGGATCCGCTGTACTTGGCTTGCGAAGGCCGCGTTTTGGCCTGGGTGCCCGAACATCAAGCCGACGTCACTCTCGCCGCATGGCATCAATTTCCGGAAGGCCAAGGCGCAGCCATCATCGGCAGCGTGCATGAGCGTCGCCCAGGTCAGGTGCCGGTGACTTTGCGTACCCGTTTTGGAGTAGAACGGCCGTTGGATTTGCTTGCCGGGACTGATCTACCGCGCATTTGTTAGGAACAAAGAAACGCATACCCAGCATAAACATGGACGCAATTTGGGCCATTCCAATTTCCGCGGCGGGCATTGCTTTTGTGCATACCGTGTTAGGAGTAGACCACACCTTGCCCTTTGTAGCGCTCTCCAGGGCACGCGGTTGGACTCGACATAAAACCCTTTGGATTACCGCTATTTGCGGAATTGGGCACGTTTTGGCATCGGTGAGTTTGGGTTTAATCGGCATCGCGCTGGGCTGGGGATTAGGCCGAATGGATGACGTCGAAACTAGCCGGGGACCCATCGCTGCCTGGGTGCTGACGGCATTTGGTGCCACCTATTTACTGTGGGGTTTGCGCCAGGGGTGGCGCCGGTCGCGTGGAGTGCACTTGCACAAACATGGCGGCACGTTGCATTTGCATTTGAAAGGCGATCAACCGCATAGACATCACGTCGCCAGCGGCGAGTCGAAGTCGACGTTTTGGGTCTTGTTTACGATTTTTGTCTTGGGACCATGTGAACCATTGATCCCGTTGTTTATTGTGCCTGCGAGTCAAGGCGAGTGGGCGATTGCTTTAATCGCTGCGACTGCATTTGGCGTGGTCACCGTGGTTACTATGATTGTAGTTGTGGCGGCGGCTGTTCAAGGCATCCGCCATATCCGAATGGCTCCCCTGGAAAAGTGGGCGGAGGCGATAGCCGGCGGCGTGGTAGCAGTTTCGGGTTTGGCGGTTTTATATCTGGGTGTATGACAATGAAAGCATGAACTCAATCCGATTTACCTCTCTACTGTGGTTTTATTAACCACTGAGGAATCCGTTTTTGGTTCTCCACGCCATTTCTCAGCAACCGATAATGAAACTCACAGTATTCCGCGATATCAATAATGCGCTGGATTGGCTACAACTGTCCGACCTAGATCGCACCTGACCATGCCTCAACCCGCTCAACCACCTCGCCCAGAAAAAAAACACCATGAACTTATCGGGGCTGGAGGTCATCGGCGGCGGGATGATTATTACTGGCTGAAAGAGCGCGAAAATGAGCAAGTTTTGGCGCAATTAGAAGCGGAAAACGAGTGGACAAACGAACAGCTAAAGGACACCGAAGTACTGCAAGACAAGTTGTTTGAAGAAATTAAGGGGCGCATCAAACAAGACGATTGCAGTGTTCCATACCGCCTTGGAAATTGGTACTACTACACACGCTTCGAAAAGGGTAAACAGTACCCAGTACATTGCCGCAAAGCTGCCCCAGCTGAGGCGGATTGCCAGGCCGGAGTAATAGCCCATGCCGACCACTTGGCAAGCGCAGAAGTAGTAGTGCTAGACGTAAATCAGCTCGCCGATGGCAAAGATTTTTGCTCGGTCACTGGATTGGAAATTAGTCCGGATAGCCACCATCTGGCTTATTGCGTCGATTTCCAAGGTCGGCGCTTTTATTCGCTTTGCGTCAAGGATTTGCGCAGCGGCAAGTTGCAGACCGATTTGGTGCCGCAAATGTCTGGCAACGTGGTTTGGGCGAACGACAATCGCACCTTGTTTTACGTAAAACAGGATGTCGACACTCTGCGCGATCATTTGGTTTACAGGCGAGATTTATTAGCTACTGGCACGGGTATTGCCGATGAATTAATTTATGATGAAAAGGACGAACAGTTTTATTGTCATTTGTACCGCACTAGTTCAAATGAGTACCTCATTCTTCATAGCTCGCAAACCATTTGCAACGAGGCCCGCTACTTAAAGGCCGACGACCCTTACGGAGAATGGCAGCTTTTTCAAGAACGCGAAAGCGGAATGGAATATAGCGTCGATCACGTCGGCTTTGGATTTTTGGTGCGGACCAATTTGCAGGCGAAAAACTTTCGCTTGGTGACGGCAACAGGTGACAATACCCAACGTGAACATTGGCAAGAGTTTGTCGGTCATCGCGATCACGTGTTGCTGGGTGAGCCAGCGCCGTTTCAAGATTTCATAGTCTTGCGTGAGCGTGAAAACGCACAATCAAGATTGCGGGTCATGCGATGGGATGGCAGTGACGATCATGTGATCGAGCAAAAGGAGGACGCCTACTTAATTGACTTCGGCGCCAACGAAGTTTTTACAAGCGGCATCTTACGCTTCGAATACGAGTCGATGACCACGCCGGATTCGACCTTTGATTATGATATGGCGCTGCGCAAATGCCAGTTGGTTAAGCAAGTTGAAGTGCTTGGTGATTTTGACTCAAAGGATTATCAATCCAAACGGGTTTGGATTGATGCGCGCGACGGTGCCAAGGTGCCGATCTCTTTGGTTTATCGGCGCGATAAAAGAGTGCTAAAGAATGCCGACAAGGCAGACGATGGCTACCAGCCAATGCCCTTGGTGCTTTACGCCTATGGCGCTTATGGCACCAACTTGGATCCATACTTTTCGTCGGTGCGTTTAAGTTTGCTCGACCGCGGTTTCGTTTTTGCTTTTGCGCATGTCCGCGGCGGCCAGGAAATGGGGCGGCATTGGTATGAAGATGGGCGCTTGTTGCAAAAGCAGAATACGTTCAACGATTTTATTGACTGTGGAAAGCAGTTGATCGAACTTGGGTATACGTCGGCGGGTCGCTTATATGCACAAGGCGGCAGCGCGGGCGGGCTGGTGATGGGCGTGATTGCTAACCAGGCCCCCGAGCTATGGCATGGCATTGTCGCGCAAGTCCCGTTTGTGGACATCATGACCACGATGGAAGACAACACCATTCCGCTGACGACTTTCGAGTACGACGAATGGGGTAATCCTGCTGATGAAGAGTTTTATCGCTATATGTTGGCCTATTCACCATATGACAACATTAAGGCAACCGACTACCCAAACCTGCTGATCACCGCAAGTTTGCATGACTCACAAGTGCAGTATTGGGAGCCTGCAAAATGGATTGCTAAGCTGCGCGACCATAAGACCGACAACAATCTGACCCTGCTGAAAATGGAAATGAATGCCGGCCACGGAGGCGTTACTGGGCGATTCGGGCAGTATCGCGAAATTGCGTTGGAGTACGCGTTTTTGATCAAGCTGGCGCGCGAAGCTCAGGCGAATGGAGCTGCGTAGACCTATACGTCGCGCTCGGCGAGCTTTTCCCAGCGCGCAAATCGTTTCTCTAAATCTTGCTGCACTTTTTCGCGTTGCAGATTGAGCTCGACTACCTTGTCTGGATCGCCTTGATATGTGGCGGGGTCGGCAAGCTGCTTGTCGATGGATTGAAGCTTTTCTTCCAACCCATCAATCCGCTGTTGCACCTCTTCCAACTCGCGCCGCTCCTTAAAGGTCAACTTGTTGGCACGCTTGGGCGAAGCCGCTTTAGCTTTGTTGGCGGTCGCGTTGGACTTTGGTTTTTCGGCCGCCGCTGATGCTGACTTTTTGTCGTCCTCAATCCTTTGCAGCAACGAGCTTGCCGACCCGGTGTGAAGGCGCGGATGCTGATTTTCTTTATCCAAATGCAACACGTGAGTTGAAATCCGATCCAAGAACCAGCGGTCGTGACTGACGACGATGACCGCGCCCTTAAATGCCAACAGCGCTTCTTCCAACGCGCGCAAAGTGCCTAGGTCCAAGTCGTTGGTCGGTTCATCCAGCACCAACACATTGGCGCCGCTCAACATCAGTTTTGCCAGCAGTACTCGTCCGCGTTCGCCGCCCGAAAGCGATCCAATGGTGACGAACTTATGTTCACCAGGGAACAAGAAGCGATCCAGGAACCCTACGATATGAATCGCCCTACCTCCGATCACCACGTGGTCGGCTTTACCTGCGATTTCTTCCACCACCGTATTGCTTGGCTCCAAATCCGAGCGCTTTTGCTCGATGCTACCGGTCGCCACCGTCTCGCCAAATACAACCTCACCCTGCGACGGCTTCAGCTTGCGTAACAGAATATTCAGCAACGTAGACTTACCTGCACCATTCGCGCCAATTACGCCCAAGCGCATGCCGTTTTCAATGGTCAAATCCATTTGCGGCAGCACTTGGTGGTCGCCAAAGCTATGGCTGATGTTGTGCAGCTCAATAACCTTAGTGCCTAATCGTGGTCCGGCCGGAAATGCCAATTGCAAATCGTCTGGATTTGGGATGGGGGAGTTGTCGGCTAAGTCGTGATAGCGCTGAATGCGCGCCTTGGCTTTGGTGCCGCGACCTTGCACGCCAGCCCTCATCCACGCCGTTTCGCGACGCAACAACAGCAGCCTCGAGCGCTCGGTTTTTGCCTCCGATTCCAGCCGCGCGGTACGCAGTTCTACATACTTGGAATAACTTCCTTCATACGGAAAAGCCTGGCCGCGATCAATTTCAATAATGCGGTTGGTTACCCGATCGAGCAAAAATCGATCGTGCGTCACCAACACCAGCGGCACCTTCAAACTGGCCAGCTTGCGCTCCAGCCACGCAACCACAAACGCGTCCAAGTGGTTGGTCGGTTCGTCGAGCAGCATGACGTCGGGGGTGGCGACTAGCAATTGAGCCAGGGCCACGCGGCGGGCTTCTCCGCCGGACAGTTCGCCGCAGGTTGCATTGCCATCGAGCAGGCCGACGCCATCAATGGCCGCCTCAATCTTGTGCTCGACATCATGCCCGCCGATGTCATCCAGTTTCAGCTGCAGGCGTTCCTGGCGACGGGAGTAGCGGTCCAGATCCTCATGCGCGGTTTCGGGGGCGGCCATTAAGGCATAGAGTTCCTCCAGCTCTTCCAGGATCTTCTCGCGCCCGCTTAGACCGAGTCGTACCGCCTCATGAATGCTGAGGTCCGCGGGGAAACGCGGTTCTTGCTCCAGATAGCCCACCTGCAGACCGCGTCGCATCACGCGCTGGCCGGCATCGGGGATTTCGCGCCCAGCCATAATTTTCAGCAGCGTCGACTTGCCGGCGCCGTTCGGGCCAATCAAGCCGATGCGATCGCTATCGCCAACCACCAACGAAACGCCGGTCAGCAAAGGCCGATTTTCGTCGTAAGTTTTGCGTATTTCCGTCAGGGTCAGCAGCGCCATCGGCGGGGAGCTTAACAGAGCGAGCCTCAGGCCAATAAAAGTGGCCAACTGGCGAGAATTGGGCTTTGACGCCTGACGGAATGATGGTAGAATTTACAAACCGACCAGTCGGTATGGCGGATTGCAACCTCTGCTTTTAGGCCATGTTGAGTCGGTTTCAACCATTTTTTTGCTGTGACGTCCATTGCCCTTTCGACCGTCGATAGGCTGCTACTAGCGGCCAGAAGCCTTTTCCTGGAAAGGAATTACGCCGACGTGACCATGGATCAAATCTGCGCTGCGGCGGAAGCCACCAAGGGTGGTCTTTACCATCACTTCTCTAGCAAAGAAGAGCTTTACCTCGCCATGCTGATTGCGGATCTGCAGGAAAAAAAAGAACTTTTCCAACGTTCTGTGCACTCAGACGGCAACTGCCGCGAGCGCCTGCGCAAATTGACCAGTGACTACCTGCGCCTCCCGCGGGAAAAACGTGAGTTGATCACCCTGGTGCGTCGCGACATCAACGTCTTCCCACTAAGCATCCGCGCCGACTTGGTGCGAGCCTACCAGGAAGCGTTGCCCGAACAAGTTCAGAGCATTTTGCAGGACGGGATCCGTAACGGCGAACTCGCCGACGCCGATGCCCGTCTGCGTTCCTGGGAGTTTGTCGCCTTGGTCGAAGTGTTGCTGAGTCCTTACGCCGAACAAGCTTTCCCTACCGTCGACGCCAAGCTCGACCACGTCCTCAACCTTTACTTCGGCGGCGCAACTTCGTCGCCGACCCCTCCTCAAGCATCATGAATAAGCGCGTCTTTGATTCATGGCTAGATCAGCCCTTGGAAGAGGTGCTGCTTCAATGCCGCGAACTGACCGAGGATTCCGAATTCCCCACCGTCAATCGTTGGCGGGAGAATGGCGGCAAGGTACTCGGTCACTTTCAGGTCTATTTCCCGGAAGAAATTGCTCATGCCGCCGGCATGTTGCCAGTCAAGGTTTGTGGCAGCACGCTTGCTCCAGATAAGGCCGATTCAAGATTCGGTTCTTACCTTTGCTCGATCATCAAGACGTCGTTGGAAGCGGCGTTGAGTGACAAGCTGGTTTTGGACATTTTTGTCAGCCACCCCATTTGTGATGCGGCGCGAAACTTGGCTGCAATCTGGGGCCGCAACTACGACTATCCATGCCAGATTCTTTACCTGCCGCAGAACCCCAACTCAAGCGCCAGTATTGATTATCTGCGCAACGAATACCTGCGCATCAAGGAAGTGATCGAAGCTGTGGCTGGTCATGAGGTGACTGAAGAAAGCCTGCGCAAATCACTGGCGGTGTTTAATCAAAACCGCAGCCTGTTGCGTGATTTATACGCCATCAAGCGCGAGACGCCGTGGAAAATTAGCGCCGAGGATGCTTATTCGTTGGTTGCCGTTGCCGGAGTGATTCCGCGCGAGGAGCACAATGAGTTGATGGAATACGTGCTACCGCTGATCGCCGAAGTTGACGCCAAAAAGGAAGACCGTATCCGGGTAGTTTTCGAAGGCGCTTTTTGCGAGCAACCACCGTTGGACTTGGTGCGCACTATCGGTCGTTCCTGTTACGTCGTGGACGATGATTTTCTGATCGGAATGCGCTACATCACCGAAGACATCCCGCTGGGCGAAGATCCATTACAGGATATGGCGCATGCCTACATCGAAACTTCTAGTTATAGCCCGGTGCAACACGACCTGCGCAAGCCTAAGGAAGACATGTTGATTCAACGTTTCCGTGCCTCGGGAGCTGAGTCCATCATTGTGACCGCTGCCAAGATGTGCGAGCCAGGGCTTGAGGAGCAGGTGGCCTACATACACGCTTTAGAGGACGCAAAAATTCCTTACTTTGTAAGTGAGTTTGAAGAAGGCATGACCAGCTTCTCCGACATGGAGCTGCAGTTGGAAACTTTTCTTGAAAATCTATTGTTCGCTTAATCGGAGAAAATCATGACGGATCCAAAACATAATAAAATCGTCGGTCGCGGCAATAATGACGGCGCGGCGCTGTTTCGCGATTGGTTTAAAGATTTGAACCAAACTGCCGCCGAAGGTAAAGGTGCGGGCTACGTGTTTGTCATGGGGAGCTTCAATGAAGTATTGAAATCCTTTGACATGCCAGTGGTATTCCCGGAAATAAACTCGTTGCAAACGGCGGTCCGTCGGGTAGCGCATGAGTACTTGGAAGAGGCGGAAGATTACGGTTATTCGCCAGATATTTGTGGCTATGTCAAAGCTGACATTGCCACCCAACTGCGCGGCGGAGAGCACCCAATGGGGCAAATTCCGAAGCCGAGCATGACGGTGCTAACGAATGCTTGTAACACTTACATCAAGTGGGCCGAAGCTTGGGAGCGCATGTACAAGATGCCAGTGGTCACGCTCGACGTGCCGGGCACGCGCCAAGCCGGTACCACCAGTTGGCAGGGTAGTTCGCACTTTGAAAACGATCGCAAGTACGTCGAGACACAGATTAGGGAATTAATCACAACTTGTGAGGAAGTGACGGGCAAGAAGTTTGACATCGACAAACTGCGCAACACGATGGAGCACGCCAACACCATGAGCGCTTGTTGGAAGCGTTTGCTGGATTTGAACGCCAACAGCCCATCGGTGTTCAACGCGTTGACCGACGGCACCATTTACCTAGGCGTTGCCAACGGTTTCCGCGGCGACAAAGCGGGTGCCGATTACTTCATAGACCTGGTTGAGGAAATGGAGTACAAGGTAGAGCACAAAATCGGAACTTTGACCGAAGAGACTTTTCGATTGGTATTCGTCGGCGTGCCTTGTTACCCGATCTTCCGCCGTTTTAACGAGATGTTTTCGGATTGGAAGGGAACTTTTGTGCACTCCACTTATTTGTGGTTTGCATCGGGAG
>JACKQG010001004.1_pt1 | contig 16923 bp, 10 predicted proteins | sample 8237621 | NCBI WGS metagenome assembly JACKQG01 (sample SAMN15677084, study PRJNA649215) | marine metagenome | biome: marine; feature: Black Sea; material: saline water; isolation source: suspended particulate matter (SPM) from the Black Sea western gyre | collected 2013-06-09/2013-06-10 | depth...
GCTTCCATCCAGCCGCGTATTTTTTTGCCTTCATTCCATAAATGGGCAACATTTACACCAAAAACGCCCTTGTTAGAATTCATCATATTAAATGGATGATATTTTGAAGTTTGTAGAACTAATTTTAGTAAATGCAATTTCCCGCTAACTCCAGGCTTTGCTATTGTAGAAATACCAAACAAACCAAGACGTCCTGTGCTTCTTAAAACTTTATAGGTTCTTTTTGAATTGCTTCCACCAATTGGATCAATGGCTAATTCCACACCCTTGCCATCCGTATAACTTTTAACAAGTTTCTGCCAATCCTGGGTGCGGTAGTCGATCACGTGCTCAAATCCTCTTTTCAAGAGAAAAACATGTTTCACATAACTTGCCGTGCCGATTGCAGTGGCGCCAATATGTTTAACAATATCCAGCGCAGCTAATCCAACACCTCCGCCAGCGTTATGGACTAATACTGTTTCATCTTCGTGAAGCCCGCCCATTACAACCAACAGTTGATAGGCGGTTAAATAATTAACCGGTATCGCTGCTGCTTGATTGAAATTAATATTTGCAGGTTTTTCAAAAATTTGACTGGCGCGCAATTTAACAATATCCGAATAACCGCCAAATCGAGTTAAAGCAAATACTTGTTTACCAATTAAGTTTTCGTTTACGTTTTTCCCGATTGATTCAACGATTCCAGAAACCTCGTATCCAACCACGCAGGGAAATTTTGGCGCATCCATATACATACCCTTGCGTGCTAAAATATCTGCGAAATTAATTCCTATCGCCTTTACTCTTATGGTTAACTCCCCGTCTCCAGGGATAGGATCTTTTAATTCTCTAATTTTAAGAACTTCCGGTCCACCTGCTTTGGTGATAACTATTTGTCTCATATTTTGTGATTCCTTAATATACGTTCTGATACTCTATCAACTTGTTATAACTTAAACAAAATCTTCATAAAAGTCAACTTCAAATTCCAAAAATCAAATCCCAAATAAATTCGTAAACGTTTACCGGTTGTTAGTGATAAAAAAGATTGAAAAATTCCAACGGATGAGCAGCTAACGGATACGAATAAAAGAAATCCATAAGCTACTTTATAACAAACCGGACTTCAGAATCCCTCCCCTGATCATCAGTGCAGAGTACACGATGAATCCCATGAGTAGGCGTGAAAAAAGCTTTTTCTGTTGGTCTTCCTGAAAATACGAGTTTACCATCAAGAAACCAGTAGATAGTTTTTGTCTCGTTGGAAACAGTTGCGTCAAGAAGTATTTTTTGGTATTTTAAGTTTACGCCCGGGCGAATTTTATATTCAGTTTGAGAGGTCGGGGAGAGAATGATCGGTTTTTTACCCGATACAATTTTTGAACACAAAGGATAATGTTCCGGGATTAAGTCAAGGGAGAAACCATTTCGTGCCATCCACGTAGCAATTTCGGCGGGCCATTTTTCTACGATTCTTTCTTCGTAATTTTTACCATCCCGGCAGTGGGAACACAATCTTTTCCCGGTTTTTACATCCACAAAAATTAATTGATGAAGATTACATTTTAAATACGGTGAAATTCCGGGGAGAAATAATTCATCTTTTGCAGAAGCACAATATTCTCCCAACGGCATGCCGCTTTTTGAACACACCTGTCTTTGTTTAACGGTTTGAGGCTGGAGGAACCAGTTGTTTCCCGATGGTTTATTTATTACATTGAATAAGGAAAACAAAACCGGGGCAGCCGCTTCAGCGCCAACGAGTTCAGGTACGCCTTTGCCATCAAAATTACCCACCCAAACACCAATGGTGTATTTCGGCGTGTAACCGATACTCCAGGCATCGCGATGTCCGTACGATGTTCCGGTTTTCCAGGCGACTTTGGGCATGTTTATGGAATATTCCCACACTGACGGTAATTCCGGGCGGCGCAATTCGCTGAGCATCTCTGACAAAATAAAACATGTGCTTTTACTGAGTAATTGTTTACCTTCAAAATCCACATCAGCTTTTAAGAAACGAACCGGTTTAAACTTGCCGCCGTTTGCCAAACCGGCATAAAGATTGGTCAGTTCCAATAAATTGACACCACAACCTCCCAGAATTAAGGAGAGACCGTAATAATTTTGTGGCTTGGGAAGCGTTGAAATGCCTGCCTCTTTCAAAAATGAGTAAATCCCATCTCCCCCTAATTTGGCATAAAGATTTACTGCCGGAACATTGAGAGAACGGATCAATGCTTCCCGAACGGTTACTGCGCCGTGGTAAGTATCATCATAATTAACCGGACGATAGCCTGAATATTCCACCGGCACATCGAAGAGTAAACTCTCCGGGGAAATAATTCCATTTTCAATTCCCAGTGCATAAATAAATGGTTTTAAAGCCGAACCAGGGGAACGCGGCGCTAAAGCCCCATTAACCTGTCCGCTGTTTTGAATATCGTAAAAATCCTTTGAACCAACCAGGGCGCGGAGGTTATGGTTTCTATTTTCGATAACTACAACAGCGCCATTTGTAATCCCTTTATTTTCCAGCGGTGATAAGTGGCTTTTCAAAATCTTTTCTGCTAATCGTTGAATGTCGTTATCGATAGCAGTGTTTATAATTTTTGTTTGTGGATATTTCTGAATTAGCGAATTGGAAAGATGTGGAATTTCAAAAGGTAAAGGAAATCGTTTGTTTGGAAGCGGTTCTGATTGGGCTTCAATCTTTTTACCGACAGAAATTTTAGTTTGATTCAATAATAACTTTAATACTTTTAACCTGGCTTTTTTAGCTGCTTCAATATTTAAATCCGGTCTTAGCTTATTTGGGGAATTGGGAATTGCAGCTAACAAACAGCATTCTCCCAAACTTAAATGCTTCGGATCCTTATTGAAATAAAGATATGATGCAGCGCCCACACCAACAATATTTCCGCCATAAGGGGCCAGGTTAAAATAAAACGTTAAAATCTCTTTTTTGGAGTAACGCAGTTCCAATTGAAACGCGCGAAATATTTCAATCAATTTGTTTTTCACGGTTCGAGGTTTTGGCTCAATCAATCGTGCCATCTGCATGGTAATTGTTGAGCCGCCTTGAACGATTTTTCCGGCTTTGCAATTGGCGATCATTGCCCGAAATATAGCAATTGGATTCACACCGAAGTGGTAATAGAAATGTCTATCTTCATAAGCTAAAACAGCCTTCTTTAATGCAGGAGAAATATCTCCGGTTTTTATGGGGATTCTCCACATTTCGTCAGCAGCCAGGGTGACGCGGAGCATTTTGCTGTCTTTGTCAAGAATTATTGTTGATGGGGAGGAGATTAATTTTTCCACAGGGAATGGTATTACCAGCAGTGTTAACAAAAATACGAAAACTGAAATGAAGAAAATGGCTAACAGTATTTTTATTAATGAGAAATTCATATTTGTAATTATGTTATCCTAATAAAAGAGGATGTTGAAAATATTGTGAACGTAGTTTTTCTTTTAAAATATAAGAAATTATGGAAATTTTAGCAACTTAAAAATGATATTTGAACACATACTTCTAGAACAAGATCGCATAACATAACTGCTTGACTTTTAGATTTGAAAGTTATATATTCTTTCACAGTCGCATTTTACGGAAATCCAGTTAGCTCCACAAACTGAAATTATTTACAAAATTAGGTTGTGTAGTTCCCCCCTTTTGAAGGGGGGACAGGGGGGATGTCAATAAATTACAAATAGTTATAAGAAGATTTCCTTAAATCCACCTTCAAAGAGGGACTTTAAAATTGTCGATTTTATTTTTTGCTGAGTAAAATGGATAACCGTGGTCGCATTTGTATTAAACTAACAATAACAAAATATTAGAATAAATGTTGATAGCCAAGGAATAATACCATGGATTCTGTTAGACAATTAGCTGATAAAGCGATTTCTTTGAAACCTGTTGAACGACTACAACTTGTCGATACAATTCTTCAGAGTTTGGATGAACCAGATGCAAAAATCGAGAGACTCTGGATAAAAGAAGCGGATGCCAGGTATGAGGCATATAAACGAGGAGAACTAAATACAACTGATTGGGATGATATAAATGAAAAGTATGAGGGAATTCATTAACATTATGGAGCAATGGATTATTGAAATCAGTCTCCATCTATCCAGTACTCCATAGCTCCTTTTCAATTGTACTAAATTTTTCGGTATATATTTTTGCCCATTGGGCAAGAAATGATCTTTTTAGATATCAATTCACTAATTACCCTTGACTCACCACTAACAACTTACCACTCACCAACAACAATCCTCCCACTCGAAGCAACACTCGTCTTCACCGGATCATACATCGCCTCCCCGCGAATCGATGGTAAAGTAAAATTTCCGGCAGTTACAGCCCGTAATCCATAATAAAAAGTTTCTTCCCTGGCTCGGCGAAAGTTACCGAATAGAATTAACCGGTCATCACGAATGTCCATGTACATCGGGTGATAGGTATTTTCTTTGATCCAGTTAATACCTTTGCGCGATTGAAGTCTTGGATTCTCTATTTCAAATCCAGCCGGCAGCATATCGATGATTGCCACGTTATCCAGGTTTTCTGTTAAAGGTTTTACTGTGATTTTAGCGATGACGAGATCGCCCTGTTTAAAACCGGAGTAATTGACCGGTATTCCGTTTTCATTCAAATAAAAACGTCTCACAATTAAATCATTGTCAAACTCATTTACGTCCATTTTTGAAGGGATGCCTTCTGCGCGCCAGGAATAGTAGCATGTGCCTTCTCCCTTTATTGAAATAGCGACTTTTTTACCTCCCCAATCTTTATTTGAAAAATTAAAATTATCCACATCAAATTTTTGGTAAATTTCATCTTCAATTGTCAGGGTGCCGGTGTAATTTGCCCGGGATTGTTTTTTCATTATTTTACCTAACGCTAAAAAGGCGAAAGCGTTTTCCTGGGTTGTGTGCCATCTCCCGTTTTTCGCCGCGGCATCTGATAGCATTTTCACCAGGACGACCACTGAAGGATTGGATTCATCAACTTCGGCTAAAATATCCAGCATAATAGCTTTTGCCCGAATTGATGAATTGAAATTTCTCCCGGTCTCTCGTTTCTGAAGTTGGTTTATGGGAGTTACGGTTTTTGGCAACAGTTGACGCGCTGTCTGCAAATTTCCGGCAAAAGCAAAAGCGCCGGCTAATTGATACTGGGAAAAGTCATTTAATTTATCGAGCGCGTTGTTTTTAAAATATAAAATAGTACTTTTCTCCGGCTTGCCAGCCAATGACAGCACATAACAGGCATAGACTGCTGTTTGATAGCTGTTGCTGTTTTCATCGCGATAACTTCGAGTCAAAGACCGAAGCGCACGGATCATTTTTTTATAGACGCGATCAGATACTTCGTAACCGGATTTTCGCGCTTCAATTAAAAAATGGGCAGCGTAAACCGAGCTCCAATCGTTGATATAATTGCCTTCAGGCCAATAAGAAAAAGCGCCGGAGGCTAATTGAAGGTTTTCTAATTTTGTGATCCCCTCTTCAATGTAATAATCCGCGCTGTTGGTTTCAAATAATTCCGGTTCAACCTTCTTGGCTAAATCCTTGAAGTAAAGTAATGGGAATAGTTTTGATGTTGTTTGTTCAACACAACCGTGGGGATAGCTCAACAAGTATTGTAAACTCCTGCTAAACTTAACAGCAGGAAATGAAGAGATTGATAAAGAAAAATCAACCGTCCCTTGGACCCAATCCGATGGGAATTTAAAAGAAACAGCATTAGTTTCAGTTAATGAACCGCTGCCACTTAATGTCGTAAAGGGAACCGGCGGACGCAATGGCACTTCAACCTGGTATTTTGCCTTTTCTCCACCGCCGCTGGCAGTCAACTGAAATTCAAGTTTACCAATAGTCTTTTTTGCTTTTATATTGAAAAAGACGATCTGTTCTTTACTGTGTTCTATCTGTACCGATTTGTTTTCTCCATCAGTTATAGCAACAGGCCCTTTGGCTTCGAGCTTAATTTTAAAAGTTTCTTTGGAACCGGTCCCGTTGTAAATACTTACCGGCACAATAAACTCATCACCGCTGGCAACAAAACGGGGGAAAGTTGGCGTTAAAACAATTGGCTCACGAACAAAAACTTTTTTCTCCATGTTACCAAATTTGTTGTCGACGAATGCTACAACCATTAAGCGCAGGGAGCCATTAAATTGAGGAATTTTAAATTTTGCTTTTCCCCTGCCGTTTCTATTTGCCCGGATTAGCCCGGACCAAAAAGCAACCGGTTTTACTCGCGTTACGCTCACTGGCGTTAAATGTTTTTTCCGGCGCGCTTCAATATCGCCGGCAGTTGATGATAGTGTCGATTCAATTTCGGGCAGGATCAAACTGTAAATATCAAAGGATTCAACTGACAATCTTTTTTTGCCAAAGAAAAATCCAAACGCATCAGGAGTTTGAAAATCAGTTAATTGGCAGATACCCTCATCCACAGCAGCGATGGTAACATAAGGGCGACGTCCTTTAAAATCCTTTATTTGAAAATTCACCGTCAATTCTTTGTTAGGACGAATCTCATCTGGCGAGTCAAGTTGTACGGTTAATTGATTGGCTTCATTATTGATATTTACAGGTGTTACACCAAAAGCCCGCACAGGTGTGTCGCGATCCAGGGATTCTGTGGATCGAACCAGGTGAGCTGAAATATAAACATTGGGCTTATACTCTGCTTTAATCGGGATCTCTAACGTAGCGGTATTTTCTGATAAAGTATAAACCTGTTGATCAAATATCTTATCACGCTCAACCGTTAATAATAATTTACCGGCAAATGGCGCTCTCACATTTATTTCGGCTGTCTCGCCGGGAAGATAGCTTTCTTTGTCAAGATCAAGCTCTATGCGATCAGCGTTGTCCATTGCCCAGGGGGAGTAACCCCAGCCGCTGGCATAAAATGATATCGATGATGATGAACCCGTAACCTGATCACGAACAACAACAAGGTATCGTCCATATTCTTCCGGCTTAACATTGAAGGAATTGATCCCTGAAGTTGAACTGGTTGTAAATTTTTTAACCAGGTTTTTTACCTTTTCGGAAACATATTGGTATCGACCATGGCGGGTAACTCTTTTGAGAATGGAATGCCAATAGATCCGGTAAAATGAAATTTCTAAATTACGATTTGGAAGCGGCTGTTCGTCTGTATCCAATACAACAAATTCTATTTCTGTATCTTTATTTGGTGTTGCGTATCCTTCCCCGGTTTTTCTTAATCCAATATAGGTGTCATAAGGATGGATGATCACTCCCCGGTAAGCGGAAACGCCCCTGCCGCCTGGCTCAAGCACGGTTGATGATATAACGCCGCGTAACGATGAAGGCGCTTCAAGCTTACCCGGAATTTGGTATGAATATTTGAATTTGCCATTCTCATCGAGCGTCTGATCACCGAGATCAAATTTTTGTGTGACAAAAGATTTTTTATCGTCTCTAAAAACAAAAGATTTATATTTTAGCGGAGAAAATGCTTGTTCTTCAATTTCGATGTCGGCTTGTACTTGCCTTCCTGAAGCAGGGGGACCGAACAGGGTTACAGCTTCGATATCGATATTAAGTCTTTCCCCAGCGCGATAGGAATCCTTTTCAGTTAACAGTTTTACCTTCATTCTGTCCGGAACAAATTCTTCAACATTGAATTCAGTCCTGCCGATTTCTTCTTTTTCACCAATTTTAAGCAGCGCAGAATATTTGCCGGTTTTAGCATAGCCCGGGATCTGCATATCAAACTCAACGGCTCCCTGGTCATTTAATTTCGCTTGTTGTTCATCCAATATTTTACCATCCGGACCATTAACCTGTAAAATAACCGGAAAGGACGTCGGGACAGAGATATTTTCTCCTCTAACAATTCCAGCCATATAAGCAGTCTCACCCGGACGATAAATTCCGCGTTCTAAGTAAAGAAAGGCTTCATAACCGTGTTGCAAATACGTACCCCCGGCGACATCAAAATCAGATGTTGAAATCTGTCGTTTGGTCAGTTCAATGAAACACAGGTCATCTTCATTTGAAGCAGTTAATATGTAAGGCGAAAATTCTTCTTTAAGCTGTGAATAGGATTGGAGAACAGCTAATCCATCGGAATTAGTGAGAGCTGTTTTCAAAAGTTGGTTGTTTTGACTGAAAATTTTAATCGTGGCATTTGCAACAGGATTCAGGGATGTCAGTGAATTAACCCAGACCCAAAGATCGTCTCCTGCCTTTTTAGCGATTATTCCCATATCGGTTGCCATCACCCATTTTGATGATTCAACCCATCGTTCACGGGAATAACGAGCTTTAACATTAAAAATTCCTTTTTTATCATTTTTTAGAAATTCTTCAATATTCAATGGTGTAACAACTTCTTCATTGGGGATTGTTTGAATCGTTGTTTCAGACTCATGAATTCTTTGTCCCAACGCCCGGAGATTATACCAGGAATATCTCTGGTTGCCGGTCACATTGTTTTCATTGAGTAAATAGACCAGGTTGTTTTCAAATATTTTATCGATTTCAATTACAACATTATTGATGTTGATGGTGGAAATTCCAAGATTCAAATTCCCCTGGCGATTGAGAAAAATGCCTTTACCGATAAAATCAACTTGTGGCGGAATATTTTCTTTTCTGAAAGTCATGGTGCTGGAAAATTCTTTTTCCAGGGCAGAACCATCAATTGCACGAAGGCCTTTTCTGACAGTAATTTTATATGCTTTTTCAACTTCGAATTGTCCCTTGAGATCGAGATAATGATGGGATGAATTTATTTTAAAGGACAGGGATGGTTCAACTGAAATGAAACGTGATGCCTTGTTTTTATCGACCGGGATATTGAATTGAATTCTTACATACTTTCTTTGCGAATCAATCCGCTTTGAACTCATTCTTTCAACAATTAATTTTTGTTTTTCTGACATTAAAATTGATTTTACATAATCCAAATCAAGCCCGAGATTACCTCCAATTGGCAACAAACCTGCTTTTATTTTCAATTGGATTTCTTTTTTCTTATCACTCCTTTTTACCTCATCAGCTTCCAGGGAGATGATCGAATTCTCTGATGTTGTGAGAAGTCTAAAAGGGATTGCACTGCCATCTTTATATTTCAACGTGATTTTTTTTACTACTTCTTCGGGTTGAACCGGGCAATTAAATTCAATGGTTGAGAGCAGCTTTGCTAATTTATCAGTATCGGGAAGAAACTCCAACGAAAGAGAAGCGCTGTTAACTTTGAATTGAGTAGTAAAAATGTGATAAGTACGATCACCCTTCAAGGAGTACGAATAATCTTTGGCTATGCTGGGAGAAATTTCAACTGCATATTTAGTGGAAGGCGCAAGAAGTGCATCGGGATAAAAGCGTAATTTATTTTTGGCAATCCACTGGAATTTTCCTGTGATGGCAGGTTTGAATTCAACATGTCCTTTATCCAACCAAACATTCACCAGGGAGTCTGCCACCAGGTCTTTTGAAAATGTGATTGTGAAGTTAGTTGCTTGCGGAACTTCATCCATTGGTGCAAACGATTCGATTTTTACTGTTTCTTTTTTACTTTGAAGAGTGAGATAAATTATTCCGAAAATAATAACGACCGCAAGGATAGCGATGATGATGTAAGGTAATGGGAAAGCGAATATTTTATTGTTTTGTGAAGTTGTGTTATTTGAATTTTGAGAAGAGTTGTTTGTTGGTGGTTTCATTTTTTTACCTCTTTTTATTAAAAACATTTAAAAAGTTTTCGTAACTATCTAGCGAAGCTTCACCTCAAACCGACAAGAAAAAATTCTCCCACAGAAAAAGAACTGACACAGAATCAAAAAAATTATTTCTGCGGGAGTTCCAATTTTGTGGGAGAAACTTGCTCTGTTTGTAAAGAATTTCGCTATTCAAATATTTATAACACTTACTAAACTCATTTGTTATTTTTACTAATTCTTAAATACACAAGTTCCGTAAATATTGTTGCAGGCTCACATCGAGCAATTTTATTTTAAAGAATACAGAACAATTGTAAATGAAGAGATAAAAAAAACCAGTACTTTGAATTCACTCTTTTGAGATAAAATCTTTAAAAGAATTTGATCACAGCACTGGTGTTTAACAAATCAAAGTGTTACTGTTGTTTAATCCCCACCACTGGGGGGTAATTCATATTCATCATCATCATCTGGCGGTGGCGGCAGTGGTTCCCCATCCGGTCTTGGCACATCATACCCGGGAAGAATTTTTCCGGGTTCTGAATTGTTGGTTAATCCGTTGTCTTCAATTTGAGATAGAGTTGAATCGATTTGATCCTGCTGCAAAATTAGTTCAGGGAATGTTAAACCAAAACTAAGAAGTGCGGCTGCCAGTAAAACGATTAAAAGTTTGTACATTGGCGCTTCTCCTTGTAATAAGTGAAAGTTAAAAGTTAATTCTTAATAATTGGGAATTTTAAAGAAAATATTTGTCTATTATAATAGAGTCAAAGGCAACACTGATAAAAAATATTTGTTAACATTTATATTACGCTGATTTTTATTAAGTTAACGATATATTTTTCCTACATCATTTAATTGGTAAACATATTCATTATAGGATGAAGCGCCAAAAGACCGGTAAGTTTAAAAAAAAATCCTGTAAAATTAATAATACCAAAAGTATTACAAACACAGAAAGAAATAAGGATGAGGTGGATGACATGTTTAACTCAAAATTAGCAACAGGGGGTACAAGCAAAGATCAAAGCATTTGCTTTCATGGCAATTTTCATAACGTACCCAACTCCAATCCTTCAAAGCGGGATGTTGAAAATGAAAAATTAGTTTATTTTGCAATTGCACGTGAATGGAGGATGGTTGGGCCAGGGACTTTTCGGGAATAGAAAAAGTTTATGACAAAAGGTTTTAAATAACCCACCAATACAGTAGAATCAGGGACCCTTTAAATCATTCCATAAAATATATTCCCTTTGCATTTATTCCCACATTTTATTATATTTGATTTCACTACCGGACACTTTTTTATTAGTGACTGAAATGGCTGTCATTCCCGCATGTTTTTAGCGGGAATCTCCTAAATATTCAACAACTGGATGCCCGATAGAAGCACAGTCTGTATTTCCTTTAATCATAATGTAACTGTACAGGCATTCGGGCATGACAACACACAGAAAAAGGGTCATTTTTAAAAAGTGTCCGGTAGCAAGTATTCGATTTAATTTTTTTAGCAAATATCTACTCTGTATTTTTTTTGCAAGGAAGAACTATGAAAAAAAATGATGAACAATCCCTCTCGTTCCTCGGTCTCGGCATCATGGGCAAACCAATGGCAAAAAACCTCCTAAAAGCAGGATACTCTCTCAATGTCCACAACCGCAGCCAAAAACCGGTTGATGAATTAAAAAAACAAGGCGCTCAAAAAGCCAACACACCCAAAGAAGCTGCTGAAAATTCAAATATCATAATCACCATGCTGCCAAACTCGCCGGATGTGGAATCAGTTGTTCTTGGAGAAAATGGAATAATAGAGGGCGCAAAAGCTGGGCAGATAGTGATTGATATGAGCTCAATAGAGCCTTTGGTTTCTCAACGGATTGCGGGAGAGTTGGGGAAAAAAGGCGTGGAGATGCTCGATGCGCCGGTGAGTGGGGGAGAGCCTGGGGCGATTAAAGGAGAGTTGGCGATAATGGTTGGCGGCAAAGAAAAGATTTTTAAAAAATGTCTGCCGATTTTTAATGTGCTGGGTAAAAGCGCTGTTTTGGTGGGAGATGTTGGCGCAGGCGGGTTTGCGAAATTAGCCAATCAAATTATTGTGGCAATGAATATTGCGGCGGTCTCAGAGGCGTTTGTTTTAGGGCAAAAGGCTGGTCTGAATCCTGAAAAATTATTCCAGGCGATCAGGGGCGGTTTGGCTGGCAGCAATGTGATGGACGCTAAAATTCCTTTGATCACTGAACGGAATTTTCATCCCGGGTTTAAAATTAAATTGCATGATAAGGACATTAAAAATGTTTTAAAAACTGCGGCTGATTTACAAGTTCCTTTGCCACTCACAGAATTGATTGAGCAGATAATGACATCTTTGTTAGCCGATGGGAAAGGGGAATTGGATCATGGGGGAATGATTCGGTATTTTGAAAAATTAGCAGGGGTGGAAGTGAGAACATTGTGATCGTTCGCACAACAACATTTTGGGTGATAAGCTATTTTAAATTAAAATGATTGACTCTACTCTAAAAAGGTCTTAACCACTATTAACATGAATTACACTAATTTTAAAAATAGAGGAAATAATTAAGAGAGCATCGCTTAAAACCGACAAACTTAAGGCTGAATTGCCTTTTATTTCGTGCAAATTGGTGAAACTGAAAGTTCTCCACAGGCGAACCTGTCCGCCGTTTGTTTGGTGGATTAGTGTTTCAGTTTTATTTTACCGTCGAACTGCAAAAAATTTGTTTAATATTTACTGAAGCAGTAAAGGAAAATCTTTATGATAAATAATTTCAATCAACTTCTCGAAAAAGCAAAAAAAATAAGTCAAAATAGAGAAAGACCAGTCCGGGTGGCAGTTGCTGCCGGAAATGACAAAGCTGCTCTTGAAGCAATTCGTGATGCTAAAAAAATGAAGATTGCTGATGGCATTTTGGTTGGCGATAAAGAATTAATTTTGGATTCATTAAAAGAATTGGATATCATTTCAAATGAGTTTGAGATTTTTGATGCCCAGGGCGAATCCGAAATCTGCCGTCGTACGGTTCAGACGATTCATGATGGAGATGCTGAAATAATATTAAAGGGAAAAGTCAAAAGCGGATTTTTGCTGAAAGCTGTTTTGAATAAAGAGTATGGTTTAAGAACCGGCAACCTGATCAGCGATGCTTATTTGTTTGAATGGCAAAACCGCGTTAGTGAAAACAAATTGATGATCATCACGGATGGCGGATTTAATCTTCAACCGGATTTGGAGCAGAAGATAAAAATTCTCGAAAATGCAGTAAAAGTCTGCCATGCCCTGGGAAATGAAAACCCTAAAGTTGCCGTACTTTCTGCAATGGAGACAGTGAACCCGTCTTTACAATCAACGATTGATGCAGCAATTTTAGCAAAAATGAATAATCGCGGGCAAATTAAGGGTTGTACAATTGATGGGCCCCTGGCGCTTGATAATGCCATTTCAGAAGAAGCGGCAAAAATTAAAGACATTGATTCCCCTGTGGCTGGGAAGGCTGATATCCTTTTATTCCCTGATATTGAATCAGCAAATATAACCGCAAAAGCAACTTTGTATTTTTCCAATTTTCCGTTGGCTCATGCAACGATGGGGGCAAAGGTGCCGGTACTCATTCCTTCCCGGGCAGAAAGTGCAGAAGCAAAATTGCTTACAATCGCATTGAACGTGGTAATTGCAGCGCATGAAGAATAAATATATTCGATAAGCGTTAAAATGTAACATTCAACTAAAATGTTTTTCACTTTTTTTATCTGTCATCATAAATGCATGGCGCAGAGGGCAGGGCGCACTAAAGTACAGGTTTTAATACTTTAGTGCATGGCTTTAAAACATGCACTTAGCGCCATGCTCCATGCGCCTTGCTTTCGTTGATTTCCAAACTTACTTTAGTAAAATAATGTATAATATGTTACAAAATAAACCTAAACAAGCATAAAAAAAGCCAGCATCAATCAGAAATCGATACTGGCTCCCCCCTAATTTCTGCACGCTTTAGAGAGTCCCCAATCTCTTCAGCAGTAGAGGTTACCCTAATTATTCAAACTTTATATATCAACAAATTGTATGATTTGCGGAAAATTACTTTTTATAATATTTATTCGTCTCCGATACTATAATTCCTGACAAAGCTAATAAACCAATTAGATTGGGAATAGCCATAAGCCCATTAAAAACATCGGCGATTGACCAAACCAATTCTAATTTAACTCCGGCGCCAATAAATACAACGATACAAAAAATTATACGATACGGTTTCACCCACATTTCCCCAAGCAGGTATTCCAGGGATTTTTCACCATAGTAACTCCAACCCAATAATGTTGAGTAGGCAAATAGAATTAATCCAATCGAGACAATAATTCCTCCAATATTGCCGGGAAGACTGGAATTGAAAGCATAGGTGGTGAGCTCTGCTCCATCATAACCACTGTTCCATAATCCGGAAGATATAATTACAAAACCGGTCAAACTGCACACGACTATTGTATCGATGAAAGTTTGTGTCATGGAGACCAATGCTTGAGTAACTGGATTTTTTGTCTGCGCTGCGGCTGCTGCGATGGGCGCGCTCCCCAATCCTGATTCGTTGGAGAAAACTCCCCTGGCAACACCCATTCTTACGGTTACTCGAATCAACGATCCCAGGCTGCCCCCAATAAAAGCGTGCGGGGTAAACGCATATTTAAAAACCATTCCGAAAGTGGAAGGTATTAATTTGTAATTGATAATCAAAATGATAAGAGCAGCGCCAACATAAAAAACGATCATTATGGGAACGAGCAGCCCGGTTACTTTCCCAATACTTTTGATGCCACCGAGTATGACTACAGCAGTAGCAACCGCGAGAACAATCCCTGTTATCCATGGCTTGATGTGAAAAGTGGCTTCAACTGCATCGGCTACGGAGTTGGATTGAACCATGTTGCCAATGCCAAAAGCTGCAATTGAAGCAAAAATGGCAAACAAAACTCCCAGCCATTTCCAGCCCAATCCTTTGGAAATATAGTACATTGGCCCGCCACTCATGGTGCCAAATTCGTCAACCTCGCGGAATTTTACAGCGAGAACTGCTTCACCATATTTTGTTGCCATGCCAAACAACCCGGTGATCCACATCCAGAAAAGAGCGCCGGGGCCACCGGCAGCAATAGCCGTAGCAACACCGGCAATATTTCCAGTGCCAACAGTAGCAGCAAGGGCTGTCATCAAAGCCTGGAAATGAGTAATATCACCCTCCGTGGCATCATCTTCTTTTCTTTTAATTAAAGCAAGATACAATGAGTGTCCAAGCCCCCTGAACTGCAAGCCTTTTAAGCGGATTGTCAGAAAAATCCCCGTGCCCACCAGAAGAAGAAGCATGGGCACACCCCAGACATAATCGCTGGCTGTTTTGAAAAAATTAATGAGTGACTGTTCCAAAAGAACTCTCCTTATTTTTAATTATTCACCACTCCGATTTACTAAAACAAAAAAATGATTTACGATTAAAGATTAACGATTGATGATTTTTGATCTAAAAACTTCTTCCATCTTCAATGCTCCTATGGAGCATCCGCCTAGACGTGATTGTTAATCTTTCTTCTGAAATCAAAGGAGGTGGTGAATAATTACCTTATTTTATTATTTGGATTTTAAATTTTACTAAAGAGTGTCTTACAAAGATTTCTTCCGAACTGAATGTCAAAAGGTTTAATACGCCTTTGCCACCACAACTCTCTCTTTTGAAGCTTCTCCACAAATCAAACATTTCCCAACCTCCTTATGAGGATTCTCCAAAGGAATAGCACGAATTGTGGCTTTGGTTTCTTCCTGCAGTTGTTCTTCGCATTCACCCTTACCGCACCAGTGTGCCCAGAAAAAGCCACCCGGATCTTCGATTTTGGTTTTGAATTCAGAATAGTCATCCACAACAAAGAAATTTTGTTCTCTGTTTTCCAACGCGCGTTTGTACAGAGCAAGCTGGATGGCGTCTAATGTACTTTCAATCGTGTCTGTCAATTCCTCAATTGGGATAGGTGTTTTTTCGCCGGTATCCCTTCGAGCCATCATAACCTGGTTTTTTTCAAAATCCCTGGGCCCAATTTCCAATCGAAGTGGCACACCCTGTTGTTCCCATTCGTTGAATTTCCATCCGGGACGATAACCATCACGGTCATCAACTTTGAATGAAAATTTACCGTTCCAGGAAATGGTCATCTGCTCAACGAATTCCAATATTTTGTTTCGTTCTTCATCTCCTTTTGTAATAGGAATAACAACAACCTGGGTTGGCGCTAATTTCGGTGGCATGATAATACCTTTGTCATCACCATGCGTCATAATAATGGCGCCGATCAATCGCGTGGAAACACCCCAACTGGTAGCGTAAACGTATTTATTCTTTTCATCAACATCCTGAAATTTAACGTCAAACGCTTTGGCAAAATTTTGTCCTAAATTGTGTGAAGTCCCTGCTTGAAGTGCTTTTTTATCCTGCATCATTGCTTCGATACAGTAGGTTCGCACAGCGCCGGCGAATTTTTCATTCTCCGTTTTAAGTCCCTGAATTACGGGGATTGCCATGTATTCTTCCGCAAATTTGGTATAAATTTTGAGAATCTTCAACGTTTCTTCTTCAGCTTCTGCATCACTGGCATGTGCTGTGTGTCCTTCCTGCCACAAAAATTCAGTCGTTCTCAAAAAAAGCCGTGTACGCATTTCCCAACGCACTACGTTTTCCCACTGGTTGATCAGAATTGGGAGATCACGATACGATTGAATCCAATTTTTGTACATGCTCCAGATGATGGTTTCAGAAGTTGGTCTTATCATTAAAGATTCATCCAATTTTTTGCCGCCGCCATGAGTGACCACCGCACATTCCGGGGCAAATCCTTTCACATGTTCTGCTTCTTTTTTCATAAAACTTTCCGGAATAAAAAGTGGGAAATAAGCATTTTCATGCCCTGTATCCTTAAACATTTTATCTAAAACAGCCTGCATTTTCTCCCATAAAGCATAGCCATTTGGTCGAATGACCATGCATCCTTTTACAGGAGAATGATCAGCTAATTTACCTTTTGCAATAACATCAGTGTACCATCGTGAATAATCTTCTTCTCGTTTTGTAATTCCTTTTGCCATTTCCTGTTTCGAACCTCCGTTTGCTAATAAGTTGTTTATTGGATTTACTCTGTTATTTTTGAATTAAAGTAAAGGTTAAGG
>JACKQG010003329.1_pt2 | contig 16909 bp, 11 predicted proteins | sample 8237621 | NCBI WGS metagenome assembly JACKQG01 (sample SAMN15677084, study PRJNA649215) | marine metagenome | biome: marine; feature: Black Sea; material: saline water; isolation source: suspended particulate matter (SPM) from the Black Sea western gyre | collected 2013-06-09/2013-06-10 | depth...
GGCTGGCCCTGGACGGATATTTCCAAAGGTTTCAACCAAACTGAACATCCCTGGGGATTTGGCAGGACTTTGCTGGCGATCAACCCAAAATCCAAAAAGGTGCTGTGGAGCTATCGTGAGGATGAACCTGCTGACACTCGTGCGCTGGTGATGAAAAATCAGCGAATTTTTCTTTTCCGCTTCGGGACATATCTTACCTGTATCAATGCAAAATCAGGAAAGGTGATTTGGCGAAAAACCAGTGAAAGTGATTCTGTTCTTTTTGATGCGCTCGGGGCTTATCTTCCGCGACAGAGCTATGAGACAAACTGGAGAACAACTAATTATCTCATGTGCAGCGAGGATGCCTTGTATTTTGCAGGCCCCCAGGTGGGCAAGTTGCTCGCTGTTTCCACCAAAGATGGCAGTGTGCTCTGGGAAAATCCATTCAATAATTTCCAGTTGGTTTTGCGTGATGATGGTCTTTACGGAATCAGTGGACCGTGGCGGAATAATGTCAGTAAAAAATTTGATCCGCTAACAGGGGAAATTCTAACCGAGTTGCCAACCGGACGCAGGGCATGTACGCGCCCCAGTGGTTCTGCTGATGCTATCTTTTTCCGAGCCAGTGGTGGCACGGTAAGGTTTGATCTGGAAAGTTTACAGCCGCAATGGATTTCTCCCATGCGTCCTTCCTGCCATGATGGCGTAACCATTGCCAATGGCTTTCTCTATTGGTGGCCCTATGTTTGTGATTGCCAGCTTTCAATTTATGGAATTACCTGTCTGGGTCCGGCTGGTGATTTTACTTTCAATGCTGAAGCAATAGAAACGGAGCGATTGGAAAAGGGAAAAATCGATGCAAGTAAAATAGAAAAATTACTCATCACTGATGCAGACTGGCCCATGTTCAGAAAAGATATTACTGGCAGCGCTGCTTCCACGGCAATTATTCCCAATTCAGGCAAACAAATATGGCAGCACCCTGCTGATAATATTGATATCCCAGGAACAGATATTTTGGGTCATGCATTTTATAAACAATATACCGCACCTGTTACCTCGGATGGATTTGTATATTATAGCGGTTCCGATGGAGTTGTCAGGGCTTTGGATGCTAAAAGTGGTGAGCTTTTATGGACTGCATTTACCGGAGGTGATGTTCGTTTTCCGCCAACAATTTGGAAAGGAAGCATTTTGGTTGGATCTGGCGATGGTTGGGTGTACAGTTTGGAAGCACGAACAGGCAAATTGATCTGGCGTTTTCGAGCTGCTCCAATCGAAAGAAAAATTCCTGTTTACGGTTCACTTTTATCCACCTGGCCTGTGGCATCTGGTGTACTGGTTGACGATGGGATAGCTTATGTTGCGGCAGGTATTGTGAATTATGATGGCACACACGTCTATGCGCTCGATGCGAAAACAGGGGAGATCAAGTGGCAGAACAACACATCAGGTCATTTGTTACCTGAAGCGCGTACTGGTGTCAGTGTGCAGGGGCAGATGCTTATTAATGACGGAAAACTTTACCTGGCAAGCGGCACTTCACTTTCGCCAGCTATCTTTGATATAAATGATGGAAAATGTTTGAATAGTCCTGAAGCGCTTAAAAAAAATGAATCGGAAGATCCACGGGGTTGGGAGCTTTGCAAAATTGGGGACTTTGTTGCAGCTTACGGTAAACCCTTTTACAGCCATCCAGAACATGAAGTTTACGATGTCTCGGTAAGTAATAAATTATTGCTGACGGGCAGCGAAAATAAAGACATTATCTGGGTGAATAATCGAAAAATTATCTGTTACGATAAAATTGATAAGAAGCTTTTAAATGAAAACATGTCACGGCAGGAGTACGCTGGAATTCGTATTCCAATATGGGGAAGACTCCAAATCCCTGGTGAGCCTTTGTGGGAGTATCCCTGCGATGGCAGCGTTGCTATTGCTGTCGGTAAAAATGCTGTTGTTTTAGCAGAGAAATCGAACCTTGTTGTATTGAACCTGCAAAACGGAAAGATGGAGTGGTCCCAGCAATTGGAGAGTTCGCCTGTTCCCTGGGGGCTTGCATTGAGCCGCGATGGGAAGATTTTTATAACATTAGAAAATGGTTCAATCAAATGCTTCGGAAAACAGCGATCTGTTCTTGAACCTTATATAACTTCGAATAATACTTATTTTGTAAATTCAGCCAGAGTCACTCTAACTTGTGATATTCAGGGATCAGAAATTCGTTATACATTAGATGGCAGTGAGCCAAACCGAAGTTCAAAATTGTATTCAAAGCCTTTCCGCTTGAGCAAAACAACAGTTGTTAAAATGCGATCTTTTTCAAAACAGTATCCGCCAAGTTTTGCTGTTTCACAGGAATTCAAAAAAGTAGATTACGCAAAAGCCGCAGATCCTGGGAAAATTAATGTTGGAATTAAGTACGATTATTTTGAGGGATACTTTACGTCTGTTGACAACCTTGATGATGTAGAACCGAAAAGTTCCGGAATTATGACCAGTTTCAAACTCGAGCCTCGTGATGAAGTAAATGAATTTGGATATATTTACAGCGGATACCTGTTGGTTCCTGAAGATGGAATTTATACTTTTTATATTGAATCAAATGATGGCACAAAATTGTATATTAACGGAGAAGAAATAATAAATAATGATGGTGGTCATCCCGCTAAAGAAGAGTCCGGGAAAATCGCATTACAGACTGGAGAGTTTCCTTTTCTAGTAAAATATTTTCAAATGGGCGGTGGTAAAATGTTGAAGGTGAGTTGGGAAGGTCCTGGGTTTAAGAAGAAAGATATTACTGCGGAGACGTTGTTTCATAAGGTTTCGGAATAGGATGTGATTTAAAAGCAACCACGAATTACACTAATTACACGAATTATTGCCTTTTCCTATTTCATCTAAATGAATTAGTGAAAATTCGTGAAATTAGTGGTTAAGTTTTTGTAATTTGGTCAGTACAGTAAATATAACGATGATTTAATGATAAGATACTCATTGAAAATAATTATAAAAATAATAGCAATTATTATACTGTTGTGCGGTTTTCAAATCCAATCAGTTTTTGCCTGCAAATACAACGTTAGAGAGACAGGATTTGTTGATTTGGGCAGCGAATCATATTTTATTAATTTGTATATCGATCAAAATTCACCTAAAGAAATTATTAGCAGCTTTCAACAAATTGCTTCTGAACTTTTAGACGATAGTAACATTAAGACTCAAGTTATTAATATAAACTTTGAGAGAAACAACGTTGCAGTAAAATATTTGAATGTCTGGAACATCAAATCGCTGCCCGCTGTACTCCTGGTATCGCCTGATGGTCAATCTATCTTTTTGCCTGTTGATTTTCAGAAACAATTATTTGAACAATCATTTGATAAAATTGTAAAAGATATCTTGTTTTCTCCTGTAAAGAAACATATTTTAAAAGAAGTCATCCGTACTTATGGTGTTGTGCTTTTAATTGAAGGGAAAAGTGATGCAGACAACAATCGGGCGAAAGTAGCTGTTAATAGGGCAATACAGAATATTCAAAATAAAATGGTGTTTTTGCCAAAGCCCATTAAACATCCTCCCGAATTAGTGAGCGTACCGAATCAATTAATAAAAAATGAAAAAATTCTTCTCTGGAGTCTGGGAATTGATTCGGAACAAATAGAAGAACCAATTGTTGCTGTTATTTACGGTAGATCAAGATGGATCGGACCGTTATTCATTGGGGAGAAAATAATTAGTGATAATCTGTCTGCCATTCTAATTACAATTGGACTGGACTGCGAATGCGGGCTGGATAAAAGCTGGATGCAAGGCACAATGCTGCCTGTGAAGTGGGATCAACAAATACAGAGTCGTGTTGCGAAAAATTTGGGCTTTGATCCTGAAAATCCAATGATAAAAATGGAAATTAACAGGATTTTGAGAATGGGTTCTTCACACCCAGGAGTACCAATGACTATTATTAACGAATATTTAAAACCTGATTCTTCAAAACAAAATATCGGTGAGCCTCCATCAAAAGAAAAAAATTTAGATAGTTCTCAATCTGCAAATTCCACTGATCAAGTGGAAAATTCGACTCTGGTGCTGTCTTTATATTTAATTTTCGGATTATCAATTTTGACTTTTGCAATTGGCTTGTTTATATTCATAAAAAAGAAGAATAGAAATAATTAATGATTTATAAATTGGAAAATAAATAATTAAATTTCTCTTCAAATAAAAGGAAAAAGGTGAAAACATGAAACGAACATTTTTTATTTTATTGGGAATCCTTCTTGTTCTAATAGTAATTATTGTAGGTGTATTTCTCTACAACAGTCGGGATCGTCATCCAGGATATGAGTTGGATTTAAACTTACCATCTAAAGCTTCAACAGTTCCTCTGCAATTGAAAGTCGGATTGGCTAAACTTCCTATCACGCCAAATGTGGAAGATACCTGGGTCGATGCCAACAATAATGGAAAGTATGAGCCTAAAAAAGGCGATTCATTTGTGGACAAAAATGAAAACGGCAAATTTGATGCTTTTTGGATAGCCGGATTCAGCAATAACCGTCCAGCAAAAGGCGTACATGATGATATTTGGGCGCGGGCAATTGTGTGGGAAAATGCTAATCTTCGTGTTGCGTTGGTTGTATTGGATGCGATTGGTGTTTTTCATGATGATGTAATTACAATACGTGAAATGGTTGCTGAAAAAGATTGGGACATTGATCATGTTATCGTAGCATCAACCCACAATCATGAAGTGCCTGATCTCATGGGACTTTGGGGAAATAAATTCTACAAAAGCGGTGTGAACGAAAAATATTTAAAATTTGTCCAGGATCAGACAGTCAAAGCAATTGGAATGGCTATTGAAAATAGCAGACCTGCAATTATCAAATTATCAAGAATTGATTCAACAGCCAGCGATCTGGTTCGGGATTCCCGTCCCCCTTTTGTTTTGGATGATGCCATTCATATTATGCAATTTTGCGATGTTGAAACAAATATCCCTTTTGGAATGCTGCTAAATTGGGGAGATCATCCCGAGACGCTGGCGAGTGATAATTTGTACATCACGTCTGATTTTTGCCATTACTGGTTAGAAGGAATTGAAAAAGGGATTTTTTATGATGGCGAAATAAAAAGAGAAGGAGTTGGCGGCATCGCTGTATTTGCCAATGGCGCTGTTGGTGGATTGATGACAACATTGGGCTGCAAAGTTTACGATCCATGGTTGGATACGTATTTCAAAGAAGCGAGTTTTGACAAAGCCAGAGCCCATGGATATCGGCTGGCTGACCTGGTGTTGAATCAACTTGAGCAGGGTGAATGGGAAACAGTAGAAAATCCAACACTTAAACTTCGAGCAAAAACTTTTCTTTTCAAATTGCAAAACAAAATGTTCAGACTCGCCGGAGGGTTGGGTGTTTTTCATCGTGGTTTTGTTAAATTAAACCACCTGCGCAGTGAGGTGGATTTACTGTCAATCGGACCTGCCTGGATTTTAACAATCCCCGGCGAGATCAATCCGGAGATAGTGAATGGGGGAATCGAAACACCCGAAGGAGCAGATTTTGCTAGTGACCCCATTGAAGTCCCGCCAATCCGACAATTGATGAAAGGAAAATATAATTTTGTTATCGGGTTGGGAAATGATGAAGTCGGTTATATCATGCCCAAAACCCATTGGGATACAGAAGCACCATATACCTACGGCTCGAAAAAAGGATTTTACGGAGAAGTTAATTCGCTGGGCCCTGATGCAGGGCCAACGATGTATCAAGAAGTCAAAAAAATAATTGAGGGTTTTTAATTAATGATATAGAACGCGGATGACGCAGATTAAACTGATCTTCGCGGATTATCATTTGGTTTTATCCGTGTATATCCGCGTCATCAGTGTCATCAGCGTTCTATTAAATTGATAAGGAAAAAATTATGAGAATGTATAAAATTATTTTATCTATTTTTGTATTACTAACATTTTGGGGTGATAATTTATTTTCACAATCAAAAAATCAAATCGCCATCGGTCCTTATGTCCAAAATGTTACCGATGAAAAAGCAACAATTTGCTGGTCAACGATAACCGGACAATCTATATTAATAAATCCCGACAGTAGCAAACAAATCATAAATGAATATCAACATCACGAAATGATGCTTGGAGATCTTCATCCAAATAGCACTTATAGTTACGATGTGCTTGGGAATGGTTCGTCGGAAGGAAAAGGATCGTTCAGAACATTTCCAAAAAAGTTTGTTCCGTTTCGGTTTGTCGTATTAGGTGATACTCGAGGACGGCACAAAATCCATGCCCAGCATGTAAAACGAATTATTGAAAAAGAACCATTGTTTGTGGTTAATACGGGAGACCTTATCAGCGATGGATTAAAAATTCAACACTGGGAAAAATTCTTTGAGATCAACCGTGAACTGATGCGCAACGTGCCCTATTTTCCTGTGCTGGGAAATCACGAGCATGATTCCAAACATTATTATGATTTTTTCAATTTGCCTGGCAATGAACGGTATTATCATTTCAGTGTGGGTGATGCCTTGTTCATTGTTTTGGACACATCTGGAGAAGATTATCAAACTCCAGACTATATAAAGGATGAAAATAAAGAATATTTTTGGAATAATTATAACCTGATATATTTCAAAGAGCAAAAAGCATGGCTTGAACACACCCTCGATCTTCACAAAGATGCTGGTTTTATTTTTGTATTTTTTCATGAGCCGCTCTTTAGTGTCAAACCCAGCCGTGTTGAAGACGCAAAAATGCGTCGCGCTTTTTGGGGAGATATTTTTGAAAGACACGGAGTTCAGGTTATTTTGAACGGACATGATCACCATTATCATCACGCTTTTAGCGGTGGGACTCACTATATTACAACTGCCGGTGGCGGGGCAGGCTTATACGACGTATCTGCAATTCAACCGGAAACGGTAATGGTAAAAAAAGTAGAGCATTTTGTGGTTGTTGATGTAGGATTGAACGAGGCTAAATTAACTGCAATCGATATCAATGATAATGTAATTGAGGAAATAAAGGTAGAGAAGCGGATACGTTAGCAACAAAAAATAGACAAATATTATTAACAGTCAAAAGCTAATTAGTCTGTACAGGATACCTGTCATTCCGGTTGTATCCCGCATTTTTTCGCGGGAGGAGCACCGGAATCTCGCTCTTATTGTGATGAGATTCCGGCACAAAAGATCGCCGGAATGACAAAAGCATGCTCTTTTCGGGCAGATTCTAGTGAGTCAAACAATAAAAATTGCGGAGAAAATTTAATGAAAGTACCAGAATTTGTTACAGGCAATATCGCACCGGTTTTTTCTGTATTTAATGACGATTTAAAGCTGGATGAAAAAGGACAACGAAATATGCTTGATTTTCTTTATCAGACCAAATCAATCAGCGCATTTTTCGTTCGTTCAGGTTTAGGCCAAATGTTTACCTATGAATTTGAAGATGTAAAACAGATGGCAAAAATAGCTTGCGACCATTTAAAAGACCGGGCGCCAGTGATTGTCGGCTGCAACGGCATCTGGGATCATAATTTGAACAAACTACTTTTGTTAAACAGGCGATTCAATTGAGCCAATATGCTGAAATGGTTGGCGCTGATGGAGTTGTCCACACTATCCCCGATATGATTCGACCCAAAGATTCGGAAACTATCGGAGATGTTATCATTAGTTATTTTGAGACTCTGAACAACGAGGTATCGAAACCAATTTTTATTTATCAACCACCAATCATCGTACCGGAATATCGCATAACACCTGAAATATTCGCTGAATTAGCTGATATGAAAAATGTTGTGGCAGCTAAAGTTTCCACCAATGATGCTGAATATATTTTGAGCTTAATTCAAGCGACAAAAAATAAAGAATTTGCCTACATTGCCGGATCAGAAACATCGTATTATGCAGCACTTTATGCTGGCGCCCGGGCAGTTGTTGGGCAGGGGAGTTCAATCAATCCGCAGATTCTTAATGTAGTTCGAGAACGATTTAAAAACGGCGATTTAGCCGGGGCAATAGGGGCTCAAGTTTCAGTTAATTATCTGTGCGAAACATGTCGCAATCCAGTGGATTTTCTTAAACGCTATGCAGACGAACAAGGATTTCCAATGGGCCGAGCTTACCGAAAATCCGGAGACGATATTTATATTCAATATCCTGAACCACTGACTGATGAAGAATATATTATTTATAGAAAAATATTTGAAAAGGAAATGTTAAAGTATGTTTAGCTAGTACCTGTCCGACAATGTCATTCCCGCATGTTTTTAGCGGGAATCTATCCTGATAAACAGTGAGATTCCGGCTTAAAAGATTGCCGGAATGACAATGAATAGGGCTTTTTCGGACGGACACTAACTATGTAATTTAAAAGTTGGAGCTAAACCATGGCGAAAATATCCAGACGCAAGTTTTTGAAATACTCTTTATCCAGCGCTGGGGCGATTGCGACAAATAGCAGCGACGTATTTGCAGTGAATGACGCTCACAGACTGACTGAAAAAATAGATCAGGTCATTTTGGGAAAATCGGGCATTCAGGTATCCCGTTTAGCCTGGGGCACAGGTACTCATGGCTGGAAATTTGTTTCCGATCAAACAAAACTGGGCACAAAAGGATTTATTGATCTCGCGCAACACGCTTTCGTTTCAGGAATTACATTTTTTGATGTGGCTGATATTTACGGCTCGCACACATGTTTGAAGGAAGTCCTGAAACATATACCCAGGGAAAAAATAGTCATCATGTCCAAAATATGGACACGCTCTAATGATTGGCTCGAATACAAAGGCGCTCAAGCTGCTTTGGACAGGTTCAGGAAAGAGATCGGCACAGATGTAATTGACATTGTTTTACTCCATTGCCAGGTTTCCCCAAATTGGCAGACTGAATTTAAAAAGGCAAGGGATGTGTTGAGTAAAGCTAAAGCTGATCGTATCATTCAAGCGCACGGTGTTTCATGTCATAGTCTGGACGCTTTAAAAGCTGCGGCTAATAGCGATTGGGTGGATATTTTATTGTCGAGAATCAATCATTCTGGCGCGAAAATGGATGACAAACCCGAAAAAGTGATGCCCCTATTAAAACAAGCTCACGATAGCGGAAAGGGTGTTTTAGGGATGAAGATTTATGGCTGCGGCGACCTAATTGAAGAAGAACAGCGTGAGACTTCTCTTAAATATGTTTTGAGTAGCGGGAATGTTGATGCTATGACAATTGGATTTGAGAATGGAGGACAAATTGATGATACGATCACGAGGATTAATCGGATTTTGAAAAAATGATAACATGTGGTTATGTCCTTTTGAATGTAATCGTATTTGTGGATTGAATAATCATTACAAAGAATGTGAAGGAGAAGCGTTGATGAGATCATTAATTTTTTTAATAATCTTTCTTCAAATCTTTTATGGTGTCGCTTTTTGTGAGGAGGATGAATATGAGAATAAATCTTCAACAACAATAGCATTGAAGAGTCAGGAAATTGATCTTAATGATCATATAAAAAATTGTGATAACTTTTTGAAATATTTTCAAATTGTTGATACACTGTACTTTGATTTTGAAAATTTGATATTAGGATCAATTTCCAGGTTCATATTTTTAAATGATCCCACGAAAGTTGTCATTCATGATGGAACTGTTGATTCATTAGTTTGGATTGATTTAAAATCAGGCGAACATAAAGAACTCACTGTGGATAACATATTCCCAGGGCATAAATTAAATATTATCGCAATTCGAAAAGATCCTCGAAATGGGTTTTGGGTTGCAAGTTATCCATACTATTTTTTTAAGTTTGATGAAAACGGGAAAGCACTTCAGAAATATTCGATTCAGGAGTCTTTCGTGTCGGATAGATTTTCATTTGATTCAAAGTCTAATATTTTATTTTCTAACTTGAATAGGGAAAAATCTAATTATTCAATTACTTGTTTCAGCTTAATCAAAAACGAATTTCAGCAAATTTTCGATTTAAATTTTCCTTCAAATTTATTAATCCATTTAGGAAGATGGGAAAACTTTGGTGGAATTTTAGTCGATGAGTATGATCGAATTTATGTCGCTAATGCGTTGGAGAATAAAATTTATAAATATCAAATGGATGGCAGATTGTTGGATGTAATTGATATCCCTGATGATGACTATCAAATGATGGATAAAGATTTAAAATATGATAAACAAAATATTATGGTATTTCTTAAAAAAATGAATAATGTTGGTCACTTCCATAATATGTATTTTTTAAATAACGAACTGATAATTGCAGAGTATGGAGCAAAAAAACGATTACGTGTAAAAATGATAGGTTTTAAAAATGGTAAAATTTTAACTAAAGAAAAAATATTTTTGCCATTCACAATGATATACGCAGGAAACAACCATATCTACTTAATCTGCCCTGAACAAAAAATTGACAGTGAAGGGAATGTATCTAATCCTTTTATTTTTAAATATGAATTTAGAGGTTATAAGGGTAAATCCACCAAATAGAGAATCACACTTAAAATTCATTAAATAATAAGAATGGAATTAAAAAAATGAAATTTATCAAAAAAATTTTAGTCCTTATTTTTTTAATTTTTCTCATCCCAAGTTCTTCATTTACTCAAAAAAATAAGGAATCAAACTTTACCCAATTTCAATGGCCCAAATTGACTCAAACCAACAAACCCTGGACCTACTGGTGGTGGATGGGCAGTGCAGTTGATAAAAAGAATCTGACGTGGAATTTAAAAGCATACCAGAAAGCAGGTTTGGGTGGGGTACACGTTATCCCGATTTATGGTGTAAAAGGATACGAGGATAAATACATCGATTTTTTGAGTCCGCAATGGATGAAAATGTTGGAACATACAGTTGACGAGGCAAATCGATTGGGAATGGGAGTGGATATGTCAACCGGCACTGGTTGGCCCTTTGGCGGACCTCAAGTGACAGCAGCGGACGCTGCAAAAAAAGTCATTTTGAAAAATTTTTCCATCAAAGGTGGTGATACACTAAAAGATACAATTTCCAAGAACGAATTATTATGTTTAATGGCGTTTTCGAAAAAAGATGAAATTATTGAATTGACAAATAAAGTTGAAAATTCAGGTAAGTTAGACTGGACTGCTCCTGATGGAAATTGGGAACTGTATGCTGTTGCTCAAACCGGCACAGGGCAGCAGGTAAAAAGAGCTGCCCCTGGTGGTGAAGGAAATGTTCTAAATCCATTTTCAGTTTCTGCAATGAATAATTATCTTGAACATTTCGAAAGAGCATTTGCCGATTATAAAGGTAAAAAGGTTCGTGCATTTTACAACGATTCGTATGAAGTTTACGGCGCAGATTGGGCACAGGATTTTTTCCGGGAATTTGAATCTCGCAGGGGATATGACTTGCGACAGCATCTGCCAGCCCTGTTTGATAAAGGTAGATCAGAATTAATCGCCCGCATTAAAAATGATTACCGAGAAACCATCGCAGAACTGTTGTTGAAAGAATACACTACGCCTTGGGTTAACTGGGTGCACAACAAAGGAAGTCTTGCCCGAAATGAAGCTCACGGCTCACCAGGAAATTTACTCGATCTTTATGCAGCAGCAGACATTCCCGAAACAGAAATTTTTGGTCCCTCCAAATTAAAAATCCCGGGCTTGCGAATCGATCCTGATTTCCCTGAACATCAAAGTTTACCTGACCCACTGATGATGAAATTTGCTTCGTCAGCCGCACATGTGGCTGGGAAAAGCCTGGTGGCATCGGAAACCTGCACCTGGTTGGGTGAGCATTTTAAAGTTGCCCTATCTCAAACCAAACCGGAAATTGATCAGCTTTTTATCGCTGGCATTAATCACATTTTTTATCATGGCACCACCTATTCGCCAGTTGAAGAATCATGGCCTGGCTGGTTATTTTACGCATCAACAAATTTCGGTCCGTCCAATTCTTTTTGGCGGGACATTGAGGGATTGAATAATTACATCGCTCGCTGTCAGTCAATATTACAAGCTGGAAAACCGGCGAATGATATTTTGCTTTATTTTCCCATATATGATTGGTGGAATAAAGAAGAAGGAAAACTGGACAGGTTTGATGTTCATAGTATCAATAAATGGCTGCACCCAGGTAACTTTTATAAATCAGCTAAAACATTATGGGAACGTGGTTTCACATTTGATTACATATCGGATTTGCTTTTACAGAAGGTTGAATTTGTAAATGATAGACTGAACACGGGAGGTTCCGAATATAAAACCATTATTATCCCGCATTGTTCGTATATGCCTTTACAGACGTTAAAAAAATTAATGGAACTTGTAAGTCAGGGTGCAACAATTATTTTTCATAAAAGATTCCCATACAATGTACCTGGCTTTCTCAATTATGAAGCGAGACAAGTGGAGTTTCAGGACAATATTACGGCTATCGATTTATTGGGTAAAAAACATCAGGATTTTCAGTTGGCGGATATTAGAGATGGACAGATTTTGTTAGGTGAGAATCTTGAAAGTATGCTTGCCCTGGCAAAAATAAAACGCGAACCGGTTGTTGATGACAGTATCCGATTCATTCGTAAAACACATGATTTGGGGTACCATTATTTTATGACTAATTTGAGTGGAAAGAATTTGGATAGATGGCTGCCGTTGGGAACGTCGGCGAAATCAATCGTAATACTTGATCCGCTTACTTCGAAAAGCGGCAAAGCTGCAATCAGGAAAACAGAACAAGGCGGGACAGAAGTTTACCTGCAATTACAACCTGGTGAGTCTTTGATATTACGCACATTTTTTTCTCCAGATGCAGCATACAAAAAATGGAAATATTTATTGCCGCAGGAAAAAACAGTCCCAATAACTGGACAGTGGAAAATAAAATTTCTTGATGGCGACCCGGAATTACCATCGGAAATTATAACAGACACTTTAGTTTCGTGGACAGAAATAGGAAATGCAAAAGCCAAATCATTTTCCGGAACAGGGCGCTATTCTATCACTTTTAAAAAACCGAATATCAAGGCAGATGACTGGATTCTTGATTTGGGAAAAGTCTGCGAAAGTGCCCGCGTTAAAATAAATGGTCACCAGGTGGGGATTTTGTGGAGCTTACCGTTCAGGATTCCTATTGGTGAATTTCTTGTTGATGGAAAAAATTTACTTGAGATCGAGGTAACAAATTTATCCGCTAATCGAATAGCAGAACTGGATCGCCAGGGCGTTAATTGGAAAAAGTTTCATAATATTAATTTTGTGAATATCAAATATAAAAAATTCGACGCATCAAAATGGGAGCCAATGGATTCGGGATTGCTGGGACCTGTTCAGTTGATTCCTGCAGAGATTAAAAAATTTCTTCCACAGAAATGAAATTCGCCCAGGCGAATCCCCGCCTTTGGCGTGATCCCACGGAAGAAAAGAAAAAAAATTATGGCAATTTTCTGTGGGACCTATTTCTGTGGGAGAATTCTGTAAATCCACTGACATTTAATAAAAAAATATGGATTTATCATGAAGAAAAAAAATCATTGCATAAACTTTGTTTCGTTTGTTTTCTTACTGCTCGTTTCTTATCCAATAACAGCTCAATCTAAAATGATTGATTTAACAAGAAGTGTTATAGTCTGTTCAGAAAATATTATCGGTGTCGAAGCAAAAGCAATTGAAGTTCTGGTTGAAGAGATCGAAAAAAGAACAGGAATTCATTTGCCAACAAAACATGCCTTACCAGAAAACAAAGTGCCTGCTATTTTTATTGGTACTGAAAAATCGCTTAAAAAATTAGCGCCAAAAATTCCAGCAAGTATGAGTACATTAAAATCTGAAGGTTACCAGGTTTCCGTTCAAACCAGTCCGGGAGTTAGTGTCTTTCTTGTCGGCAAAGATTCACGAGGTGTACTTTATGCTGTGGGGAAGTTTTTGCGGCTGATTGAGTGGGAAAAAAATCGGGTAGAAATGGATGCTGATATTGATATTTTTACTTCGCCGCGTTACAAAATTCGCGGACATCAACTGGGATACCGCCCAAAAACCAATGCATACGATGCATGGTCTGTTGAGCAATTTGACCAGTATATCAGGGAACTTGCTTTTTTTGGAGCGAATTGTATCGAGATTATGCCCCCGCGAACGGACGATGATTTAATCAGTTCGCACATGAAAAAATCTCCTATGGAGATGATGATTAAACAAACAGAAATAGCTGATTCTTATGGCATGGATGTTTGGATTTGGTATCCCAACATGGGACAAAATTATACCCATCCCGATTCAATCAAAAACGAACTGAAAGAACGACATGAAGTTTTCAGTAAACTAAAACGGATTGATGTGGTTTTTGTCCCTGGCGGAGACCCTGGTGATTTGCATCCCAATATTTTATTCGTCTGGTTGGAAGATGTTGCAGATGTGCTGCACAAATATCATCCCGATGCAAAGATATGGGTGTCCCCCCAGGCATTTCGCCCTGTGAAAGAATGGCTTGATTCATTTTATGCTAATGTCAATGTAAAATATCCATGGTTCGGTGGTGTTGTTTTTGGACCCTGGGTGAAAACACCTTTGCCCGAAATTCGACAAATTGTAGACAAAGCTATTCCCATTCGCCGCTATCCTGATATTACCCACAGTATCAGCAGTCAATACCTGGTCAGGGATTGGGATTTAGCGCTTGCCAAAACATTTGGCAGAGAGTGTTACAATCCCCGACCTGTGGCAGAAAAAGTGATCCACAATGTTTTGGATGAATATGCCGATGGTAGTTTGAGTTACTCCGAAGGCATTAATGATGATGTCAATAAATTTGTTTGGAGCGGGCAGGACTGGGATCCTGGCACGCCAGTTTTGGAAACTTTGAGAGATTACAGCAGCGTTTTTATCAGTTCGGATTATGCTGATGAAATTGCCCATGGGATTTTAGCTTTGGAGAAAAATTGGGAAGGTGCGCTTATTTCCAATCACAATGTTGAGATTACACTTCAGCAATGGCAAAAGCTGGAGAGTAAAGTGCCCGAACAAGTAAAAAATAGTTATCGCTTTCAAATGTGTATGCTGCAGGCTTATTATAGCGCTTATATTAAAGAGCGTTTGATATATGAAAAAGAATTGGAAAGAAAAGCGCGGGCAATATTGCGAGGGGCAAAACAGCATGGTAGTGAAAAGGTTATGCAGCAGGCAGAATCCGTTATAAATTTAGCCTGGGAAAAACCAGTTGCTCAAGATTATTTCAAACGCTGCTGGGAGATTGCTGATTATCTTTTTGAAAAGATTGGTTCGCAAATTTCAGTTAAAAAATATGATGCCATGCCAGGACGCGGTGATTTTATGGATTATATTGATGTACCTTTGAATGATGCAGTTTGGCTGTTGTCTCAATTTAAGAGAATAAATAAACTGACTGAAGAAAACAAAAAGCTCATCGAAATTGAAAAACTTATCAACTGGAAGAATCCAGGCGCTGGCGGATTTTATAATAATTTTGGAGATTTAGAATACAAAAAAAGATTAGCAGATTATCCTGGTTGGCATGATGATCCAGGCAGTTTAAAATCACCAAGAATCAGTTTTGGCGTCGGCTTACGCGGTGAAGAGTGGATACATACGGTTGAGGCAAAAGGCTTTGATGGCAGAGCAACGCCACTGGCATGGATGAACCAGGTAACCACATTGTACGATACGCCTTTAAAAATGACGTACAAAGATTTGGATCCGAACGCCACTTATAAATTGAAAGTAGCCTACACAGGCAGGTTCCGATCAAAAATGAAATTGGTTGCAGACGATAAATATTTGATCCATGATTTTATCCAAACTGGCATTACACCGATTCATGAATTTGATATTCCACTAATTGCGACAAAGGATGGTGTTTTGGAATTATCGTGGACTTGTGGTGAAGGGCAGCGAGGCGCACAAGTGGCAGAAATTTGGTTAATGAGGAAATGACGATAGAACATAAGTATTAAATATTATCGATTTATCAAAAACTATTAAAATAGTTTGGAGTACAATCCATAAAGGCGATGCGCTCCGAAAGAATTTATCCTTCTTTAATAGAGTTTTTTATGACAGGCAAACAATTCAAACAAAAACTTCGCAGCGGTGATAAACTATTTGGTACTTGCTTAACACAACCATCACCACTCTGGTCCAATATAATTAGAGACATAAAACTGGATTTTGTCTTTATTGATAATGAACACTGGCCATTCAGTCGAAATGAAATCGCCAATCTTTGTCAAATTTATACCAATGCGGGAATTATTCCAACTGTGCGAATTCCCCGTCCTGATCCATTTTTAGCATGTATAGTGGTGGATAGCGGAGCTCTCGGTGTTGTGGCTCCTTATGTTGAAACAATTAAACAGGTGCAGGAATTGGTTGGAGCAGTGAAGTATTCTCCTTTGAAAGGAAAGAATTTAGAAAATGGCTTGGAGAAAAATCAATGGCATGAAAATACAAAATCTTTTCTTGAAAAGAAAAATGAAAATCGCTTTGTATTAATTAATATTGAAAGTGTGCCAGCATTGGAAAATTTGTCCAACCTGGCAAAAGTCCCTGGTCTGGATGGATTGCTTATCGGACCTTATGATATGGTTTTAAATATGGGCATTCCGAATCAGTACGACCACCCGAAGTTTTTGAAAGCTGTGAAAAAAGTTGTTCAGGTAGCCAAAGAAAATGGTCTCGGAGCAGGCATTCATGCCTGGTGGGGAATAGAACAGGAAAAGGAATTGCTTGATTTGGGTTTGAATTTGCTAATACATTCGAGTGATTATTTTGCTGCGATGACAATGTTGAAGGGCGATTTTGATTATCTCAAATGTGAAAATGTCAAATAACAAAATCCATCTCACGAAGGTAATTAGTGTCTGTCCGAAAAAGCCCAGTTTTTGTCATTCCGGCAATCTTTTAAG
>JACKQG010004184.1_pt1 | contig 16905 bp, 12 predicted proteins | sample 8237621 | NCBI WGS metagenome assembly JACKQG01 (sample SAMN15677084, study PRJNA649215) | marine metagenome | biome: marine; feature: Black Sea; material: saline water; isolation source: suspended particulate matter (SPM) from the Black Sea western gyre | collected 2013-06-09/2013-06-10 | depth...
TGTCCGTTTTTTTGTTGCAAGTCCAATTAGATATTTTTATTGATAAGGTAGATATCAGTTACAACCACCAAACCCAACAACATAATATAGAATTAAATTATAGATACCCTATTGTGAATGATGGGATAGAATATGTTAAGGATAAACAAAGTAGAATGAAATGGGATAAATGGGGAAATAGTTACAAAATAAAAAAGGGAAACAAAGTTGTTTCCCTTTCTGATTTACAGAGTAAACCTAATTTAGTTGTTTCCCTCTACTCCACTGTTACACTCTTTGCCAAGTTCCTTGGCATATCTACATCACAACCCTTCAGCACTGCCATGTGATAGGCTAATAGCTGCAATGGTATAGTGGTGAGAATTGCCTGTAGGCAATGGTGAATACGAGGTACCTGAATAATATGGTCTGAATATTCCTTTAGTTCTGCATTCACCTCTGAAGTAATAATTATAATTTTACCACCTCTTGCTCTCACTTCCTGAATATTGGAGACAATTTTATCATAGCCTTTTTCAGTAACAATACATACAACCGGCATATTATCATCAATAAGGGCGATGGGGCCATGTTTCATTTCTGCGGCAGGGTAGCCCTCAGCATGAATGTAGGATATTTCTTTCAGTTTCAATGCCCCTTCCAATGCCACTGGGAATTGATATCCACGCCCCAGATAAAGAAAATTTTCTACATCCATAAAATCTTCTGCAATTGGCAGAATTTCATTCCCCTGATCCAACACAGATTGAACCAATTCGGGTAGAGAATCTATATCGTTAATAATGGGCTGAATCATTTCTGGATTGACACCTTTCTTCTGCGCCAGCAGTATTCCAATTAAATTGAAAATGGTAACCTGTGCTGTAAATGCCTTGGTTGATGCCACACCGATTTCAGGTCCTGCATGAATATAAACCCCGCAATGGGTTTCCCGAGCGATACTGCTGCCCACCACATTCATGATTCCCAAAGTGAGTGCACCCTTTTCACGGGCTTTACGAATGGCAGCCAAAGTATCTGCAGTCTCCCCCGATTGACTCACACAAATCACCACTGAATCGCCATTTACAGCCGTTTCCCGATAACGAAATTCAGAAGCATATTCCACTTTCACAGGCACATTTAGCATTTCTTCAAGAATGTAGCTTCCTATTAGGGCGGCGTGCCATGAAGTTCCGCAGGCAGTGATATAAATGTGGTTGGCATCTAATATTTGCTGTACCCAATCATAAATACCTCCAAGATTAACGGTTAATTCTTCAGAATTAACCCGACCTCGAAGTGCTTCCGAAATTGTATGAGCTTGTTCATTTATTTCTTTAAGCATGAAATGATCATATCCGCCTTTTTCTATTTCCTCAAGGTTATATTTTATTTCTTCCACTTTTTTGGATACAACCTCATTGCCAGAAATATTTCGCACCTGATATTCGCCAGGTTTGATTATTGCCAATTCACCTTCATCTAAAAATATAATATTGCGGGTGTATTCAATAATAGGAGATGAATCGGATGCCACAAAATATTCATCCTCACCTATTCCCAACAGAAGGGGACTACCTAATCGTGCAGCAATCAGCATTTCGGGATGGTCTTCGCACAACACAACAATTCCATAAGCACCCACCACTTGGTTAAGTGCTAAGCGAACCGTTTCTACAAAATCTAATTTTTCTTTATGGTAGAGATAGCCCATAAACTGAACCAGTACTTCGGTGTCGGTATCTGTTTTACAATCGATCCCATTATCTTTAAGTAATAGTTTCAGGCTATTATAATTTTCGATAATACCATTATGTACTAGAGTGAATTTTCCACTATTATCACAATGAGGGTGAGCATTATTATCATTTGGGATACCATGGGTTGCCCAGCGGGTGTGACCGATTCCCAATCCACCCAAGTGGGAGATATTTTCCATTACTGCTGACAAATCACTAACTTTCCCCTGGGTTTTGGTAATTTCCAGCTTATTATTTTGAAGGGTTGAAATACCAGCAGAGTCATATCCTCTATATTCTAAACGTTTCAACCCTTTTATAATGACATCTTTGGCCTGTTTATTTCCTAAATATCCTACTATTCCGCACATAAAAACTCCAGTTGATAGTTAATAATTAATAGATAACAATTTACAGTTTACTATTTCTTAAGATTTTGTTTTTTAGTTTTAATAATTGAAATCTACATCTTAATAATTGAAACATTATCTTCAATTAATGAACTCATTTTATCCTTTGAAATGTACTTTGAATCAGCTAACAGTGACAACCAATATTCTGACTCATTTGCTTCTTTTAGAGCTATTGACAATTTATGTATAAAATCAGCACTCGATTCAGCATATTGAGCTTCTCTAACCAATGCTCCTATTGCAGTGCCACTTTTCATTAACTGTCTAGATAGAATAAATTCTCTTTTTTCTTCTTGAAGTATTTTAACTAATTTAATAATCCGAAGAGCAAATTTATAACTTAATTCTTTAATTGTCTTTTTTTCACTATTAACCATAAACTTTTAACTATAATCTAATTATTCCCACTCAATAGTACCCGGGGGTTTGGAGGTAATATCGTAAACTACCCGATTTACCCCTTTCACTTTATTAATAATTTCACTAGAGCATCGATTCAAAATGTTATGTGGTAAATCATAATAGTCCGCAGTCATTCCATCTACACTGGTAACGGCTCTCAGTGCAATTAGATTTTCATAGGTTCGGGCATCTCCCATTACCCCAACCGTTTTGGTAGGGACTAAAACAGCAAAGGCTTGCCAGATATTTTTATATTCTTCAGTTTCATGGAGGATATTAATAAAAATATCGTCCGCTTCCTGCAGGATTCTTAAATATTCCTCGGTGATTTCTCCCAATATTCTTACCGCTAATCCCGGACCTGGAAATGGATGGCGATCTATTACAAAATTCGGCAAACCCAATTCACGACCAACCAGACGGACTTCATCTTTAAATAAATCCCGGATAGGTTCTATAAGTTCAAAATCCATATTCTCTGGTAAACCCCCAACATTATGATGCGATTTTATAGTTACAGCAGGACCCAATGCGCTGCCACCGGATTCAATCACATCAGGATATAAAGTCCCTTGTGCTAAAAACTTAGCATTTTCTTTTTCTTTCGCCACAGATTCAAAGGCACGAATAAACTGTTCGCCGATAATTTTTCGCTTTTTCTCAGGATCAGTAACACTCTTCAACTTGGATAAAAATGTTTCCGCATAATTATATTTGTGGATATTTAGTCCCAAACCATCTTTCAATGTCCCCATTACTTGATCCGCTTCATTTTTTCTCAGCAACCCATGGTCAATAAATACACAGGTAGATCTAGAGCCGATTGCTTTATGAAGAAGAGTTCCTACTACTGAGGAGTCCACGCCGCCACTAAGACCGGTAATGACTTTACCGTTATCCCCAGTTAAATCCTGAATTTTAGAAATAGTTTCAGAAATAAAATTGGCTGTGGTCCAATCTGCTTTACATTGGGCAATATTGAACAGAAAATTAGAAATTATGGTTTCGCCTTCAAGAGTGTGAATTACTTCAGGATGAAATTGCACACCATATAATGGTTGATCTTTATGGTGGATAGCAGCGACGACATCGTTGGAGGATTGGGCAATAATTTCATATCCATCACCCAAGCTGTCAATTTCATCTCCGTGGCTCATCCACACTTGGGATTCATTAGCCAAATTTTTCAATAGGGGAGATTCACTTACGGTATGGATTTTTGCAAAGCCATATTCTCCTTGCCCTTTATGAGTGACATTTCCACCCTTTTGAGTTATCATAAGTTGGAGTCCATAGCAAATTCCCAATACTGGTACTCCCATGCTTAGTATGGAAGGGTCGACTTGTGGTGCATTTTTGTCATAAACGCTTGATGGTCCACCGGAAAGAATAATTGCAGGTACATTTTTTTTGCTGAGTTCATCAGCAGTAATGGTATGGGGCAGAATCTCTGAATATACATATTGTTCTCTTATTCGTCTAGCTATGAGCTGTGTGTATTGAGAGCCAAAATCAAGAACTGCCACGGTTTGTTTATTCATAATCATCAACCTCAGATAATTCTTCTTTTTCAGATACCCCAAAGTTGAAAAAGGAAAATAAATCACTTAATGTGGTTTTTAAATCATTCCTGCCTACAATGTGATCTATAAATCCTTTTTCCAATAAGAATTCAGAACGCTGGAATCCTTCGGGCAAATCTTCTCCAATAGTTTGTTTAATGACCCTTGCGCCTGCAAATCCGATGAGGGCATTGGGCTCAGCAATAATGATATCGCCTAGCATGGCAAAACTGGCAGTTGTTCCTCCGGTGGTGGGATCGGTTATTACCGTAATGTACAAACCGCCCATATCAGAATAACGGGCAAGTTTTGAGCTTATTTTTGCCATTTGCATGAGGCTGTATGCACCCTCCTGCATTCTTGCCCCACCAGAAGCAGTTATTATAACTAAGGGAAGATGGTCATTCACAGCACGGTCTATAGCTTGGCTGATTTTCTCCCCAACTACAGACCCCATACTTCCGCCGATAAAAGTAAAATCCATTATGGCTAAAACAGCTTTTATTCCGTTAACACTTCCAACAAGGGCTTTTACGGCATCCTTATTACCCGTTTTCTCCTGGGCTTCCCTTATTTGATCGGTATAGTTTTTTGTAGCCTTAAAATTAAGGGGATCAACAGATTGAACATTTTCTGCAATTTCTTCATACTTTCCATCATCCATAAGAAGTTGAATGTAATTATCGCTGGTTATGCGAAAATGGTGGGTACAGTTTGTACAGATGAAATGGTTTTCCTCCAGCATTTTTCTATACACAACTTCTTGGCATTGGGGACATTTCAGCCACATTCCCTCTGCAATTTCCTTTTTGTCTAAAGTTTTAATCTTTTCAGATTTTCGGCGAAACCATTCTGCCATTTTAATTTATCTCCAAATTGTATAAAATTGCATCATCTCCTTTTGAGTAATAATCTTTCCGAATTCCGGTTTGAATAAAACCCAGAGATTGATAACATTTTCGAGCGGAAATATTATTAACGCTCACCTCTAATAAAATAACATTTACTTTTTGAATTGCAACTCTTAAAATTATATGCTGGATGAGTTTCCTGGCAATTTTTTTTCTCTGATGGTTCGGATGAACTGCAATATTATACAGGTGAAATTCATTTTGAATTATCCACCCAAAAATATATCCAACTACTTTTTCATCTTCAATAAATACCCAATTTTCAGAATTGATATTTGCTTGGATATCATCCTTAATCTGGCTCCGCGTCCATGGTTTTTCAAATGAAATATTTTCGATTGCAATTATTTCATCCAACTGACTTAATTGAGTAGAAATGATCAATTTCTTATTCCCTAACCAACATTAAAACTGGTTACATAATTTGGGATTATATGGCTTAATTCACTATTTGCCCATTTATCAAAATTTTTAAGGGCAAGCTCTCCTACATTTTGGGCAGACATTGGTGCTATTTCATAATCACCTGGTTTACAAATTGAATCCAGGTTAAACCCGAATCGGGGAAAATATTTTTTAGGGTCTAATGTTTCACATTCAATTTCAGAGTCTGGTTTACCTGAATTAAACTGTTGAGCAAAAACCATATTTTTATGTGAATGAAGGAGAATCCAATATACCCCCTCTTTTGTAATACCTTTATTCATCACTTCCAGTGTTGGAACGGGGATGAGGGGAAGATTTCCTGCCATTGCTAATCCTTTTGCAAGGCTCATACCAATCCTGAGGCCTGTATATGAACCGGGACCAGATGAAACTGCAATACCATCTAAATCAGCTACATCAATAGAATGGTTCGAAAGCAAATTATGCACCACCAACGGAAGGCGCTCACCATGAACTCGAGGTTGATTAATTTCGTCAAGTTCTACCAATTCATTATTTAAAAACAATGCTGCACCACAAATAGTAGAAGCAGATTCAATGGCTAAAATATTCATGGGGTTATTAATATTATTTCTCTTGAATTTAAACTTTTGTGACTAAAATTAACCTTGATTGTATTTTCGGGTAAAAGAGACTTCATTTTATCTGCCCATTCAATAATAACAATGTTTTCTTCACTAAAGTAGTCATTTAATCCTAATTTAATCCATCTCTCAAGTTCATCTTCTCGATAACAATCGATATGGATAATTGGATATTTAGCATCATATTCATTCACCAGCGTAAAGGTAGGAGATGTAACAGATTTATTATAATCAAGTCCTTTTAAAATCCCTTTTATAAAAGTTGTTTTACCGGAAGCCAATTCCCCAATAAATGCAAACACATCTCCTTTTTCTAAAAAATCTGCAAAATGTTCACCTGATTTTAATGTGGCTTCAGCAGAATTGGTTTTACCCCCTACCCAACCCGACTTCATCCATTTTTCCCTTTTAATTCAGCAATGGGTACCACCATCTCTTCTAGGCTGATACCTCCGTGCTGGAAGCTATTTTTATACCGGTTAGCAAACTTATGGTACTCATTTGGATAAATGAAAAAATTTCCCGACTTTGCAATGAGATAATTGGTATTTGTATCATGCTTAGGTAGAAAAAATCTTTCTGGATCGGGGATAGTTAAGCCGGTTTTATCTGGCATTTTAATATTCTTGCCATATTTATATCGAATACCTGTAGATGTATCTCTGTCTCCTTTAATTTGGACTGGCTTTGTAACCATGGTGCTGCCATGGTCACTGGTGATGAAAACTGTATGTCCCCACGTACTTATTTCTTCTAAAACATTCATGAGCCAGGCATTTTCGACCCAGGCGCATACTGCCTTCCTATAAGCAGATTCATCCGGTAACATTTCCTGGAGAATATCCGATTCAGACCGGGAGTGACCTAATATATCAACAAAGTTTATCACCAAAGCGAGGAAGTCCACTTCTTTAAATTCACCAATTCGGGCTTCCAATTTATTCCCTTCTTCATAAGTAATCACTTTATGGTAATGGACGGATTTTGATTCTAATCCTAAGCGATTTAATTGATCCCGGAGAAACTGATCTTCAAAGCGATTCATACTATATTCATCCTGCCACATTTTCTGCCATATATCGCTATATTCCTTCTGCAGTTGATTAGGATAATACCCGCTGAAGATTGCATTCCGTGAATAGGGCGTTGCCGTGGGCAAAATGGATAGGTAATATTCCGTATTTATGTGAAATACATTCGCTAATTGATTGGTCATAGCTTTCAAATGATCTGCCCGCAGACAATCCATAAGTACCAATACTACTTTTTCATCACTTTGTAAGTTTTTCAGCATCCAGGAAGGAATTACATCAGGAGACATTAGAGGTTTTTCTTCAGTATGGAGCCAGTCTTCATAATGTGTCTCAATGAATTTAGTAAAATGCTGATTGGCTTCTTTCCACTGCTCCTCTAATAACTGACCCAAACCCTGATCACCTAAATTATCAAATTTTATTAACCAGTCCGTTAATTTATCGGTGATGGAATACCAATCTTCAATACTGCTAGCCTGGTCTATTTGTTCTGCAATATTCTGAAATGACTGTAAATAATCCTTTGCCACCCAATCGGATTGAATTTTTCGCGATTCCAATACATTTTTACAGGCAATAAGAATTTGGCTGGGATTTACTGGTTTGGTGAGATAATTAGTAATCTGAGCAGCAATGGCTTCTTCCATGAGCCATTCTTCTTCATTTTTGGTAATCATAATAATTGGAAGGGTTGAGTGCTTATCTTTTATTTTTTTTAAGGTGGTAAGTCCATCTAATCCCGTCATCATTTCATCCAGTAGAACCAAATCAATATTTTGCTCATCACAGAGATGAATGGCATCCTCACCCGTTTTAACAGGTGTGACCTCATAGCCTTTATTTTCAAGATAAAGAATGTGGGGCTTCAGCATTTCTATCTCATCATCCGCCCAGAGAATATGACCCTTGGAATCCATTATTTTGAGGTTAATTTAAAGGCACCATTCCAATCTTTACCAGGAGAACTCTCTTTAAACACCTCACATCTAGAAATATATACCTTACAAGGTGTGGTTGGACGACCAATGTATTCTTCTTCAAGTTTATCACATTTTTTAAACTCTTTAATGGCATCACCCCAATCTTGATTGGTATAATATTCAATCGCTTTATCCCAAACAGGTAACAACTCTTTATAGACATCCGGTTCTTTACCTATTTCGCTGATGAGTTCAAAGGTTCGTTCGGGTTCACTTCTACCTTTTACTACTGCATAATCTAACATTCTATAGGTAAACCTGTCTTTGGTAGCTTCATAAATTTTACTTCCGACTTGGGTTTCAATTCCATATTGTTTTGCACCCGATTCTAATCGGGCGGTGAGATTTACCGTATCACCCATCATGGTATAATTCATTCTCATATCTGAACCCATATTTCCTGTAACCAGAGAACCACAATTCACACCAATTCTATGCCTCATATTATGAACAACTTCAGGCCATTTATCACCTTCACTTTTCCACTTCTGCCTGAGTTCTTCCAATTTATCGTTCATTTGACAACAGGTAAGGCATGCCAAATACTCGTGGTCTTCTGTTTGAACTGGAGCCCCATAAAATGCAATGATAGCATCTCCAATATATTTATCCAAGGTACCCTTATTCCCTAATAAAATATTTGTCATCTCATTCAAATATTCATTTAACAATTCCACCAGTTCTGATGCTGTTAGTTTTTCTGAAAATGTTGAAAAGCTGGCAATATCAGAGAAGAATGCAGTATTATATCCTTCTTCACCACCCAATGATGGTGCAGATTTAGATTCAAACATTTGATCAATAAGTTCTGGTGAAATATAACTACCGAAGGATGCTTTCAAGAATGCTTTGTCCTGACCTTCCGTAAATAATTTATAGGTAAGATTAAATCCATAGGGCAGGATTATTGCAGCTGCTGGAAATAATATTGGAATCATGGCCGATTCACCTAATCCCGGAACATTTATTCCCTCGCCAGCAATGAGTTTATACAACCATAGGTAATCCGTTAAGAATGCACCAACAGCGTAAGAAACCCAAATTATCAATTCCACTGCCATAATTACAAATCCCCAAACTGGAGGAGTTTTAGTAACCAGGAGTAACGTAACAACTATAAAAAGTGAAATGATGAGTAGATGGTCCTTATTAAATCGGGTCTTATATTCTAATGTTCCAGTTGGCATCTGAATATAATCTGAATTCAGCATTTGTTGAATTGCGTTGGCATGAATTTCTACACCAGGCATGAGATAGTCTTGTTCACCATAACTCAGATATGGGGTTGGCTTAATATCCTGATCTTCTGCAAGTGATGTTCCTAAAACTACAATTTTCCCTTTAAAAGGGTTTATAAATCCCTGGGATTCAAAAATTGGAGCCATGATAGGGTCTATATATTTATCCATCCAATTTTGGTCTTCAAAATAATCCATTTCACCAAAATCAGGATTGAATTCACCTTCGCCTATATTATAATCCTGAGTATCAACAATATTTGATAATGCATAGCGATTGAAAGTTTTAAATTCACCAGATACCGGTCCCAGGTAATTCAATAAAAATGTATTACTCACTCCATAACTTTGAATTTGAAGCGGTCCTATAGTAATTTCCCCTGTTTCTGCATCAAATACGGGATCAGGGTTTTCTTCAATATCAAGAAATCTAAGAACCGATTCTATTCCTAAAGTATAATTCATAGATTGAACACCAGATATGGAGTAAAATATGCCATATTGACGATAAAAGCCATCGGTATCTGTATTGATATTTACCAGACCCGTATGTTGTTTGTGTTCAGTTTCAATCAGTTGTTGAGTTGGTTCAAGTAAATAATCTGGTGGATATCGGGTTGGTTCAACTTTTCGGGCTGAAGCTAAAATTACGTGTGTTCCCTTAGACCGAGCATAATCTATGGCTTCAATTAATAATTGATCCCCTTCTTTTATCTCTAACCCTGCGACACCCTGATTCTCTATATAACTTTTAATATTTTGAGTTTGATGGTCGGGTTTATCAAACATCATATCAATGGTTACTACCTTTGCACCGGCATCTGCCAAATTCCTGATTGCTCGAGACCAAATAGTTCCACGACTGTAAGGCATGGGTTCATTTATTAGACGAAATGATTCATCATCAATTTCAACGATTACTACATCCAACCCATCGTCCCACTTTCCATTTTGGTTTATATCGTGACAATCTTTGTACTCCACACAAACCTGATCATGGCATACCTCACCTATTTTTTCACATTCATCAATATCCACAAACTCTTCACCTTCATTCCATATTTCATTTCCAATATCAAATAACTCTTCTCCTTCATCCCATTTACCATTTTCGTTTTTATCGTTAAAATCTTCCGCAACATCCCATCGTCCATTTCCATTGATATCGGTAAATACTTCGCTGTCATCCCAGGTTCCATTACCATTCTTGTCCATTATGGGTTCGGGAACATTCCATTTACCATCCCCATTATCATCTCGGAAAGGCTCAGCGTCATCCCAGATGCCATTATTATTTTTATCTTTGAAAGGTTCATCATCATCCCACTTTCCATTTCCAGAATCCGTAAATTCTTCATCCGAATCATGAATGCTATTAGCACATGATTCCTCTACCCAACACCCAACCCCTTCTGAATTTTGTGAATCAATTCCCTCATCATAAATTTTATTTTCACCGTCCCAAATTTTGTTTTTGTTAACATCGGTAAATTCCTCGGCTGCATCCCACTCGCCATTGCCCTTATCTTCAAATTCATCCCATTCATCAAATACACCATTCCCATCGAGGTCCACAAAAGGCTCTCCTTCATCCCAGACTCCATTCCCTGCATCAATGAATGGTTCTTGTTCATCATAACTCCCATTTCCATTTGTATCAGTATAAATCTCCTCATCATCCCAGATTCCATTTTTATTGGTATCCCTAAACGGTTCAGTTAAATCAATAAACCCTTCAGCCTGAGGTAAAGCCGAATTGGATTCTGTCCCTGATATGGGTCCCCGAAGTTTCATCCTTAAATCATATAATTTTAATTCAAGCGTATTAAATGCACCGAAATAATGCAATAGATACACTATTAGAATAGACCCTATCGCAATACCGACTGAAGGTAGGATGGACTTGATAAATTTTGTTACTTTACCCTCTGGTTTGTCCTTTTTCTCTGAATCGTCGGATTCTGAAACTGCATCTGTTTGCTCTGTCTGAATTTCTTCAGCTTCCGGTGTTATCTCTTCCGGTTTTGCTTTCTGATTAGTTTTATCCTCTGTATCTGCCATCCTAATATTCCTTATTTAATGTGATAATCTATACTTGCTCTGAAAAAGATATCATCAGCGCTTTTTTCTTCTGCCCCTAAATATTTAATACGGTAATCTAAATACATTTTCAATTCGACCTTTTCAAAAGGCTCGGATGTCAAACCCAAATTAAAATTATACTGTGTTAGATAATTGGCACCTTGACCTGTTGAATAATATATTCCATAAATTAATTTTTCGACTATATTTTTTGGATAATAAATTAACCTTAATTGATAATTATCAAATTCTTGTTCGAGAAATTCCTTATGTTCCATTTCCCCAAATTCATAACTGCTGGAATTAAAATAAAGGGTTGATTCCCAATAGTTATTATAAACAGTTTTTAGGTTTATTCCATAGGACTCACTTAAAGCATTTCGTGGGAAATATCCAGTGGATTGAATTGGACTTGCTGCAATTAAATCTTCTTGAATAATTCGTAATAAATTCAGACTTACAACCTGATCGCCAAAAAATCTAAATTGATTCGTCATGGAAATATTGAATTGTTTTGAAATTAAATCAATTCGACTGTCAAGTGTATCCGTAATCAGTGTCTCAGTTACAATTCCTTCATTAATTACAAATGATGAATCGGAAATAATATTAAGTTTTTTTAGTCCATTGGATATATGGGATGATAAGAATCCAAAATTAAAGGTGGGTAATCCTGAGCCAGGATATAATGATATGTTGAACAAATTTTTCTGTGTTTTAATGGAGGATGCTTGTTCGCTATAAAGTCCCTCTTTTATGTTACTTTTTTTGTAATAAAATAATAATTTATTCTGAAATAAATTTACGCCGTCAGAAATATAATTCTCCTGGTAATTTGTCCTGATAAATGGATTCAAAATGGAGTAATAATCCGGACCATGTCGTTTTTTACCCAGTTCAACTCGATGTCCTAAATATCGTAATTGTATTTTACTATATCTATTTAATGATGATAGATTTAAAAACTTTGTTACTGTTAAAGTATCATTCTTTAACAGAAAGGGAATCAAAGGCTGCCCATTTTCACCAAAATTAATAATTGATCCATATTGGGAAATATCTAAACTGGTATCCAAATTTATATATTCAAAAAATTGTGCATCATTTGGTATATCATAACTAAGGTTGTCCAATTCGCTTATATTTTCAATATTATTCCATTTATTTTGGTTTAAAAGACTGAGTGAAAATCCACTTTTTATTAATATTCTTGAATCATCAATCCCAAATTGTACATTAGAGCCAAGTATAAAATTCTCTTTAGGTTTTTTCCCCACCCAATTATCGGCTGGAAAGATCACGGTATCAACATTATTAAATATAGATTGATAATTATTCATTAGGCTGTCAAATCTGATAGTGTAATTATTTCCCGTATTAATAAAATATTCATCCAGGGTTAATTGAGGATTTATTCTGGGCACCAAGCTATCTGGCAAGGTTATTACAGCATTATTAATCTCTCCAGATACTGTGGAAATATTATCCTGAACTTTAATATAGTTAATATCCAAAAATCCTTTTTTTCCAAAATTTAATTTTAGTTTCGTAGCTGATACATCTTGTTGAAAAGTATAATTATTCCGACTTACTCCAATAGTCCAGTCATCTAAAGTTGAATCAATATTTGAAATTATCATGGCGCTTTGGGCTGGATCTCCCTGAACAGCTCTGTTGGTTTTTCCATTTACAAAATTTAGATAAATTGGACCTCTGTTAAAGATAAAATTGATTCCTCTGATATGTTTCCCATTCCAACCATATTCATCAATATTCGGGTATGAATCTCCCAATTTTACTTTCATAAAATCATTTTTAAAAAATATATAATATCGATCTTTGGGCTGGCTATTAACATTTTCAAGGCTTGATTTTGAATACATCATCTCCATCTGTAGCCAGTCTAAATCAACATTATAACTATAATTTAGTTCTCCAATATCTATGATTGACCTATTCATCCTACCGCCCGTATAGTTTGCCCAAAGTCTACTGGACTGTTTTTTAATGGTACCAAAACCAATTACTTCTCCAGGAATTACAGTAAAACTCCAACTGAAATCGTTAAATTTTTGACCATATATGTTGGATATATTCACACGGACAGTATGTAATCCAGGTGTAATAGCATCGCTGGGAATGGATAAATAGGTTGAATCAATTTGGGCTTTTTCGCTTACATCTTTATTATCCAAAAACACCTTCACCCGTTCCGGATCAACATCCTTGGTAGGGAAATAGGATAAAGCAATAAATAAATCTTGACGTAAAACTCTCTCACCAGGCTTAGGACTGATAATAACCACGTTTGGTGTTAATCCCTCTATGTCAAAATCACGAATTTGTTCCGATGATGTATCTTCTAATAATTGTTCAGAATCAGGCGTATCTATGTGAATGCGAATGGGGTTACTTGGGGCATCAATCGATGGAAAATATTCCCTGGTTTGATTCGACATTTCCAATAATAAATAATATTCTAAAATTTCTCTTTTTACGAAATGACCGGGAATTTCTGCCAAATACATAAATGCTCCCATTTGAGATAAAGGCTCTTCAATATATTCAATATTTCCCATAGGGCGATATAATAATGAAAAACGGTGAACATCAGTTTCACTCACATTTAAAAATGCTTTAATAGGAACTGATATTCCATAGGGCGATGAATTTACTTTTTCATGAATAATGATATTTCCAAAAATGTTGGAAGATAATGCCAGAACTAAAATTAAATGTTTTCTAAAATGCAAAATTTCAATCCAAAAAGGGGTTAAAACCTCTATAATGTTAATTTGTTCTACTATCCCCGCCCTGAAGATCGGGGTAATTGTTTTCCATATCATTTTGATATTAACACACTTACCCCATGCTTTAGCTTGGGGGATAAACATACTTAAAAAGCCTGGCTTCCCGCCTACTCCCGAAGAATGATGGCTGGTAGGTAGCCCAATTAAACCTTGTCGGAGCGGACTCATAACAATAATATTTATTGTGTATAGGTCAAAATAATTTCACGCTCAACATTAGCAGCATTCTTCAATTTTATGACTAATACATTTGTCACTTTTTCTGTTAACGAATCATCTTCACCTTCTTTTTTATATTGTAGAGTCCGTTCATCTACTTCTAACATAAGGGACTCCAAGTATTTTATATCCGTAACAGGGGTTTCATATTTTTGAAACTCCTTATTTATTAAAGAAATAATGGTGGTGTCAGGGACTAATACCACTGTTCGATTCATTGATGGATTCCAAATGGAAATATCTCCGCTCTCTTTTATGAATTTGTCACCAGTTAGCGGATTTGACAATAGCCAAAATCCACATTCAAGGCAGGTAAGTTCTGAATTAGGGGTCACTAATTTGAATTCTCCAAGTGCCTGATTTGTCACATTTACGGTGATTATACCCGTAATTAATTCAATCTGCTTGGAGATCATCCGTTTATCAATTTCACCTTTAATTATGATTTCGCTGCCAGAATACATGGAAATTGATGTACCATCATCTAAAAATACAACTTTTACAAATGCTTTATCCTCTGTCCGGATTTGACTTTCTAAAAAAATGGGAGAATTCACCCGAATATTGGATTTATACTTATTGTCATCAAGCATTTTGTGTTGGACTTTACCCCTGATTTTGGAAACAACTGCAATTGGTTCGTTTGCCATTATTAAATGAAGGATGATAATAATTGGAATAATTTTATTCATTTAATGCGTACACTTTCCAATTTGGCATTTCCTGCTTTTATCTCCGATAATATGGAGTGCAATGCATCAATATTAATTTCATCATTATTTATCCAAATCGCATCACCATCAGTGGTGAATCGTTCTAATTCTCCTCCTGGACTAAATAATAAATAAAATTTGTCCGTACCAATTATGGATTCAATTACAGATAAATAGGGGTCAGAATAATCAAGCTGTAATTTATCCGGTGAGCGTACTTCAAACACATTAATACCACTATAATCATGATGAACTTCCAGAGCAGTACTGAACGAACGGCGGACCTGCCAAAGGTAATATTTCCCCACTTCCAAATCTATATGACCAACGGTTGGATATTGGAATGATTGAGTATTCAACCCCATTAAATAATAATCTTGTGACTGATCCATGGGGACGAGAGACCACCCCACCAAGGCATCTTCTAATGATTCATGTTTATTTTGATTGTATTCACAAACTCTGATGGCATATTCACAAGAGGGACAGTAATCTGAAAACCAGGTAAATAATGGTGTAGTGCTAAACGTATATGAATTCGATAAATCTGATAAGGAACCACCCGGTGATAATAATTCGAAGGTTTCGGGAGATCGAACATCAATTATATTGGCAGGAACTTTGAAAATTGGTTCATCATTACTTTTTAAGGTAATATGGATTAAATATTTTCCATTGGGCAATTTCCCTGATTGACTGATATTAGAAATGAGGGATTCCAATTTAGCATTTCCGGAAATACTTGGTCCTGAGGCAAATTGAATCTCATTATTGGTAAAATACTTGAGGGGAATCTGATCATTTAATACAATTTTACCCGTGTAAAATGTTTCGTATGAACTTATACCCAAATCCGGGGTAAATATTTTATATTCTACCTCGATTGATAAATTGGAAGCACAATTATCCGTATTAATATCATATCGGTATAATACCGGTTGAAGTGTAGTAGCACCTGAGTTAAAAAAACTAAAGGGATAACTTAATATATTTTCGTTAAAATATTTCTCGGTTAAACAACAAGTGCATTCGGCAGAAAAACCCCATGCAAGAAGTATAATATTGAGAAAAGATTTAATTCGATGGATACCCATGATAAAATAGAATTCAATTGATGGTTTTCAGGACAAAAATTAGGGGCTTTTTTTCAGGCAGACAAAGGGATATTGTTTGTAATTAACAACAAAAGGTTTTACTATTAAAACGAAAAGCCCCCAACATTAGTCAGGGGCTTTTAAAAAGACCGGCAACGTCCTACTCTTCCACACTGGTCTCCCGTGCAGTACCATCGGCGCTATAGAGCTTAACTTCCGAGTTCGGAATGGGATCGGGTGTGACCTCTATGCCATTGTCACCGGAAAAGATTTGTGAGTTTATATACAAACTGAAATAAAGTCTATCGGAAAAATAAAAATTGATTAAGTCTCACGACTAATTAGTATCACTCGACTGAGTACATTACTGCACTTACATCTGTGACCTATCAAACCAGTATTCTACTGGAAGTCTTCAGTCCCACCGAGGTGGGAAGGGAAATCTTATCTTGGGATGGGTTTCGCGCTTATATGCTTTCAGCGCTTATCCCTGCCGAACGTAGCTACCCTGCAATGCTGCTGATGCAACAACAGGCACACTAGAGGTTCGTCCACTTCGGTCCTCTCGTACTAGAAGCAGATTCCCTCAAATTTCCTACGACCATAGAGGATAGGGACCGAACTGTCTCACGACGTTCTAAACCCAGCTCGCGTGCCGCTTTAATGGGCGAACAGCCCAACCCTTGGGACCTTCT